>ERZ824480.96-NODE-96-length-149994-cov-17.448876_pt1 | contig 149994 bp, 145 predicted proteins | sample MGYA00519861_ERZ824480 | MGnify/ENA primary metagenome ERZ824480 (study PRJEB31778, sample SAMEA3449152) | human gut metagenome | biome: human gut; feature: human-associated habitat; material: faeces | place: United Kingdom | collected 2010/2012 ... | reverse complement strand
ATACTCCACTGCTTGTGCGGGCCCCCGTCAATTCCTTTGAGTTTCAACCTTGCGGCCGTACTCCCCAGGTGGGATACTTATTGCGTTTGCGACGGCACAGAAAACGAAATCATTTCCTACACCTAGTATCCATCGTTTACGGTGTGGACTACCAGGGTATCTAATCCTGTTTGCTCCCCACACTTTCGTGCCTCAACGTCAGTTATTGTCCAGAAAGTCGCCTTCGCCACCGGTGTTCCTCCTAATATCTACGCATTTCACCGCTACACTAGGAATTCCACTTTCCTCTCCAACACTCAAGAACAATAGTTTTAGTTGCAGTTCCTCAGTTAAGCCGAGGGATTTCACAACTAACTTGTTGTCCCGTCTACGCACCCTTTACACCCAATAAATCCGGATAACGCTTGCTCCCTACGTATTACCGCGGCTGCTGGCACGTAGTTAGCCGGAGCTTCCTCCTTAGGTACTGTCTTGTATCTTCCCTAACGACAATAGTTTACAATCCGAAAACCTTCTTCCTATACGCGGCGTCACTGCGTCAGAGTTTCCTCCATTGCGCAATATTCCCGACTGCTGCCTCCCGTAGGAGTCTGGGCCGTATCTCAGTCCCAATGTGGCCGTTCAACCTCTCAGTCCGGCTACTGATCGTCGACTTGGTAGGCCGTTGCCCCACCAACTATCTAATCAGACGCGAGCCCATCTACTAGCAGATTACTCTTTTCCCATTTTCATCATGTGATGTTCATGGCATATGCGGTATTAGCAATGATTTCTCACTGTTATTCCCCTCTAGTAGGCAGGTTGCTCACGCGTTACTCACCAGTCCGCCACTAAAGCCATTGTTATAAAATCTCAATCAGATAAATCTTCAATCCTTTTTATAACGACTTCCGTTCGACTTGCATGTCTTATGTGCGCCGCCAGCGTTTATCCTGAGCCAGGATCAAACTCTCATATTTATGGTATTTATATTTAATGTTTTTCAACATTTTATAAATCTAAATCTTTAAGTTTTAAAGCTCATTAAATTTGTTTTTTATGGTAGTACAAATTAACTACCGCTATTGGTCTTTTTTCAAAGGTTTATTGTTTACTTTTCAATGTGCTCTTGTTCTTCAGCTTTCGCTGTGGAACGTTTCATATTGTACCATCTTTATTTTGTTTTGTCAACAGTTTTTTTAATTTTTTTAAAATTATTTTTTATACTGTTTTTTAGGATAAAAAAGTGTAAAATAAAAAACTAGTAACGCTTAATTTGGTTGTAATTTGGAGTGTTTTTATTACTAATTTATTTAATATTTTTATCCGTTGTTCGGCACTTCAAATATAATACCACAGACCTTATTTAATGTCAACACCTTTTTTTAATTTTTTCAATTTTTTTCTTGAGTATTTTTAAATATCCTTTTTTCTATTTTACTCTTCACATATTCTACCGCAATATTAAATATTTCGTTATATCTTTCCATTGTTTTTGCATCATTAAATTTATGCCTTTTATATATCTTTTCTATATAATTGTTTTCATCTATTATTTGTAAGCTATATTTATAGTAAAAATCGTATACATATGCAAAATGGCACACCAATCCATCTGCTGCACTCCTTCTATTTTTGTAATTCATTCTTTTGTCTTCTTTAAATTCTCTGTATATCTCGTCACTTATTATGTCGTTTGATAAATCTTTGCTTTCCCATACCGCTTCTTTCGAATATATTGTTAAAGAATAATATATGTCTATCTTATCTGCATCTCTTATTATTTTACTATGTAATAACTGTCTTTCAGTCAATCCTGTTTCTATTGCTGGTCTGTTATGGTTTAATATTGCTATTTTTATTATTTCATCATACTGTTTATCCTCTATAAATTCACGTATTAATCCATCTTCAAACAATATCTTTACACCAATTTCTGCATGGTTTACGCTTTTTCCATCATTAAATGTATGGTATAGTCTTACTTGTTCAAACCTTCCTATATCATGTAATAAGCCTATTAGCCATGCAAGATCTATATCTTCTTTTGATAGTTTCAAATTTTCGGCTATATCATTTGCATTTTTTGCAACTCTTTGTATGTGTTCTATCTTTAATTTTATTTTTTCATCTTCTGGATTATATTTACTAACATATGTATTAAATGTTTTTAATGCTTTTTCTCTATCAATCATTTTTTCATCAGCCTTTTTCCCTAAGTTTACTACCCTTAATTTCTTAAGGGTAGCATTTCTCTGATACATTAATCACAATATTTTCTTGGTTTCTTGCAACATATTATTAGAATTATTGTTAATACTAACAATAGCCCTAATACAACTGCTAAAACTATTATTGCACTAATTGCTCCTAATATAGTTCCAACCATTTCAGCTCCTACTATTATTCCTATTACAACGCCTAACGCAACGGCAAGTATTGTAGCAATTAATCCGAAGCAATTTTTCTTTTCTTTCTTCTTTGTATCACAACAGCAATTATAATCATGTGGCTCCATAAAAGTCACCTCCATGCAGCATCTTTTTTGTTTGATGTTATACTATATTGTATGCTGTTTTCTATTTTTTGACACAATTAGTCATTTTTCACTTATTCTTATATTTAAATAATTTATTCTATCTAGTATTTTTCAATCTCACTTTATGCCCATTTACTTCATTCTTTGTTTTACCGCTTCATACATTACTATTCCAGCTGAAACTGATGCATTTAAAGATGTGATTTTTCCTTTCATAGGAATTTTTATTAAAAAATCACAATTTTCCTTTACGAGTCTACTCATTCCGAAGCCTTCGCTTCCAATTACAATTGCAACATTTCCTGTCAAATCTTCATCATAGTACATTTTCTCTGTTTCCATATCTGTACCATAAATCCATACATTATTTTCTTTTAGATATTTTATAGTTTCATTTATATTGTTTACTCGTGCAACTTTCATAAAACTTGTTGCTCCAGCAGATGTTTTTACAACCGTGCTATTTACAGCAGCAGCTCTTCTCTTTGGTATGATTATTCCATGGACACCTGCTGTTTCTGCAGTTCTTATAATCGAGCCCAAATTATGTGGGTCTTCTATTCCATCTAATATTAGGATGAAGGCTTTTTCATTTTTAGATTTTGCTTCATTTAAAATATCTTCTACTTCACAGTAATCAAATGGTGGAACTATTGCAATTACACCTTGTGCATTTTCAGTTTGAGCCATTTGATTTATCTTTTCTCTTTCGACTTCTACTGTTACAATTTTTCTTTCTTTAGCTTTTGCTATTATCTTTGTAATAGAACCATGCTTCTCGCCTTTAGTAATATAAATTTTGTTTATATCTTTTCCACTCTCCAATAATTCTAAAACTGCATTTCTTCCTTCAATTTGATCATCAAATTCTTTTTGTTCATTTTCTTTTGAAAATTTATTATTTCTAAAATTCTTACTCATTTAAAATATCCTCTTTTTACAAATTTAATTATAAGTTCAAAACAATTTTATTTTTGAAAAACAATGTCAAGCTCGCCTTTTGAGGAGTCCGAAGGGACTCCGACCAAGAGCGCCATAACCGAAGTTTTGAAAAAGTAAAAATTGTTTTGAGCAGATTATTTTTCGTCATCTAATTTTAATACTGACAAGAATGCTTCTTGTGGTATTTCTACGTTTCCAATTTCACGCATCTTTTTCTTTCCACGTTTTTGCTTTTCTAGTAGTTTTTTCTTTCTTGTTACGTCTCCACCATAGCATTTTGCTAAAACGTCTTTTCTCATTGCAGATATTGTTTCTCTTGCAATTATCTTGCCTCCGATTGCTGCTTGTAGTGGTATTGTGAATAATTGCCTTGGTATTACTTCTTTAAGCTTTTCTATCATCTTTTTGCCTCTTTCGTAGGCAGAGTCTTTGTGTACTATGAATGATAAAGCATCTACGTTCTCGCCGTTTACTAGTATGTCTAGTTTTACTAGCGTTGATGGTCTGTATTCTTTTATTTCATAGTCAAATGATGCATATCCTTTTGTTTTTGATTTTAATTTATCAAAAAAGTCGTATATTATCTCATTTAGAGGCAACTCGTATATTAATGTTACTCTTGTCGTGTCTAAATATTTCATGTCTATATAAATTCCACGTCTATTTTGACATATTTCCATTATGTTTCCGACAAATTCTTTTGGTGTTAGTATTTCCGCTTGTACAAATGGTTCTTCTATTCTTGATATTTCGTCTGCTGGTGGCAAATCTGCTGGATTGTAGATTTCTACCATCGTTCCATCTGTTTTATATACTTTATAGATTACAGATGGAGATGTTGTGATTAGACTTAAATCAAATTCTCTATCTAATCTTTCTTCTATTATTTCCAAATGTAATAATCCTAAGAATCCACATCTAAAACCAAAGCCTAATGCTGCAGATGTTTCTGGTTCATATTCTAAGGCCGCATCATTTAGTTGTAATTTTTCAAGGGCAACTTTCAAGTTTTCGTAATCACTTCCGTCGACTGGATATAATCCACAATACACCATTGGATTTACTTTTTTGTATCCAGGAAGTGGCTTTTCTGCTGGTCTATCATCTACCGTAATTGTATCTCCAACACGTATATCTGATAAGCTCTTTATGCTTGCAGCAATGTATCCAACTTCTCCTGCTGTTAAGCTTTCAGCTGGTGAATATGAGCCTGGTTCAAAATATCCTACTTCTGTTACTGTAAATGTTTTGCCAGATGCCATTAATCTTATCTTGTCTCCAACTTTTACAGTGCCGTTTTTTATTCTGCAATATGCAATAGCACCTTGGTAGTTATCATAAATAGAATCAAATATCAAGGCTTGCAATGGCGCATTTTCATCTCCTGTTGGAGCCGGAATATCTGTAACAATTCTTTCTAGCACTTCGTCTACATTTAATCCTGTTTTTGCAGAAATGCAAGGTGCATCTTGTGCGGGTATTCCAATTATATCTTCAATCTCATTTTTTACTTCGTCAGGTCTTGCATTTGGCAAGTCGACTTTATTTATAACTGGAAGTATTTCCAGATTATTATCTAAGGCTAAATAAACATTTGCTAAAGTCTGTGCTTCTACACCTTGGCTTGCATCTACCACCAATATTGCACCATCACATGCTGCTAAGCTTCTAGAAACTTCGTAATTAAAATCAACATGTCCTGGAGTATCTATTAAATTAAGTTCATATGTATGACCGTCTTTTGCTTTATATTTCATTCTAACAGCTTGAGACTTTATCGTAATTCCACGTTCTCTCTCGATATCCATGTTATCTAGAACTTGTTCTTCCATCTCTCTTTTAGAAAGAACTCCCGTCATCTCAATAAGTCTATCTGCTAATGTAGATTTGCCGTGGTCTATATGTGCAATTATGCTAAAATTCCTAATGTATTTTTTCTTATCTTCCATTAATTGTATTCCCTTCTTAAGGTTTAATTTTAGGCTCATTCAAATACGTTTTAAAGAGCCTGTTGTCCGCTTTTTGTACATTCCAATTATACTTTTTATACGCAAAATTGTCAATGCAGAATTTTCCATATTTGTCTCATTCATTTTTTTCATTTCATAAAAGAAAAAGAGCATTGTTTATTTTACTAAACTTTGCTCTTTGCTAAATTAATCTTCTTTACTTATTTTTGCATATTTTTTTAATTTTGCATATGCTAAGCTATTTACACTACCAGATGTAAATCTTCCTGATTCATCTCGTTTTCCAGCTGGTACTCCAGTTAAAATTTCTATTCCTTGTTCTATTGTTGAGATTGCATAGATATGGAACAATCCTTGTTTTACCGCTTCTACAACTTCATCTGATAAGTTTAAATTTTTCTCGTTTAATTTTGGTATCATTACTCCGTGTAAGCCTTTAAGTCCACGTGTTTTGCAGATTTTGAAGAATCCTTCTATTTTTTCATTTACTCCACCTATTGGTTGTATTTCACCTTTTTGGTTTACAGATCCAGTAACTGCAATTGATTGGTTTATTGGTATTCCAGAAAGGCTTGAAAGTATTGCATATAACTCTGTTGAAGATGCACTATCTCCATCAACACCGTTATATAATTGTTCAAAGCACAAACTTGCAGTTAAAGATAATGGCATGTCTTGTGCAAACATCTCGCCTAAGTATCCACTCAATATTAAAATTCCTTTTGAATGAGATGAGCCAGACATTTCTACTTCACGCTCTATGTCTATTATTCCATTTTTTCCAACATAAGTATTAGCCGTTATTCTTGCTGGTAATCCAAATGAATAATCTCCTATGCTCATTACTGTTAAACCATTTATTTGCCCAACTTTGAATCCTTCTGTGTCTATTAAAAGTGTACTATTATTTATCATGTCAAGATATTTTTGGTTGTATTTTTGAACTCTTTCAATTCTTTGAGCAAGTGCCTCATCTACAATTTTTCCTGTAATAACTTTTTCTCTTCTTAATCTTGCAAGTGTAGCTGCTTCTCCAACAATCTGAGTAATCTCACTAAATCTTGTAGATAACTTAGTTTGGTCATTTGCAAGTCTAGATGCAAATTCTATAACTTTTGCCATTCCAGATCTATCAAGTGGTGGGAGTTCTTCCGTTTGGCAGAATCCTTCTACTACTCTTGCTAATTTATTCATATTCTCCAAAGTTAAAGGTGCGTCATCTTCAAACTCAACCTTTATCTTGAATAGCTTTCTAAAATCAGTATCAACAGATATTAAAGTTTGATATAATGCTTCGTTTCCGATTAATATTACTTTTAAATTAAGTGGAATAGGCTCTGGTTTTAGAGAAACCATTACCATAGATGAATGTTGGTCAACAGGGTTTTCTATTCCTAATTCCTTTGTTCTTAATACTTTCTTTAATGTTTCATAACAATATTGATTAGAAACTATATCTGTAGCCTGCATTATTAAATATCCACCATTCGCGATGTGTAATAATCCTGGCTTTAACATTGTGTAATCTGTTTTCAAGCTTCCATAATAATTTTCATATTCCAACTTCCCAAATATATTTGGATATGAATAGTTTGAATCCATTATTACAGGTGCACCTTCTAAATTGCTATTATCTATAAATAAATTAACTCTGTAATTAAGCCATGGTCTTTGAACTTCCTGCCTTTGTGGCTGTGGTTGTACTGGTCTCTTGCTATCGTCATCAACAACTAAGAATGCATTTACATTCTTTAAAATATCTTTTTTTACATCATCTAAGAATTTTGTAATTTTCTTATTTCTCTTGAAATTAGATTTAATGTAATTTATGTGTGCATTTACAGTAAGAAGTGCAACATTTGATTGCCATTCACTAATCCTCTTATCAGACTCAGATTGGATGTTCTTTATCTGCGAAATAGCTTCCATTACATGCTGTTGGACGATTGCTGATTTGTCTTCGAAATTCTTTTTAGTTTCAGGATCTAGCTTTTCAAATTCCTCTTCCTCAATAGTTTTTCCATTTATAACAGGCATCATATAAATTCCATTATTAGCAGATTTTACTTGGAATCCATATTGTGAAGATGTGGCATTAAGCTTATCCATTAAAGCTGATCTTTTTGCTTCATATTCTTGCTTAATAAGTGCCTTCTCTTTCTCAAAATCCTCGTTATTAAAGGTATCTTTTATATCATGTTTTATATCTTTAATAAATCTATCCATTGCATCTCTAAATTCTTTACCTTGACCGGCTGCAAGTGGAATAGCAATTGGCTCATTTGGATTGTCAAAGTTGTAAACATAACACCAATCTTGTGGAAGCTTTTTCTTCTTAGAAATGCTTTCCAAATAATGCTTAGTGTACATGGTTTTGCCAACTCCGCTAGGTCCTTCTATATATAAATTATAACCATTAATATCAACATTAAGTCCAAATTCTAACGCTTTTATTCCTCTGTCTTGGCCAATTCCACTTGCTATTGGCTCCAAACTTTCGGTAGTTTCAAATTTGAATATGTTTGGGTTACAAGTTGATTTTAAATCCTTGTAAGAAAGTTCAAATTGATTTTTCATTAGTAGTTCCTCCTATAAATTTTTCTAGTCTTTTAGTATATTTTTATTTATGCTTTACTTTGAATGTTCATTAAAATTCTAATTTCATAAGTATTGCATCATATGTATTATCATAATATTTTTTTCTTAGTCCAACTTCTTTGAAATTATACTTTTTATAAAAATTAATTGCAATAGAATTTTGAATATTTACCTCTAAATTTATACATTTTATTTTTTCTTGCTTGCAATACTCTATTAGTTTATCCATAATATTTGATGCTATTCCCTCATGTCTGCAACATTTTTTCGTAACAATATTCATTAAATCCGCTTCATCTAAAATTATTTTTAAACCTGCGAACCCAACTATGTTATCATTTTGCTTTGCAATAAAATATTTTGAAAAATTAGATTCTAATTCTTCTTTTAGAGTCTCGTAATTCCAGAATTCATCAAAATCGGTTTCAAGTATATCCTTTATGTTTTCTAAATCTTCGATTTTCATTTCAGAAATTAGATAATTATTTTTCTCCATTTTTATTTTCCTCCAACATATCAGTTGCTTGGGCAAGAATTAAATTTTGGCAAGGAAAATGAAATTTCAAAGGCAAGGGCGCATACTTTGTGTATGTAACCGCGTTTGGAATAAGATTTGACGAAGCCAAAATTCTAATTATTGTTCAAGCATAGCCCTTTCAGCTTGAGATTTTCGTAAATACAAAGGTGAAATATTGCTCGAATCTCCGTATTCACCTTTTAGATATTTATCATATGCACATCTTGCTAAAGATACACTTGATTGTATGTTTTTATCTGAAAATCTTATATCTTTATTTGCAAATTTTTCTAATATTAAATCTTTATGTAAAACGCTTCCATCTCCAATAAAAACAATTGGATTTTCTGAATGTAATTTGCAATTTTCTAAAGCCACTTCAATAGTATCTGCTATATTATCTCCAATTTGAACATATGTATTATCCTTTAATTCAAACATTGCAGAATACACATTATTGTTTTTACAATCTATGATAGGGCAAATTGTCGCATTTTCTTCTATATTGTAAGCCAGGCTTTCAAGTGAAGTTACTCCTACTGTGGGAATATTTTTTACATCTGCAAATGCCTTCATTGTTGCAATTCCAATTCTTATTCCCGTAAAAGACCCTGGACCTAAGCAACATGCTAGCAAATCTATATTGTCCAAGCTCAAATTAGAAGTCTTAAACATATTATCAATCATAGGCATTAACTTTACAGAATGAGTTCTTTCATCATCATTGTTACCTTGTGCAATTACATTAATATTTTTATTTTTATCAACTTCCACAATAGAAACAGAACAGTTTCTAGAAGAAGTATCAACTGCAAGAATTTTCATTTTTTTATTTCCTCTATTCTTAATTTTCTTAAATCCAAATTATCGGCATCATTATCTCTAGAAAAGGTAATCCTTATATAGTCATCTTGAATAATATTCTCAATCATCTCTCCCCATTCAAAAATGCAAAGTCCAGTTTGCAAATACTCTTCTCCTCCAATTGCATAAAACTCATCAGCATCTTCTAATCTATATAAATCGAAATGATAAATCTTAAATTTTGGAGCATCATACTCATTCACAATAGTAAATGTAGGGCTAGAAATTTCATCTTCTAATCCAAAATGTCTAAGAAGTCCTTCTGTGAACTTAGTCTTTCCAGATCCCAAATCACCAGATAAAACAATCTTAGAATGTCCATTCAATTTTGATGCAAACTCATCTGCAAACATAATTGTTTCTTCTTCCGAATGCGAAATAAATTCGTAACTATGCATTATTACATTTCCTTTCTTTTTGCTTCTATTTTACTAGTTGTATTCTACATTAAAACATATAAATTTTCAAGTTTTTATTTAAATCTGCTAGCAAAAAATATTGACATTATAAGAGACGAAGCCTTAACTTTTCTTCGTCTCACAAATAACTTAAACATCTGATTTATTAACCCTAGTTTCGCCCAAAAAGGGGCGTCCCTATTGGGCGATTTTTTATTTTTCTAGTACTTCTTTGCATCTTGGGCATAATCCATCTTCTAGGTGGTCGTTGTACATCCAACATCTCTCGCATTTTTCGCCTGTTGCATGTTCTACTTTCACTCCTAGTTTTTCTTCTTGTTTTCTGTTATTTTCTTGTATTTCTAGTCCAGATACTATTAATACAAGTTTTATTAATTCTTCATTTTCTTTTAAGAATTTGTATTCTTCTCCTTCTGCATATATTGTAACTTTTGCGTCTAGAGAGTTTCCTATTGTTTTTTCTGCTCTTGCAAGTTCTAAGTCTTTTGCAACTATGTTTTTAACTTTGATTATTTTCTCCCATTTTTCTGCTATTTCTTTGTTATCCCATTCGTCATTTGGAACTGGATAATCTGCAAGCATTGGGCTTTCTACATTTTCTTTTTCTGTGTGATTCATTGATGACCAAATTTCTTCAGCTGTGAATGAAATCATTGGTGTTAATATTTTTACTAGTGCATCTAGTATGTAATACATAGTTGTTTGTGCTGCACGTCTTGCTACTGAATCTGCTTTTTCTGTGTATAATCTATCTTTTATTATGTCTAGATAGAAGCTACTCATATCTACAACGCAGAATTGGTTTACATCGTGGTAGCAGTTTCCGAAACTGTATGTGTCGTAATCCTTTGTACAGTCTTTAATCAATTTATTTAATCTTGTTAATGCCCATTTATCTATTTCTTGTAAATCTTCATAAGCAACTGGCTTTTCAGGGTCATAGTCATAAGTATTTCCTAAGATATATCTTGCTGTATTTCTTATTTTTCTATAAACATCTGAAATTCCTTTTAGTATGTCATCTGATAAGTTTACGTCCATAGAATAGTCTGATGATAATGCCCAAAGTCTTAATATATCTGCTCCAAATTTGTTTGAAACATCTATTGGAGATACTCCGTTTCCTAAGCTTTTAGACATTTTTCTTCCTTGACCATCTACAACGAATCCACAACATAGAACTTCTTTGTATGGGGCTATTCCATTTACTGCAACTGATGTTAATAATGAAGATTGGAACCAGCCTCTGTATTGGTCATTTCCTTCTAGATATAAGTCTGCTGGGTAGTCTAATCCTCTTTCAACTAGAACGCTTTGATGTGTAGAACCTGAATCAAACCAAACATCCATTATATCTGTTTCTTTCTTGAATTCTGTGCATCCACACTTTGGACATTTTGCACCTTCTGGTACTAAATCTTTTGCTTCTTTTGCCCACCATGCGTTTGTTCCTTCTGTTCTTACAACTTCTTGAATCTTTTTTATAGATTCTTCTGTAACATAAGGCTCTCCACAGTCTTTGCAATAGAATATTGGAAGTGGAACACCCCAAGTACGTTGTCTTGAAATACACCAATCGTTTCTTCCTTTAATCATTTCGCTCATTCTGTCCTCGCCCCAGTCTGGGTGCCATGTAACTGTCTTAATAGCCTTTAAAACATCATCTCTAAATCCATCAACAGATGCAAACCATTGTGGTGTAGCTCTGAAGATTATTGGCTTTTTGCATCTCCAGCAATGTGGATAAGAGTGCTCTATTTTTACAGCTTTTAATAAATATCCATTTTCATCTAACCACGCTGTTATTGTCTTGTTAGATTTTGCATAGAATTGACCTGCAAACTCGCCAGCCTCGGCTGTTTGTTTTCCTTTATCATCAACTGCAACAACCATTCCAAGTTTATCTTTTAATCCTTGTAAATAGTCTTCTTTACCATAAGCAGGCGCTGTATGAACTGCTCCAGTACCTTCGTCAAGAGTAACATTTACAGTTGTCTCGCTTCCAAGAACAACTCTAGACATTCTGTCTAAGAATGGATGCTTGCATAGAACTCCCTCTAAGTCTGAACCTTTGAAAGTTTGAACTGTTTTGTAATCTTCTACTTCAGCAAGCTTCATAACTTTTTCTACAAGCTCTGTTGCAATTATTAGTCTTTCAAGTTTTGCATTCTCCTTGTTTTCTTTTAACTCAACAATGCTGTATTCATAATCTGCACCAATTGTAATTCCCATATTTCCTGGTAGAGTCCAAGGTGTAGTTGTCCAAATTACCATATAAGTATCTTTTTTATCAAACAAGCCCTTAGAATCTTCAACAGGAAATTTTACATATATAGATTCTCCTGTTACATCTTTATATTCAATTTCAGCTTCTGCTAGTGCTGTTTCACAATCAGTACACCAGTAAACTGGTTTTAATCCTTTATAGATATATCCTTTTTTGTACATATCTCCGAATACACCAATTTGTCTTGCTTCTGTTGCATGGTCATAAGTTATATAAGGATGAGCCCAGTCTCCAAGAACACCAAGACGTTTAAAGCCTTCTGTTTGAATATCTTTGTAATTTGTTGTAAATTCTCTACAAGTATCTCTAAACTTTGTAACAGGAATCTTGCTTCTATCTAGTCCAAGCTTCTCAATAGCCTTTTTCTCAGTTGGCATTCCATGTGTATCATATCCAGGAACAAAAGGTGCATAAAAGCCTTTCATAGCCTTATATCTTACGATTGTATCCTTTAAGATTTTATTTAAAGCATGTCCAGCATGAATTTCTCCATTAGCATATGGAGGTCCGTCATGTAAAACAAAATGCTTATGTCCTTCATTTTTCTTTAAAATCTTCTCATATAGTCCATTCTCAAAAACGGCCTTTAATGTTTCTGGCTCTTTAGTTGGCAAATTTCCTCTCATCGGAAAATCTGTCTTTGGCAAATTAAGTGTGCTTGAATAATCTTTCTTTTCTTCACTCATATAAATTACTCCTTTCATTTTTGCCCCCAAAAGGGGCGTTCCTATTGGGCGAATTTTGGCTTAGTCTTTGGCAACAAAAATTCGTCCTATTAACATAGGACGAATTTTACTCCGTGGTACCACCTAATTTAAAAGTTTATATTCTTGTTTGAATAGTATAATCTTCTATAATTTAGATTTTTTTCAACACAAGATGTATTTAGCTTTTCTCTTATTTTATCTTAACGCAATATTACGATTTATATTACTCAAATATTAACATTGGATTTTTCACAATATTCTTTCACATAAACAACTCCAAGGTGATAATAAATAATCTTTAATTTATCAAAATCTCAGCATGCATTTGACTCTCTGTTAATTAGTTTTATTTACCGTGTCCTCTTCTTAGTTTTTACTTTATTAAATTCTACATAATAATTTACCACAAATAAAAGATGAATGCAAGTAAAATTCGATTTTTTTGATATTTTCGTCATTATGATTTGTTAAATAAACTTTTACAAGGAATTTTTAATATATATCTTTATATAGATTTATGTTTTAAACTACATTACAATTTATTTCTTTGTGCTATTTACCTGCTCTATTAGCAAATCAAAATCAGATTTATATAATTTATCTTGTTTTACTCTATATTTTTCAAACTCTGTTAATGCTTTATCACAGGCAATTTCATGTGATATTTTTCCAGCATCATTTAAAACATCTAAATCGTCTGCCAGTAAAAACTTATCAATTCGTGTTGCCCAATCTTCCATAGTCATAGGTATATGTCTTTTAGCTCTATTTTCTGCCAAATCTAAAAATGCGGAAACAATAAGTTCTAAACTCTCTAGTTCTTTCGTATTTAAATAATTTTTTGCAATTACAACATCCGTTTCTAAAATTTTTCCGTTAGGAGAATTTTTCCAAGTAGTAAGTCCCATATGTTCTTTTTCCGAATCAGCTCTATTATATATGATTTCCGCAGCAGTTTGGTGCGACACTGCATAGTGCATCTTATTTTGAACTTTCTTAAAAAATTTAATAGTTGTCGGAGATTTTTTGTCATAATCAACACTAGTAGCATATATATCAGTAATTTTTTGATAAAATCTTCTTTCAGATAATCTTATTTCTCTTATTTCAGCAAGTAAAGAGTCATAATAATCTTCATCAAAGAATGCCCCATTAGCCATTCTCTTTTTGTCAATTATATATCCTTTCTTTGAAAATTCCTTTAATACATAAGTAGCCCATCTTCTAAACTGTATTGCTCTATCTGAATTGACTCTATATCCAACAGAAATAACCATATCTAAATTATAATATAAAACTTTTCTTTTTACATCTCTATTTCCTTCTTTTTGAACTAGTAAGAAATCCTTACTAGTTGATTTTTCATCAAGTTCAAAGTTTTTATAGATTGCATTAATATGCATTGTAATATTATTTCTGGTTGTGTCAAATAGCTCACCTATCGATTTTTGAGTCAGCCACAAGTCTCCATCTTCAAATCTAACTTGGATTCCTTTATCATGAGTTTGCCTTTCAAAAATCAGAAACTCTGCACTACTACTTCTAATAATTAAATCTTTAGACATATTTTCCTCTTTTCATTTTATATCGTTTTTTATATTAAATTATCTCAATTATAGTAACGTCAACAAAAAAATTTTCAAACTTATGTTTGTATTTTATATTATTTTCTACTTATTTGTCAATAGTTTTTACATTTTGATCAACAAAAAACAAGTAATTTCATATAAAACTATATCAAAATTACTTGTTTTTCTGCGTTTTTTATTTCGTTTAATTTCTACTTATTATTCAGCTTTTGGTGCTTCTGCAGCTGGTGCAGTTTCTTCAGCTGGAGTTTCAACTACTGTTTCTTCAACAGCTTCTGTTAAATCTTCTTTTACATCTATATATTTAGATTCAATTTTTGCTCCAACATTTTCCTTTGTCTTAGCAGCTTTACCAGTTCTGTTTCTTAGGTAGTATAATTTAGCTCTTCTAGCTTTTCCTACTCTAACTACTTCAACTTTCTCTACTAATGGAGAGTGTACTAAGAATGTTTTTTCTGTTCCTACTCCATAAGCAATTCTTCTTACTGTAAATGTAGCGTTAACTCCGCCACCTTGTTTCTTTATTATTATTCCTTCGAATACTTGGATTCTTTCTCTGTTTCCTTCCTTAATTCTTTGGTGTACTCTTACTGTGTCACCAACTTTAAGGTCTGGAATCTTATTTTTCAATTGTTCATGTTCTATTGATTTTATTATATCCATCGATATTCTCCTTTCTTAATTTTCTAATTTATATTTCGGCTATTTTATTACACAATCTTGATAGTTTATAATAACATATCTTAATTTTCATGTTCTTCCGAAATTATTTTTTCTGCTTCTTTTAAATCTTTTTCATTAAGAAGCTCTGGTCTTTTCAAAAATGTATTTATTAAAGAACTTTTTCTTCTCCACTCATCTATTTTCTGATGATTTCCAGAAGCTAGTATTTCTGGAACTTTCTTCCCATGAAATTCTTCTGGTCTTGTATATTGACTGTATTCTAAATACCCTTGAGAAAATGATTCTTCTTTTGTAGAATCTGTACTTAGTACACCTTCTACATATCTACTTACCGAGTCTATAAGCACCATTGCAGGTAGCTCTCCTCCAGTTAGCACATAATCTCCAATCGATATTTCTTCATCAACAATTTCATCTAATACACGTTGGTCAACTCCTTCGTAGTGACCACAAAGTAGAATTAAATGTTCTTCCTTAGATAATTCTTGAACTTTGGCTTGTTTCAACTTTTTTCCTTGAGGCGATAAGAATATTACTTTTGATTTTTCATCTTTTACAGATTTATATGCATCATACACAACATCTGCTCTCATTACCATTCCTGCTCCGCCACCATATGGAGTATCATCTACTTTTTTATGCTTGTCTTTCGAAAAATCTCGTATATTAATCAGGTTAATATTTATTAAATTTTGCTTAGACGCTCTTTCAATAATACTGTGTTTTAATGGTTCAAACATTTCTGGAAATAATGTTAGTACATCAAATTTCATATTTACTCCTCTTTAAATTAAGCCTTCAATAATGTGAACTATTATTTTTTTATTTTCTAAATCTACTTGTTTTAGTACATCTTTGATTGCTGGCAATAGAATTTCTTTGCCTTCATCATTTTTTACAACATATATGTCACTGCTACCAGTGTTATATATGTAATCTACTTTTCCAAGCAATTCATCTTCATCACTATATACATCTAATCCTATTAAATCTGCTATGTAATAAGTACCCTCAGGAAGCTTTTTTGCATTTTTTCTGTCCATTTTTATGTAACAGTTACGCAATGTTTCTGCTTGCTCTGGAGTTTCTATTCCCTTTAGCTTTAGGATTACCATACCTTTGCTGTAATTAACTTTTTCTATTTGGAATAATTGTAATTGATTTTTCTTTTCAACAAAAATTTCTTTAAAAGTATCAAATTTTTTTATATCATCTGTAAAAGGCTTTACTTTTACTTGACCTCTTATACCAAATGTGTTTACTATTTGACCTAGTTCTAAATATTTTTCCATTACCTATTCCTCAAATATAATTCCAACTTTTTTATGTTCTTTAGCTGTAATAGCTTTCATAACAGTTCTTATTGCTTTTGCATTTTTGCCCTGCTTTCCAATAACTTTTCCCATGTCCTCATCAGCAACTTTAACTTTAAGAAGTACACCCTTCTCATCGTCAGTTCTAGTAATTTGAACTTGTTCTTTGTTATCTACAAGACTTTCAATTATTGTTTTTAATATTTCTTCCATACAACTTCGCCTTTCTAAAAGCATTCACACATAAATTATTGTGCTTTCTCTATTAAAGCTTTTACTGTATCTGTTGGCTTTGCACCATTTTTAATCCATGTTGCAACCTTCTCTTTGTCTAAGTTGATTGTAGCTGGATTTGTCATTGGATCATATGTTCCAATTTTTTCTACTATTCTTCCATCTCTTGGAGATCTTGAATCTGCAACAACGATGTGATAGAATGGAGCTTTTTTTGCACCTGCTCTTTGTAATCTGATTTTTACCATTTATTTTCACCTCCGCATTTTTAGAAACTGCTCTTTTAGAACAACTTTTTATATAAATTTCTGTACCTACAAACTGTTGGGTTCGTATAATGTACATAAAAATTAATAACTTATTTATAAAACTTAATATCTATATTATTGGTTTAAATTCATTTCTTTCATCATCTTTTTTAAAGATTTTTTATCCTTCATTTGTTTCATCATTTTCTGTGTCATCTCAAAAGATTTCATAAATTTATTTATTTCCTGCACGCTTGTTCCACTACCATTTGCTATACGAATTCTTCTCGAACCATTTAATAATTTAGGATTTTTTCTTTCCTTATCAGTCATAGAGCATATTATTGCTTCTATTCTTGTAAACTCTTTTTCATCTACTTTTAGGTCCTTAATATTTGCCATTCCTGGTATCATTTTAAGTATTGATGAGAATGATCCCATTTTCTTTACTTGTCTTAATTGAAGTAAATAATCATTCAAATCGAATTCTTTTTTAGCTAATTGTTTTGTAAGCTTTTCTGCCTCCTCTTGGTCAAATGATTCTTCTGCTTTTTCTATTATTGATAGAACATCGCCCATTCCAAGTATTCTTGACGCCATTCTGTCTGGATGGAATACCTCTAGCTCACTTAGCTTTTCTCCCATACCCACAAATTTTATTGGCTTGCCAGTTACCTTTTTTACTGATAACGCAGCACCACCACGTGTATCACCATCTAATTTTGTAAGTATTACTCCATCTATTCCTAAAGCATCATTGAATCCTGTTGCAACATTTACAGCCTCTTGACCAGTCATAGAATCTACAACTAGCAATATTTCATGTGGATGAACACTTGCCTTTACATTTTTAAGCTCATTCATCAATTCTTCGTCTATCTGTAAACGTCCTGCTGTATCTAATATTACAACATCATTCAATTTTGAATATGCAACGCTCATTGCCTGTTTTGCAATATGAACAACATCTTTCGAATTTTCATTTGCATATACCGGAATATTTAATTGTGCTCCGACTACTTGTAACTGCTTAATTGCAGCTGGTCTGTAAACATCACACGCAACTAGTAATGGCTTCTTCCCTTGTTTTCTAAGTAAATTTGCAAGCTTACCAGCTGTGGTTGTCTTACCAGAACCTTGAAGACCAACTAACATTATTATTGTTGGTGGGTTCGAGCTAAAATTTATATTAGCCTCTGTTCCTCCAAGTAGTTCTACTAATTCATCTTTTACAATCTTAACAACCTGTTGTCCTGGAGTTAAAGATTTCAAAACGTCTTGGCCTAAGGCTTTTTCTTGAATACTTGCCGTAAATTCTTTAACAATTTTGTAGTTTACGTCAGCATCAAGTAGGGCAAGTTTTACCTCTCTTAGCATTTCTTTTAAATCCGATTCAGTAATTCTTGTTTTTCCTCTTAATTTCTTTGTAAATTCTTGTAATTTAGAAGATAGTCCTTCAAAAGCCATATTTTTAACCCTCCGTTTTTTTGTCTTTTATCGTTGATTATGCATTTAAGCTAATTAATTCTTTTCTTACGCTGTTTAGGATTTTTTCAACTTTCTTATCTGATGAGTTGTCTGTAATCTTACTTAGCTCTGAAAGAATGTTTTGAATTTGCTTTTCTTGGTCAATTGTTTTTTTCATAATTCCTAGCTTTTGCTCATATTCCAAAAGCTTACTTTCTCCTTTCTTAACAATGTCGTTAACAGCTTGCCTTGTTATCTTGTTATTTTCAGCAATTTCAGTCAAAGAAAGGTCTTCATTGCAATAATCGTTCAATATATTCAATTGTCTTTTTGTTAGAAGATTGCCATATATTTCGCATAGCATTCCAATTTGAACTTTCTTTTCCATATTATCACTTTCTCCTTGCATGACTTTATTAGTATAATTACTAATTTGTAATGCTTATATACTTTACAACATTTTAAGCAATTTGTCAAGTGGTTTTACATTATTTTTATACATTTTCATAACTTATTAGCTCTATTTTATTAGATATAAATTCTTTATTTTCATCAATCGGTTTAAATAAGTCTGTAGACAAATATTTTTTATTGTCATCTGCAAATACTGTAACAACAATATTCTTTGTTTCTTCTCCTAGCAGAACACTACCTATAAAATTTGCGCCAGAAGATATTCCAACTCCAAGGCCCAGTTCTTTTGCAAGTTTTCGAGACATATTTACTGCATCATCATCATTTATTTTTATTATTTTATCTATACTTTTCAAGTCAACTAACTTCGGAATAAAATCATCTCCAATTCCTTCTATTTTGTGTTGTCCCTGTACTTCTCCTCCAGATAGAAGTGGCATTTTTTCCGGTTCTATTGCCGTAATTTTCATGTTATGAAATTTTTCTTTTATTCTTTTTCCGGTTCCCATAAGAGTTCCACCAGTTCCAACACCAGATACGAAGCCTCCTATCTCACAATTGCTTTGTTCTAATATTTCTTTCCCTGTTGTTTCATAATGAGCTAAAAAATTATCATAGTTTTCAAACTGATTAGCTAAAAATCCATCTTTTTCATCAGCCATTTTCTTAGCCTTTTTCACACACTGTATAAATCCTCCCTCTTCTTTAGAAATTAATATTACATTTGCTCCATATCCTTGCATTAATTTTACTCTCTCAACACTTGCCCAATCCGGCATAAATATGTATACCGGATATTTATAGCGTGCTCCTAGAGCCGAAAGTGATATTCCAGTATTTCCACTAGTTGCCTCAATTATTGGCATACCGTCTTTTAAGTTTCCTCTTTTTTTCGCATTATTAATAATATAAAATGCAACTCTATCTTTTATACTTCCAGTTAAATTGTAATATTCAAGCTTAGCAAACATTGATTTTTCTTTGTTATTGTACCTATAATTTATCTTTATCATCGGTGTGTTTCCAATTCCTTTATTGTTTTTTTCATTCAAGCTAATTTTATTAAAACAGCTTTCATCGTTATCTCCATAAATTTTGCTAGTCATAAATTTAAAAACCTCCTTATATGCGTTTTTACTTTTCATGTTATTTATTTTTACGTTTTACATCGTAAAAAATAAACTATGTATTACATAGCTTATTATAATAATATTTATATGATATTAATTTTATCAATGTTTTATTTAACTATTATTTTTATCTATTATAGTAGTCATCATCATTCTCATCTGTCTCATCATATTCAAATTCGTATGTTTCAGTTGGTTTATGGTATTTTATATTTTTCTTTGGTTTTACTTGTTGTGGTTGAATGGTTGCTTCTATTGTTTTACTTTCATTCATTTGCATTTCTTGTTTTCTATCTTCTCTTTCTTCTTGTCTTTCTCTTTCTTTCCTTCTATCATCTTGCGCTTTCTCTTCTTTTTTATTCTGCATCTGTTTATTTAACATAGAATTTACTTTTTCAATTAAATCAGGTACATAATCTAACAATCTATCTAAACATGAACTATGGTCTACTGGCAATAGTTTCACAGTGTTTGGTTGTACCACTAAGAAAGCAACTGGTGTTATATTTACTCCTGCCCCAGATCCACCTCCGAAAGGCAATCTATATTGAACTTGTTCTTCTTTCTCCTTCTTTGTATATTCGTCTATTGTTTCTCCTCTAAATTCACTTCCTCCTGCAGCAAAGCCAAATCCAACTTTTGAAATTGGTATAATCACCGTGTTGTTTGAAGCCTGTATCGGTTCTCCAATTATCGTATTTACATCAATCATGTCTTTAATGCTATTCATAGCCGTATTCATAAGGTTTTCTATTGGATGTTCTCCCATATTAATCACATTCCTTCCTTGCCTTAGTTATTTCTTTATTTACGTAAGGCACTAATCATGTTGAAAAATCAAACTTTATCATCAAAACAAAAAGCACATATTGTCATAATCTCTATACTACTCATAGGTTCTGAATGCATAAAATTAAGATTATTCTTTCAACTTTTTTATTTTTAGTATATAACTAATATGTACCAATTTTTTCTTTTTTATACAGCTTGTGCATTTCTTTTTTCTATATTTTTCATAATATTTTTATCTTTTTTTGCTTTACTATTTTCATTAAAACTTTCATATTGTTTAGTTGTTCTTGCCAGCATTAGTGCAATATAAAGTAGATGAGATATTTTCGTAGCCACTTTTATATTCATTTTTACCGAATAAATATTTTTTGGTTGATAAATAGGTTGTACACTATATATTACTGTTTTAGATATTTTTTGCTTCTTGCCAAACTTTGCTCTCGCTAATATATTGGACAAAATTGCAGATATTATCCCTATCAAATACGATGTAATCACATAATCTTCTGTGCCAATAGAAATGTTTGCCTTAAATTCATTTAATTCGACTTTTGTATTCATTATTAATCTTCGTATTTCTGTATTTTTTAGTATAATTGCCACTTCTTTTTTTGCAGTCTTTTTCATCTTTTCCGCTTCTGCTTTATTATTTTGTTCATAACTTTTTATTTTGTTATTTAATTTTAAAATCTTCTTTTTATTTAAGCATATCTTTATCCAGTGTAGCTTTCCTATTCTTAAAGAAATACTCACTTTTAATTTCTTATTATTCTGTTTCTTATCTATATTACTCATGTCTAAGTTTTGTATCTCAACTTCTATTTTTGATATTATAATCATCACTAATAATAACAATATTAATGCAATTGTTCCTAATAAAATATAAAAAACTAATATCAAAATAAACCACTCCTATCTATTAGAGTATTTTGTATTAGTTTTTCCATTTATTACTATTTTAATCATTACAATTATTATTTCAATTATTTGATTCAATTCATTCTTAGTATTTCTATTAATTTTTCATCTATAACCGCATCTAGACTTGTCCATTTTTATTTTTTTCTACAGAAATATCTCCAAATAAGCTTTCTTGGCTTGTAATTACTTTGCTTCTTCTTGATAATTCTAATAATCCAGAAAAAGCTGTTACAACTTCTTCTTTTTCGCATTTTTTTAAAGAGAAGAGTGCATTAAAAACAAACTTAGGTCTATTTACAAGTTCTCTAAGCATTTCCTTTACCTTACTTGCAACAGTATATTTATCTGTTATTGCTATCTTTTCAATATTACTTGCATTTTGATTTACCTTTTCTTGATTTACTCGAACAACATTTGAATACGCATCTATAATCAGTTGCTTATCATAATCTCTTTCAAGTTTCTGTTTAGGTAATTTAATTTCGTCTGGAGTTTTATAAAATCTAACAGAATTTTCTTCGTACATAGACTTCAAAGTTTTTGTAATTTCTTTATATTTCTTATACTCAATAATTCTTCTTAACAATTCCTCTTCCGAAATTTCTTCACTCTCTTCATTATCACTCGGTAATAAACTCTTTGATTTTAAATATATCAGAGTCGAGGCCATAACTAGAAATTCACTTGTTACTTCCAAATTCATCTCTTCCATTTTGTTTATGTACTCAATATATTGGTCTGTAATCTCGCTTAATTTAATATCATTTATATTCATTTTATTCTTATCTATTAAGTGGCACAATAAATCTAGTGGTCCTTCAAAATTTTCTATCTTAATAGCATATTTATTTGTCTCTAATGTTAATATATTTGGCATTTTCTTCGTTCCTTTAATCATCTAATAGCTCAATAGCTTGTCTAATATTGCTAGTCTTATAACCTTTTTTTAATAAATATTGAATAATAGCCTCTTCATCCATTTGATTTTGCTTTTTCATTATTATCGTTTTTGCTGATTTTGTCTCGTAATTTTCCATTTCTTCATCATGACTATTTATATAATCTTCGATTAAATCATTTGGAATTCCCTTTGACATAAGTTTATATCTCACTTCTTTTAAAGAAAGATTGTTTAGAGCCATAAATTCATTAATAGCTCTTTCTATGTAATTGTTATCATCAATATATCCGTTTTCTTCTAGCTCTTCTATTATATCATGTAACATTTCATTTTCAATAGCATTGTAAAATTTATTTTGTACTTCTTTTTTACTTCTTTTCTTATATAAAACATACTTTAAAACTTTTGATTTTTCTTTATCATATTCTTCAATCGTATACATATTATTCCTCTTTCATTAGCATTTTACTATAAATTAATCCTCTAATAATTTTAAATAATCTGTTTTTTCATGTATTACTCTATAAATTACTGTTTTCTTATATTCTTCATCAATATTGTATAAAACAATATAATTATTAATAATAAGTTTTCTATATATTTCATTATGTGGTTTAACTTTTACTTTAGGACATGAATATGGATTTTGTGCTAATCTTAAAACTCCATCTTCTATTTTATCCATTAACTTATTAGCAGCTATTTCTTCATGTAAATTTTCTAATATATATGCATATATATTTTCAATTTCTTCTTTTGCAACATCAGTTAAAGTGACCTCATAATTACTAATATCCATATTTTTCTCTCAATTCCTTAAATACTTTTTTCGCACTATGAACTTTTCCTTCCTTATACTGTTTCTTACTTTCTTCAAGTTTGCTCAAAAATTCTTCTCTTCTATACTCTTCTATGTTTATTGAAAGCGTAGTTTTCGTGTTTTCATTATTTTTCATTGGTTTAATAACTTTATTAGATTTTCCATCCATTTTTTCACACCCTCTAATAGTTATTTCTTTCTGCATAATATCACAGCCTTTCTTTATATGATTATTATAACACATTGTTTTTGATTTTTATACCGATTACTTATTATATTTCGGTACAAAAATCAATACAATATATTTTCCTGTGTTATTCTCTAAATTCAAAAATAGGGAAAAAGAATTCTAAATTATATTTTTTAGAATATTTTCCCTATCCTTAGTTATTACTCACCATCATCTATATTTACTTTTACTCTTCTTCAGTTGGTTCGGTTTCCTGTTCAGCATCTACTTCCATTTCGTCGCTTAAGCTCTTTTCAAATGCTTCGTTGAATTTTGCTCTTACTTTCTTCTCTACTTCTGCCATTATTTCAGGGTTTTCTTCAAAGTATTTTTTAGCATTTTCTCTACCTTGTCCAATTCTTGTTCCGTCATAAGCAAACCAAGAGCCACTCTTTTCAACTATGTCTAAGTTTACACCTAAATCTAGTATATTTCCAGATTTTGATATTCCTTTTCCATATATGATATCGAATTCAGCCTCTCTGAATGGAGGAGCAACTTTGTTCTTTACAACTTTTACTCTTACTCTGTTTCCAAATACCTCTCCATCTTGTTTTAAGTTTTCTGTTTTTCTTATGTCTAATCTAACAGAAGCATAGAATTTTAAAGCTCTTCCTCCTGGAGTTGTTTCTGGATTTCCAAACATTATTCCAACTTTTTCTCTTAATTGGTTTATAAATACTATTGCAGTATTTGATTTATTTAATACACCAGCTAATTTTCTTAAAGCTTGTGACATTAATCTAGCTTGAAGACCAACATGTGCATCTCCCATGTCTCCATCTATTTCAGCCTTTGGAACAAGTGCTGCAACAGAGTCTACTACTATAATATCTATGGCACCACTTCTAACAAGAGCCTCTGCTATTTCAAGTGCTTGCTCTCCTGTATCTGGTTGTGAAACTATCAAATTATCTATATCAACACCTAAGTGTTTTGCATAAACTGGATCTAATGCATGCTCAGCATCTATAAATGCTGCTTCTCCGCCTCTCTTTTGGCATTCTGCAATCATATGTAATGCAAGAGTTGTCTTTCCTGAAGATTCAGGTCCAAATATTTCTATTATTCTTCCCTTTGGAATTCCACCAATTCCTAAAGCAACGTCAAGGCTTAAAGCTCCTGTTGGTATAGATTCTACATTCATTGCTGTAAAATCTCCAAGCTTCATTACAGAGCCTTTTCCAAATTGTTTTTCTATTTGACCTAATGCTGATTCTAGTGCTTTTTTCTTTTCACTGTTTTCTAAACTCATAAATTTTTCCTCCTAAATTTTGAAATAATAATGTTTTAGTTATCCCCCAACAACTATTAAACATATGTTTGCGTTTTCTATGTGACTATTATATATCAAATTTAAAATTTGTCAATAGTTTTTTCAAACATTTGTTTTATTTTTAATAAAATATTTTAATCAATTTTTTCTATTTTTTAATATTGTCACTTTTTGATTATACCTTCAAAATAAACTTTTAAATTTTTTCTAGCAATATTTTCAAAATTTATCTTCTGTACCAGCCTTCTATTCCATAAAAAGTTGAATAATTGTTTGGCTCCACTGTTCCAACCATTGATTGTGTTGATATTGTTATATTTTTGCTTCTATATAAACCTACAAAAGGAACATCTTCTTTATACAAACTATATATTTTTTGATATATTTCTTTCAATTGTTTGTTTTCTTTAGTTATACTTGCATTATGCATTAATTCAGACATAGAATCACCACTGTAATTTGATATATTTCCTGCAGAGAAATAGTACGTTAAATCTGGACTATAACTAGTATACACTCCAGTTAATAGTATTTGGTAGTTTCTATCGTCAACATATTTATTATATTTTTCGTTAGAAACTTTATCCAATTTAACATCTATTCCTATTTCTTCTAGTTGTTTTTCTATTAGCTCTGCAACAGCAACGCGTGATTCGTTTGTTTTATCTACCGATATTTTTAGTCTTAAAGTTTTTGTGCGCCCTCCAATATTTTTCTTCCATCTGTTATTAATATAAGTCCAGCCTCCATCTTCTAGTACTTTCTTTGCTTGTTCTGCATTATAACCAGAGCTTGCAGTGTTTTCGGTATATAAAAAGTTGCCATAATCTAAAGGATAATCTGCTACTGAATTTTGATTATTGTATACTGATGAAACTATATTACTTTTGTCAATTGCATAGCTTATAGCCTGTCTTACTTCTTTAAACTGCATAAGTTCGTCCGCGCAATTAAAACTTAAAAAATCAAACTGTCTTCCCGGATATTCTGTCTTGTTAAATCCAATTGTACCAATGTACTCTTGGAAATTTGGATTTGATGTGTTTATTAAGTCAATATTTCCTATTTTAAAACTGTTGTACACTTCACCCATAGATGAATATAAATTTATTTTTATATTGTCTAATTTTAATTCTGTTACTCCTGTAGTGCTCTTCCATTTATCAAACTTTGCAAGTGTTACATTATTACTACTAATATTTGTAATCTTGTATCTTCCTGTTCCAATTGGCATTTTACTACTTGTAAAAAAATCTTCTCCATAATAATAATTGCTAGACATTATCGGAAAAATCAAATTATATTCGAAAAACGGAATATCACTGTCCAATGTTATTTTTAAAGTAGTTGCATCAATTACCTCAGTCTCTGCAATGTGTGCCACATTATAGCTATATACTGAGTTCCCCTTCTTTAGTAAATCTATTGTAAATGCTATATCTTTAGCAGTAAGCGGTGTATTATCATGCCATACAGCATTAGAAACAGTTTTTACAACATAAATTTTATCACCCGTTTTTGAACATTCCTTTGCAAGGCAAGGCTCCAATTGATAATCTTTTGTCAAATTAAAAAGTGGTTCATAAATAAGAGTATCAATATTAATAATGTCTTTATTTTGAGTAATTAATGGATTCATAGTATCGTAATTTGTAATTCCAATACGCAAATCTCGAATAATATTTTCTTCAACCACAGTGCTAGAATCTTGATTATTTTCTTCTTCTTTATTTTGATTATTATAAATTCTGTAACCTGCATAAGCTATAATTCCAACTGCAAATATTATAAAAATATACTTAAATATACTACTAACTTTCATTATTCGTAATCCTTTCTCCATGCTAATAATACATTAAAATAATGCCAATTTCAATACCTTTATTGTATTATTTTTTCTTAATGGAATTATTTTTAATAAAATAATTTCATATATAAAAAGCACACAAAAAGGACATGTTTATTATCCATGCCCTATTATTTATCAACTTAAAAATACTCTATTTCCTAGACTCTACAATAAGTTTTATACCAGTTCTTTCTTCGCCTTCTACTTCAACTTCTGCAAATGCTGGTATACATATTAAATCGACACCTGCTGGAGCAACGAACCCTCTTGCAATAGCTACTGCCTTCACGGCTTGGTTTAATGCACCTGCACCAATTGCTTGCATCTCTGCCTTGTTAGATTCCTTTACCAACCCTGCTATAGCACCTGCTACTGAATTTGGATTTGATTTTGATGAGATTTTTAAAACTTCCATTTTTATCCTCCTAATATTTTATTTTTTTGTATGTTTAAGTACAGTTATATTTATATAATATTTCGGAGTAATTGTCTATATATTTTTGGTATTTTTTTACAGTTTTCATCGTGCTATTTTTGCATTTTTCGTCATTTATTTTCTTACAACTCTCGTAATTTTCTCAACTCGACAGCTTTCGTCATTTATCTCGAAAATGCAACCATTTAGCATGCAGTTACCATCTGCCAATTTGTATTTTTCTGGAAGCGTTGTTTCAAATCTCTTTAAAGATGCCGATACATCCATTCCTATTACAGATTTCTTTGGTCCAGTCATTCCTATATCTGTTATGTATCCTGTTCCTTTTTCTAATATTGTTTCATCTGCTGTTTGAACATGGGTATGTGTTCCAAACATAGCCGTTATTCTGCCATCTAAATAGTATCCCATTGCAATTTTTTCAGCTGTTGCTTCTGCATGAAAGTCCAAAATTATAATATCAGCCTTTCCTTTTACAGCATTTAAAACATCATTCATCTTCAAAAATGGATTCTCAGATAATACATTCATATCTGTTCTACCAATTAAATTTACAACACATATTCTTTTGCCTTTACAATCAAAAATTCCATATCCGTGTCCTGGAACATTTGGTGCATAGTTTGCAGGGCGCAAAAGTTTAGGGTCATCAGCAAAAGAGAATATATCCTTTTTGCCCCAAGTATGGTTTCCCATTGTAATTGCATCAACTTTCATTTCTTTCAACTCATTAAATATTTTAGTTGTAATTCCCATTCCACCAGCCGAATTTTCTGCATTTACTATTACAAAATCAATCTTTTCTTGTTCTCTTATTTTAGGTAAAGTTTCTTTTAATTTCTTTACTCCATTCTCTCCAACTAAATCTCCAATCGCTAAAACTCTCAATGTTATTTTCCTTTCTATTTTAAACTCATTCTCATTTTATCTGCTAACGTTAATTTAATCGGTTCTGGTTCTTCAACCTCAACTCTTTCATTCCTAATTACATTCATTGCATTAAAATGAGAAATTTTATCAAACTCACTTTGACCAACAATAGCTTTTATTTTATGTATAGCTGGCTCAATTTTGGTATATATTGAATTATGCCTATGCACATCAGAGCCTAAAAAATGTACTAAATTATTTTCTAACATTTTTTCAACTATTACCTGTGCTTTCTTCCCATATTGCCCTATTATGCTTCCATAATTAGACTGCATTAACACACCTTGATTTGCTAATTGATATATAATTTCCGGCTCTTCTTGTGTAAATGTATATCTTTCTGGATGTGCAAGAACTGGAACGTAATTTGCAGAAAGAATTGAATACACAAAATCCTCAATATTAATTGGCTTAGCATTCATAGGAAACTCAAATAACACATATCTTGAACCATTTATTGTTGAAGCTTTGGCTTCTTTTATTAAGCTTATTATTTTATCAGTAAAATAAATTTCACTTCCTAAATACAAACTAAGACCAATCTTTTTTTCTTCTAATCCGTATTGAAGACCATTTAGCCAAGCTTTTCTATCAGCTTGGCTTACCTCATAATAATTTTCCATATAATGTGATGTAGATATAACTCCATCAAAACCGGCACTACTTGCTTCTTCAAGCATTTCTAAAGATTCCTTTAGTTCTCGTGCACCATCGTCAATTGCTGGAATTATATGAGAGTGAAAATCAATCATAATTTCTCATGTCCTTTTCTAATTATGCAAATTCAATTGAAAACAATTAACTTTAAAATTAAATATTATTCAACTTTAATCTCTCTTTGTATCATTTAAATTATTTTTTTCCTGTTGCAAATATTCATTTACTTGTCTTAAAATCTCTTGTGTCTTATCAGGCATATCATTTTCAACTTTTTCATTTTGCTTAGGCTCTTCTGTTTTTTCATTTTTCACAACTTCTTTTTCTATTTTAACCTTATCTTCAACTGGCTTTTTATGTTCTTCTTCAAAGAAGTCTTTTTTAGAAACAGCACGTCCAGCTTCACGTTTTCCTCTTGTAGTTGTTAACTGCGAGCCATAGTAATAAGATTTTTCATATTTTTTGGCATCTATTGGTACCTTGTTTAAAACAACACCTGCTATTCTTCCACCAACATTTTTTATGCTTTTAATTGTTTTTTGCAAATTTGCTTTTTTAGTAAACTTATGTGCTGTTACAACAATAGTAGAATCAACAATTCTAGATAAAATTACAGCATCTGTTACAAGTTCACATGGTGGAGCATCTACTATTATTATGTCACATTGTGACGAAAGTTTATCCAATAATCTTTGCATTTGGGGTGTTATAAGAAGTTCTGATGGATTTGGTGGTACATTTCCTGCAGAAATAACATATAAACCTTCAATTTCAGTCCTCTGTACATACTTTTCCATGTCAGATAATTCTGCATTTTTATCATTTTCAGCTAGATAATTAGCAAGTCCTGGTCGAGGAGCTACTCCAAATATAGAATATTGTCTACCTTTTCTCATATCTGCATCTATTAAAATAACTTGCTTTCCAGCTTGTGCAAATGTAATTGCTAAATTTGAAGCAACCCAACTCTTGCCTTCACCTGGTAATGTTGATGTTATAAGTATAGATTTTAGCCTTTTATTAACATTCATAAATTGTATATTTGTTCTCAAAGTTCTAAAAGTTTCTGATATAGGAGACTTTGGATTTCTAAAAGTTATTAACTCTTTTTTCATTATTTTCTACCTCCCTTTCTGCTTTCAGAATTATCAAAAGGTATTGAAGCAAGAACAGGTACTCTACAAGTCTTTTCTATATCTTCAGTTGTTTTAACAGTTGTATCTAGCATATTATCTAATAATACATATATTACAGAAACAACAATACCTATAAGTGCAAATATCATTATATCTTTAGTATGGTTAACATTTGATGGTGAATCACTCTTTTCAGCAGTATCAACTACATGTACGTTATCTATGTTATAAATTTCCTTTACTTGCTCAGAAAATACATTTGCAAGTTCATTTGCAATACTAGCTGCTATTTCTGAATCTCCATTAGTTACAGAAATTTTAATAACCTCTGAATCTGACACAACTTTTACAGTAATACTATTTTTAAGGGCCTGGTCAGATATATCAAGTCCAAGATTATTAATAACCTTTCTAACAACTTTATCACTAGTTGCAATTTCTCTGTAAGTAGAAATAAGTTTTGAGTTTAAATTTACATCTGTCGCTGTTATTGATGTCGGCAATGTTGAATCCTTTCCTGCTGCCAAAACAAGTGTTGTTGATGATGTATATTTTGGTGTAACAAAACATGTTGTATATGCTACTCCTATTACCATGAATATTAATACAATTAATATTATTTGTACTTTTCTATGCCAAAACAAAGAAATCATTTGGCTTAAATCTAGCTCTTCCATATATACTCCTTTTTCCTTTTTTTGTTTTTTCTTTTGAATTAATTCTGTCTAAAATATTATATAATAAAATAACGAATAGTTTCAATAGTTTTTCGACTTATTTTGCAATAATTTTACTCCCGTTACTGCAAAGTATAGAAAATAACAATCCTAATACTGTCCCACTTGCAGTTGAAGTATATAAAACTCTATAAATTTCTTTTACAAAAATTTGAACTATTACAGATATATTTTCATTTAAAACAGTTAAACTTTGTATTCCTAAAAAATGTTTTTCAAGTATTATTCCTAATATATTTAACCCTGCAATGGTAAACGATATAATTGCAATAAATTTTAAAACATTTCTTATATTCTTTATATTTAAGATAATTAATGCAACTATGTTTACAATTAATAGTATTACTACCATTATAAATATTTTAGGTATTACATTTTTTACTTTCCTAGTAATACTTGAAACTGTCTTAACAATTGAATTTGAATACGAAACTGAATTTAAGTATGAGTTAATTATTGCATTTTCAAAATTTTGTATTTGATTCTCAGTAGTCTTATTTACCAAAACCTTATTATCTTTAATATATTTTCTTATATTATTATCCAATTTTTCTCTTATAGTACTTGTATCAATTTTAAATTCTTCATTATTCAATATTGCATGAACTATAAAATTTGTATCCTCTTTTACTTTATCTAAATCATATATTCCTTCAAACACACTGCTATTCATTCCAGATTGCATTATATAATTTTCAAAACCATCATTTACAGTATCTTCTAGCTTTTCATAATAATTATTTTGTTCCATTTGCATTTTCCAATAATCCTCATTTAGGACTTTATTTTGTAAAAAAGAAACAGCCACAATTGCTATAATTAATGCAACCATTATAAATGATAGTATGTACGATATTATATTTTTTACCATTAAAATATGTCTCCTTCTATTAATTTTGAATATGTTACAAATCTGTGAGTCGCATGCCCTATACTGTTTGAAGGATAACATGTATATAACATTAGTATTTCTTCATCTTCCTGTAGATATACGGCACTTGTGTCTGATTGGTCAACTATTTTTGTTTCATAAATTTCATATGTAAAATTTCCATAGTCAGTTTTTATTTTTATTTTATCTCCCACATTAACCGTATACAAATACTTTAAAAATCCACCAGTATCATGTGCCATGCAAATTATAGAGCCACCTTCACCTGGAAAATAAGACACAGATTGTCCTACACCTTTTCTTAATATTGAAAGAGAATCTCCATAATAAAGTCCCAATTTCACATTAATAGAATCAATAGATAAAGTTCCATACTTTTCACCCCATGCAGGGTAATGAGTCAAATTTTTATTTTCTAAGTCAATCTTAATAGCTTCGTTTTCCGTATTATTGTTCTTATCGCTTACTGACACCAAATTAATTAGTGCAATTGCCTGCATAAGCTGGTCGCCAATAGTAAATCTAATGGTAACACATATAATAACAATAAATATAAAAGCAACTATTATATTACTAATAGTTGCTCCTAATATATTCTTTATTTTTTTCATATTATTTGGATGTTACTTTTTTTGCAACTAGTACAGCAACGGCAATTAATGCTATTCCAGAAACTACTATATATGGAACATATGATGTTCCTGTTTGTACTAAGTTTGTACTTTGTCCAACTTTTGCTTCAATTAAAGATGTTCCATTAGCATCCTTTATTTGAAGTGTATTATCAGCAGAAATGTAGTTAATTTTAACATTTGTAGCTGCTTCAATTTTATCTATATTTGCACTTATTTTGTTTATAGCATCTGAAGAAAACTTTGATACATCAGCTGTATTTTGGCTTTCAACTGTTTTTACTATTTCAGCAACATTTGTTTTAACAACAGATACTTGCTCATTTGTTAATTCATGTGAGTTTAAGTATTGTTTTAAAGCTAGTAATTGGCTCTCATTTGCTTTGTATGTTTTGCCACCTACTGTTACTGATACTCCTTCCATATAAGAATATAAATCATCATTTGCTGCAGCATTTACTACTGTTGTTAATGCTACTAATACCATTGCTATTAAAGCAACTATTAAAACTGTTTTGTTAAGTTTCATTTTAAATTCCTCCTAAGATTTTTTTTATAATATATCATTAATCGATATAAATTTCAATAGTTTTTATTATCAAATTTAAAACTTTTTTCTAATTTTCATTAAATAAGTCTCTAGTATATATTTTATCACTATGCTTCTTTATTTTATCATCAATTCTATTACATAAAACTATATCTGACTTATTGACAAATTCATCAAAATCATTTACGACATGACATTCATTAAATTCTTCTGCTTTTAATGTTGGTTCATGTATAATAACATTTATATTATTAGCTTTTAATCTTTGAATTATTCCTTGTATAGCACTTGCTCTAAAATTATCTGAATTTGTTTTCATAGTGAGCCTATAAATTCCAACTGTTTTTGGATTCTTTTTCAAAATCATTTTTGTAATATGGTCTTTTCTAGTATCATTAGATTTTACTATTGCCTCTATTAAATTTTGTGGTACTTTATTATAATTTGCTAACAATTGTTTTGTATCTTTGGGCAAACAATATCCGCCATATCCAAAAGAAGGATTATTATAGTAATCTCCTATTCTAGGATCTAAACATACACCATCAATAATATCTTTTGTATTTAGTCCTTTTAATTCAGCATAAGTATCTAATTCATTAAAATACGAAACTCTTAGAGCCAAATAAGTATTTGCAAATAACTTAACAGCTTCCGCTTCTGTACTATGCATAAATTTTATAGGAATATCTTTTTTTATTGCTGCTTCTTTTAAAAGCTCTGCAAATTTCTCTGCCCTTTGTGATTTTTCTCCAACAATTATTCTCGAAGGATATAAATTATCATAAAGAGCTCGTCCTTCTCTTAAAAACTCTGGTGAAAACATAATATTGTCAATATTATATTTTTTCTTCATTTCTTCTATGAATCCAACTGGAATTGTAGATTTTACAACCATTGTTGTTTCTATATTCATACTAATAACTTTTTGTATAATATCTTCTACACTTGAAGTATCAAAAAAGTTCTTTTCATCGTCATAATTAGTTGGTGTGCTAATTACAATAAACTCCGCATCTTTAAAAGCATCTTTGTAATCAAGAGTTGCTCTTAAGTTTAATTTTTTATTTTTCAAATAATCTTCTATATATTCATCTTTTATTGGACTTATTCCTTTATTTATCATTTCAACTTTTTCCGGAATAATATCTAATGCAACAACTTCATTATTTTGACTTAATAAAGTTGCAATAGACAATCCAACATAACCCGTTCCTGCAACTGCGATTTTCATGTTAATTACGCTTCCTCTCTTTTATCCATATAAAATTTTTTATACCATTCTACAAATTTTCTTAATCCATCTCTCAAAGCAGTACTTGGTTTAAATCCAAAATCTCTTTCAAGAGGTGTAGTATCCGCAAAAGTTATTGGAACATCTCCTGCTTGCATTGGAACCAATTCTTTGTGTGCTTCAAAATCATAATCCTTAGGAAGTACTCCTGCTCTTATTAATTCTTCTTGTAATATTTGAACAAAATCCAATAGATTTTCTGGGTGACTATTTCCAATATTATAAATTTTGTATGGTGGTATAGGTAAACCATCTTCTCCATTTTTCTTTTCTGGAGCCTTTTTCATCACTCTTATTATCCCCTCAACTATATCATCTATATACGTAAAATCTCGTTTACAATTTCCATAATTGAATATTTTTATAGTTTCACCATTTATTAATTTATTTGTAAATCCAAAGTATGCCATATCTGGGCGACCTGCTGGTCCATAAACTGTAAAAAATCTCAGCCCTGTTGATGGTATATTATATAATTTAGAATAACTATGAGCCATAAGTTCATTTGATTTCTTTGTTGCTGCATACAAAGAAACTGGATTGTCAACTTTATCATCTGTTGAGTATGGAACTTTTTTATTAGAACCATATACTGATGAACTTGATGCATAAACTAAATGCTCTACTGGATAATTTCTACAACATTCTAATATATTATAAAATCCTATCAAGTTTGATTGTATATACGCATCTGGATTTGTTATACTATAGCGTACTCCAGCCTGAGCAGCTAAGTTAACAACTATATTTGGATGATACTCCTTAAATATATTCTCAACTGTTTCTTTATCTGCTAAATCTCCTTTGATAAATTTAAAGTTATCATATTTATTTAATTTGGCTAATCTCCATTCTTTAATTTTAACGTCATAGTAATTGTTCATGTTATCCAAACCAATAACCATAACATCTTTTTCATCTGTCAAAATTCTTTTTGCTAGGTTAGATCCGATGAATCCAGAAACCCCAGTAACAAAATATATCATAATACTTCTCCCTTTCATATGATTTTTGCATTGTTGATTAATGACTAATCTTAAAATTCTTTATTATTTTTATCAATTGGCTTACATCTTCTTTATATATTAATATGTTACTTCCAATCACAATTACACATGACAACACTGTAGTAATGCATGCACACTCTATCCATTCCATATAGTTTTCAATAAGTGATATATTTACAAAAGTTCCGCATAAAAAAAACAATATAACCATTTCAATCAGCATAACGCCAACTTTTTTTACAGAATTACTAACTTTTCTTTTTAGCAAATGTTTTGATGTATAGTATATGAATTCTATTGTTCTTATTGTAATAGATATCAATGTCCCAATTGCAACTCCTTCTATTCCTATAAAAAATGTTAAAACAATTGAAATTGTCAAATTGCTAATTGCTTCAATCCAAGCTCCTTTACTTAGTTGTTTAAAATGACCGGCAGCAAATGTAACAGAAGAGTATGGTTGTCTACAAGCATAAAAAATTTCTGAAAAAACCATTATTACTGCAAATACAGGTCTTATATAGTTAACATCTTGTATTCCTTTTGTATATACTTTTATAAAAGGTATTATCATGACTAAAGTAACCGAAAATATTATAGTTATTAATGTAAAATGCATAAGCTCATATAGATTAAATGTTCTTTCTAGCTTTTCTTTTTCGTCTCTTGCCAACATATCCCCTAATAAGGCACTTATTCCTGATGAAAATGATTGTATAATTGTTCTTATTCCGTTTATTACGAGTAAATATACTGAATATACCGAAACTTCTGTAATATTTTTCATCAATGTTAATACTGCTACATCAGTATTATTGTGTATAATATATGCTACATGTTGAGATAATCCATCCCACTTTTGTTTTAATTCATAATTTCCATCAACATTTTTCAAATTGATCTTATATTTTCTCTTAACATATAAATTTTGAATAATTGGCCTCATTACAAAAATAATAGACGACACCAACTTTACAGTTTGTATACTTTCGCCTCTCTTTACCAACAATATTACAAGCACTGCATTTAATATAGTAGCTAATATTTGTATAATATAAGTAATATAGTTTTCTTGTTCAGCTTGCAAAAACAAACTATATGTTATTCCCAAAAAATATTGTGCAAAAGTGCTTAATGACAATATAACTATTAACGAAATAGTGAATAGATAATCAAATTGATTATTTATTATATTAGGATATAATATGCATAATATTATTAAATAGCCTATAAATATATATCCAATTTTTTTAAAGAAATTTTCCGAAGTTTTCAATATTTCTTGTACTGTTGCCTTATCATTTTTAGCTATTGGTTTATATAAAGCTGCTTTTATTACTGGTCCGATTCCTGCTTCTAAAAATGTTATGTATGCCAGGAATTGTGTTATTGAACTGACTAATCCATTTATTGCTGATCCATACTGTTCTATTATTAATTTAGGAATAATAAAACCACAGATAGCAGTTATTATCTGAACAGCTATAGACAATGTTATATTCTTTAATAATTTTTTTCCTCTCATTTTTTTCCTATCATTTCCTTTATTCTATTTTTACACTTAAATCCTATTATATAATACAGGTATATCATAAACATATTTGCATCACTTATTAAGTGATATTTTATTTTTTGTGGAATTGTTAATTTTTTTCTATTAATCTTTAATAAAAGATTTTCAAGTTCTGCATTTTCTAATAATTGTTTTAAGTTTTCTTTTTTGACAACATTATATTCATACATTTTCAATATAAAATAAAAAACAACTTCTAAGTTTTTTTCACTAATGTTACTTTCTAGTCTTTCATTTATTCCATAATTGCTTTTTATCATTTCTAAAATTTTATTATTTACCTTTAGAATATCATAAATTTTTTCCGCTATGTTGCTTTTTTTAGTAGTACAAGTATCAGTTCCTCTAAAATAATTATATGTAATTTTTTCTTCAAAATAAATATTATTTATGTTTAATAATAAACTAATACAGAATAATTTATCCTCCCAAAATCTAATATCTTTATCAAACTCATTAATCTTTTTTAACGCAGTCTTTCTTATAATGATTCTCCATATATAACATGGTATTTTACCGCTATTAAATTCCTTAAATAATCTAAATCTGCTTTCTACATTAGAAATTATCACATTGCCATAATTATAATTATTTCCATCAAATATTTTTTCATTACATTTATTTTTCATGCAATAATTACCAACAACAACATCAGCATTATATATTTTTACATCTTTCATCAATACCTCTATATGTTCTTTATCAATGTAATCATCAGAATCAACAAATGTGATGTAATTTCCTTTAGCAATTCTTATTCCAATATTTCTACTTTCACTTACCCCTTGATTAAAATTATTTAAATATATAATTCTTTTGTCTTTTCTTTTATATTCCTCACAAATTTCATTGCAGTCATCTGTCGAACCATCATTTATTAAAATAATTTCTATATTCTTATATGTTTGACTTAAAACAGAGTCTAAACATCTTCTTAAATACATTTCAGTATTATAAACTGGAATTATTATACTTACCAATTCTTGCATATACTATTCTCCATTTTTTATTTTACAATATAAAGAAATTATGCGTCTATATTTATAGTTTCTTTCTGTTTTTTTGTTAATTATATTTATTTTCATAATTTTTTTAAGCGGATTTCTATCTTTTACATCTTTTGCTTCTATGTCTTTAATCAATATATAAAAATTCTGCTCATTCAGCATTTGTTGTATTTCACATAGTGTTTTTTTATGTAATTTCTTACATCTCATTATCTTATATAATTGATTATAAATACCATTTAAAGTATGTAATTCCATTAGCTTTACTATGTTTTTATTATTATCTATTTCAAACTTTTCTAAATAACGCCTTTTTATATTATAAACATATATCAAATCTTCAATATTTTTTATTATTTTACTTGTATTCATGTTATTAGTAATACTATCTTCATTTTTTAAATAATGATAATATATGTCGTTAGTAATTAAAATTTTTTCTGCTTTAAAAAATAGTTGAATATTAATCATGAAGTCTTCTCCCTGATTAATTTTTTTCTTGAAGTCATTATTATTTATTTCAAACAAATTAGTTTTTACAATTTGATTGGCTAAATTATTTAGCCTAGCTGTAGTCATAAAAGTATAATATAATTCTCGTTTTCTTTCTCCTGTAAATAAAACTTCCTTTTCATCTATATAAGTCTCTTGCTCTTTTTTACTTGGTTCGTATATAAATCTAAATTTTATCAAATCTGCTTTGGTTAACATTATCATTCTAGTTAAACTCTCCACTGTATTTTCTTCAATCCAATCATCTGAGTCAACAAACATACAATATTCTCCATTTGCATTTTTTATTCCATTCAATCTTGAGATCATACACCCTTGATTTTTTTGTTCTATTACTTTAATTCTATTGTCGATTTTTTTATATTCATTTATAATCTTTTCGGATTTATCAGTAGAACCGTCATTTATTAAAATGATTTCTATATCTTTGTAAGTTTGATTAGTTAAACTATTCAAACATTTATCTAAATATTTATCAGCATTAAACACTGGTACTATAATACTAACTTTCATATATCTTATCATAATCAATATATTGTCTTTCTATTGATTTTTCCTTTCTCTTAATTATTGCAAATTTCAGGTAAATCCAGCCATTCTCCCAAAACTCTATCATATTTTTCAGGCGAAAATTCTTCAAACCCAGCTCCTGGATAAAATGTTAATTCCCCAAAATAAATTTTTCTATTAACCTCGTAGAAATCCACCCTCACAAAAGGAATATTTTTTGCAAGTTTTTCTGCTAACTGCAACATCTGATTATAGTTTATTGGCTTGTTTATATGTTCTCCTGAATTTGGATAATGTCTTGTAAACGGCATTTTTTTCCAATTTAAATCAAAAAAGTCTACACTTAAGCCTTGCTTTGAATTTCTATTTGTACAGACAAAAGAACATTTAACTTTTCCATTAAAGCACATAAATTTATAGTCCTTCAATCCAATCTCTTCTTTATTTTCAATGTATGTTTCTGCTATAATCCTAGGTTTAACGTTTTTATATGGCCATTCTCTGTGTAAAAAATAATACTTTCGTTTCAACCATTTATTTACTTTCTTTTTTAATTTTTTATAATCTATGTTATTCTTATCTTTACAAATAAAAACATCCCCTGAAGTATGAGTTGGTTTCAATACAAATTGTTTTGGTAATATTTCAAAGTTAATATCTTTAAATTTTTCCCATACTCCTAATGTAGGAATTATATATTGTTCTCCAATAACGCTAGCTACATATTTTTTTGCTTCGTATTTATCCACCATTTTTGTATAACCGTTTTTTCTATCATTCAATTTTAACCACTGCAATTTTTCATTATAAGTTTGTGGTTTTTCTAAATCCAACTTTTTTTTCATTATAAGTCTATATTTTATTTTTAAATACTGTTCATCACTCATCCAATTAAAGAAATTCTTATTCATTAGATATATTATAATATTTGAAGGATTTTTTATATATTTAATCATTTTATTCATTTATTTTTCCTTCCTTTTTTCACTGCAATTAATCCTAAAAGTATATATATATATGTAGCCTTACTATAATAAGATACCATACCATATTCTAAAATTGCATCTAGTATTGTTATAATTAAAGCTATATTTATATACATATTTTTACTTTTTAATAGTTTTATGGATTTAATAATAATATAAACATACACAGAATAATATAAGCTAAATCCTATTACTCCTGTTGTTGCTAACAATTCAACATAATTATTATGTAAATAAGTAAAATAGCCTGTTAATGGTTCTGTTATATATCCAGAATTTCCTATTCCAATTCCCAAAATTGGAGTTTCACAAAATTGTTTAATTCCTATTTTTATAAATTTTTCTCTTAATCTTGTAGAATGATCAACTTTTCCATCCCCCGTAATACTGTTTATAGACATTTGAAATCTTTCAAATACTGTTGAAAAAATCGGCATTTTAGCAATACATACAAATAAAAAACATACAATAAAAAAAAGTATTATTTTTTTTGAAATATGTACTATATTTATTTTTTCTTCCCTCTTTAGCAAAAATAGTAGCAAAACTCCCACCGCTATTAACACTATTACTTTTCTACTTCCTGTACCTAATGATACAATTAGCGGAATTATTGATAATAAAAAATAATATTTTTTATTTTTATATAATCCATAAAATATTGCAATAATTACTGAAATCGAAGTCTGTAAGCCTATAGCATTAACATTGTTTATTTCAGCTCCAATTCGTTCCCCATTAATGAGTTTATAAAAATATTCAGCAATTCCATAATACATGATAACATAAATAGAAAAAAAGATTCCCGCATACATTATTATTTTTAGCAATATTTCTTCTGCATTCTTAATATTTAAAAAAAAGTTATATGTTATCAATAAAAATATAGATAAGACAAATAGTGTTTTGGCTCTATCAATTGCCAATTGTGCATTTATTGCCCAAAAATTTGATAAAAAACTATAAAATGTAAATACAAAAAAAATGATTATAGGAGCACAATATTTTATCTTATTCATCTTTATAATTTCTAAACATTCTAGTCCACAAAAAAATAATAGTACAATTTCTGAGTATTTTATTTTTTCTGGATTTTCGCCAAACATATAATACATTAGTAAATATATAAAAAACGCAACAATTTTTATATTTTTACCAATTATGTCTATATTTATTTTTTTCATTACTTTCCTCTCTTGTATTTAATATCATACATTAATTAAAGTATATTTTAAAAAACCATTTTTATAAATTGATTAGACACATCCTCTATATCATATCCTTTTTCTTTGAATTTATCTGATGTATCTTTTCTTTCATACTGACAATTATTAAGAACCTTACTTTTCCATTCCTCTATCCCATTATTTAAACTTGTATAACTAACCAAACCCGTAATATCAGCTTCTCTTGTTATAGTATCTGATATTATACATTTTAGTCCAGTAGCCTGCGCTTCTATTACTGTATTTGGCATTCCTTCATATAAAGACGGAAATACAAATATGTCCATAGCCATTAATAACTGCGGTATATCCTTCCTTACTCCCAAAAAAATAACACTATCATCTAATTTTAATTCTTCAACTTGCTTTCTAACTTTTTCTTTGAGACTTCCATTTCCAACTAGTAACAATATAGCATTCTCATTATTTTTCTTTATTTCCTTAAATATTTCTATTAAAAACTTATGGTTTTTCTGCTCATCAAATCTTCCAATATGTCCAATTACTAATTTATCTTCTATTTTCAAATTTTTTCTCACTTTTTCTCTTATTTCACAATTAAAAATAAAATCTCTATATGGTATTGCATTATGTAATATTTTAACTTTTCCGTTTTTTAATTGTTTCTTACCAAATGTATAACATGCTGCTTCTGATGATGGAGCCAATTTCACATTTGGAACTATTTTGGGCAAAAACTTAAACATTTTATGTAATACTTTGTTTAATTTTTTTCCTGCTGTTCCAGCATTGCTAGAGCGCATAATAAGTTTATCTGCACCTCCTAATTTTGCTGCAATCAAATCCAGTACAGATAAAGAATGTTCATTAACTCTAATTACATATTTATATTTCTTTTCTTTCACTATACTTTTTATTGCTAAAAACGATTTTATAAAATTCTCTGATTTTGCTGGAACATAATATATTCTCCCACCTAACCTTTTTATTTCATTATCATAAAACCCTTCCTCCTTAGTTGACACAATAAAGTCCATTTGATATTTTTCTTTATCTATTACTCTATAAATCTTCATTAAAAAGGTCTCTGCCCCTCCGCGCATTCATATTTGCAGTTATACATAATAATCTTTTCATTATAATAGCTCCCTCTATAATTGAATTGTCTTGTTCTCTTTAAAAACTCCTGTTAATATAAGAATTTACATTTCAGTTAATCAGCCTTTTCAGCTTTTTACCCTTCTCTTCTATATTTTCCAACTCATAATTTTGAATATAAAAGCATTTTGCAATGCCTTCAAAATATCCTTTCCTATTTTTATATCTCCACTCATTTTGCAATTTATTTTGTATCGTAAAAATATCTGCACAAAAAATTAATCTTTTCTAACCTCTATCGTTTTAACCATTTTTCAACTCCCTAATTAGTATCTTTATTGCATTTTCTCCTTTAAATTTATAAGCTTCTTTCAAACACTCTACTTTCATTTTATAGATGCTTGGTATTTCTACCATTCTTTTTAATTTTTTATTAAAATCTAATAAATCATCAAATTCATATATCAAGCCATCTTTCTCATTACTTACTACTTCATCTACATTATACCACCTTGAAGTTATTATTGGTACTCCTGACGCCAAGGCATCAATAACAGTTCCAGGTATTCCTTCTGAATCAAATTTTGTAGGAAATAATAATAAATAATAGTCTTTTAATACATTTACCGACTTTTCCGGATCAACACAACCTTTATAACTTATATAATCTGGTGTTTCATTAATAATTGTAGTAAATTTTTTTTTATAGTTTTCTTCTACTGGTCCATATATATCCAATTTATATATTGTATCATTGAATTCTTGATTTATATTTTTTACTACCTGTATTGCATCTTCAATTCCCTTTTCATACATTACTCTAGAAAATGTACATAATCTATATGGTTTGCTGTATTCGTGTTCCAATTCATTCTCTTTTAGTATTTTAATATTTTTAAAATTAACTAATATTTCTACATTTTTTATATTTATTTTTTCCAATTGTTCTTTCATTTTATTTGTTTCAACAAAAATTTTATCAAGTTCTTTTAACTTATTCAACAGATACGTTTTATCTTTGATTAAATGTGGTAGCCACCCACCTATTACAATATAAAATATTTTTCTTTTATAAAATTTATTTATAAATACAAATAAAGGAATAAATATTTTTACTCCATTTTGTGCAGGCATGATAATTACATTTTCAGACTTTTTTATTCCAGCAAAACATCGAAAAAGAAATTTCAATGGGCGCTTTTTCCAATTATATGTATCTATTTTTTTTATTCTATCTTTCCCATAATATTCATATAACGCATTATATATATTTTTAGTCTTTACAGTTTGTCCATCAAAAAAATTGTTGTTTCCGCCAAAGTGTCCTACTATAGAGATTAAATATTCTTCTTTTTTTTCTTGAATAAATCTAAATTTTTTATAAAATCCAAACACCATATTTCTGCACGTATTAAATATACTACTTACTACATTTTGATGTTCTGCTTCTCTATACAATTTATAATGCCATTTTATTAATTTCCAATAGCTGTGGTTACTTATGCTTCCACTTCTTTTTCTATACATTGCCAGTTCTTCATCTAATAAATAGCAATCCGCTTTTTTACATATTTTTAACCACATTGCATAATCATTGTTTTTCCTTATATCTTCAATTTGAATCAAACCAATTTTTTCAGCATTGTACATTACAGTTAAACAACCTGGCCAGCAATAATTATACATGCCTGTTTTTGTAATTTTTTTTGGTCCTGTTATCTTAATACCTTTTTCATTGCCTTCTTCATCTATTTCAGTATAATTTGTATAACTAAAATCATAGTGATTCTCTTCCATGAACCTTATTTGCTTTTCAAGTTTTTCCTTCTTCCATAAATCATCACTATCTAAAAAGGCAATCCATTTTCCTTTAGCTTCTTTAATAGCTTTATTTCTACTAATGGCTGCTCCACTATTAGTACTATTTTTTAAGAATTTTATTCTATTATCCTTAATAGCATTTACGATTTCTTCTGTATCATCTGTAGAACAATCATCCACAATTATTAGTTCCCAATTATTGTAGGTTTGATTCAATACTGAATTTATGGTTTCTTTTATAAATTTTCCAGTATTATATGAAGGCATTATAATTGATACTAAATCTTCTTTCATTTCTTCCTCTTAATGAATTTTCAATTTTTCTTTATATTCTTTTTCTGTTATTTTATTTGTTCTTAACAAATAATCACACAAATCTTCTGCTGTGTCCATACCATCTGTATTTATATCATCTCTTTTTAAAACTTTCAATACAGTTTTAAAAATTATTTTCACATCTCCTACAAAAGTTATATTTTTTATGTACTGCAAATCATATTCTAATTTTTCTTCCCAATTTATGTTGTTTCTTCCATTAATTTGAGCAAGTCCTGTTAATCCCTGTCTAACAGTATGTCTTTTTCTCTGTTCGTCTGTCATAAACAACATATCTCTTATTAGCAATGGTCTTGGCCCTACTATGCTCATGTCTCCTTTTAGTATGTTCACAAGCTCTGGTAATTCATCTAAGCTTGTGCTTCTTAGCACTTTACCGAACTTAGTTAATCTTTCTGAGTCTGGAAGCAGGTTACCGTTTTCATCTTTTTTATCTGTCATTGTTCTAAATTTGTATAGTGTAAATATTCTTTCGTCCTTTCCTGGACGTTGTTGTTTGAATATTATTGGGCTTCCTAGTTTTATTCTAACCAGTATTGCTACTACTAGCAACACTGGAGATAAAACTATTAGTGCTATTAAGCTTAATATAAAATCTAATATTCTCTTTATATATTTTGCGTACATAACATTTCCTTTTCTATTATTTCCATAAGTCTATTATGGTTTTAATAACTCTGTTTTGTTCTTCTTCTGTCATTTTTGTATCAGATGGCAAGCATACTCCTCTTGTAAATAAGTCTTCTGATACTGCCTTGTCTGCAACTTTTATGAAGTCACATTTTGCAAATACTGGTTGCATGTGCATTGGTTTCCATACTGGTCTTGTTTCTATGTTTTCTTTTTCTAATGCTTCCATTATGTCTAGTGGTTTTACTTTTGAATTTGCTTTTAATGTTATTACAGATAACCAATGGTTTGGTACTGTGTCTACTGGTGTTGGTTGCATTTCTATGTCTGGTATTTGCTTGAATGCTTCTTTGTATCTGTTGTATATGTCTGTTTTTTGTTTTATTCTTAAGTCTAATACTTTTAATTGGCCTCTTCCAATTCCGGCTACTATATTGCTCATTCTGTAGTTATAGCCTATTTCTTTATGCTCGTAATGGCGTGCTTTTTCTCTTGATTGTGTTGACCAAAATCTTACTTTTGCAATTTTTTCTTCGTCTTCTGAAACTAACATTCCGCCACCACTTGTGGTTATTATTTTATTTCCGTTGAATGAATAAATTCCGTATTTTCCAAATGTTCCTGTTTCTTTTCCCTTATATGTTGATCCTAGGCTTTCTGCTGCATCTTCTACTAATGGTACTCCATGTTTATCGCAAATTGCTTTTATTTCTTCTATTTTTGCTGGTGTTCCGTATAAATGAACTACTATTACAGCCTTTGGATGTGGATATTTTTCAAATGCTTTTTCTAATGCTTTAGGATCCATGTTCCATGTTTCTGGTTCACTGTCTATGAATACTGGTGTTGCATTTTGATATGTTATTGGGTTTGCTGTTGCAGAGAATGTTAAGCTTGAGCAAAATACTATGTCTCCTTCTTTTACGTCTAGTGCTTTAAAAGCCATATGTATTGCTGCTGTTCCTGCTGATAATGCAGCTGCATATTTTGTTCCAACATAACTTGCAAGTTCTTCTTCAAACTTGTTTACATTTTCTCCAAGTGGAGCAATCCAGTTTGTATCAAATGCCTCTTTTACGTATTTTTGTTCATATCCTTCATCAGACATATGTGGTGAAGCTAAGTAAATTTTTTTATTCATAAATAATCACAACCCTTTCCTAAATTATGTTAGTTGGAAAAGAATTAAATTTTGGCAAGGAAAACAGGTTTAAAGGTATGCACATATTTTGTGTATGTAACCGCGTTTTGAATGATATTTGCTGAAGTCAAAATTGTAATTATTTTTCAACATATTATTTTTTACTACGAATTTAAGCTTCTTTTGGCATTACATCATTTTCTTGCATTTGTCTTGCTTCTATTTCTTCAAGCTCTTGTTTGTAGTTTATTATCTTTTTATTTTTTTCTTCTGCCTCAACAAATGTTGGTACAGCCTTTTTTACTACCTTCTTAATTTCTTCCATTGTATGGTTTTCTGTTTGTACAAATTCTCTTAACATTTCAACTCTTTTATTTACTTCTTCGGCTGGAATATCAAGTGGTTCTGCAACAAATATTTTGTTGTGTTTTGTGTGTTCCAAACCCTCTTCAGACATTAGCAATTCTTCATATAGCTTTTCCCCTGGACGAAGTCCTGTTATTTCTATTGGAATGTCTATATCTGGTTGAAGTCCTGATAATTTTATTAAGCTTACTGCTAAATCATATATTTTTACAGGCTCTCCCATGTCTAGTACAAATACTTCTCCACCTTTTGCATAAGTCATGGCTTGTAACACAAGTCCAACCGCTTCTGGTATTGTCATAAAAAATCTTGTTATGTCTTTGTGTGTAACTGTAACTGGTCCGCCTTCTTTTATTTGTTTCTTAAATAATGGAACAACTGAGCCATTGCTTCCTAAAACGTTTCCAAATCTAACTGCTGCATATTCTGTTTTGCTAGTTTTATTTTTTGCTTGAATTACCATTTCACACATTCTCTTACTTGCGCCCATTATATTTGTAGGGTTTACAGCCTTATCTGTTGATATTAAGATAAATCTCTTTGTTCCAAATTTATCTGCACAATCTGCAACATTTTGTGTTCCTAAAACATTGTTTTTTATTGCTTCTAATGGGCTAACTTCCATTAATGGAACGTGTTTATGTGCTGCTGCATGGAATACTAAATATGGTCTGTATTTTGAGAAAACATCTTCTAGTTTTTTCTTATCTCTTACACTTCCAATTATTCCTTTTATATTTAAGTTTGGATATTTTGCTCTTAATTCTAGTTCAATATTATACAAGTTATTTTCATAAATATCAAATATTATAAGCAATTCTGGATTAAAAGTTGCAATTTGTCTACATAGCTCAGAACCAATTGAACCTCCTCCACCAGTTACTAGTATAGCATGTCCTTTTATTAGGCTTTCTATATTATTGTTGTCAAGCTTAATTGGATCTCTTCCTAGTAAATCTTCTATTTCAACTTCTTTTAAACTGTCTAATACATTTTTATTTTTAATAATATCTTCTGTAGATGGTAATATTCTAATTTTTGCGTTTGTCTCTTGGCAAATATGCAATAACTCTTTTTTATTCTCTGGTGAAATATTTGTAATTGAGAAAAATATTTCTTGAACATTATATTTTTTGCATACTTCTTGAATTTTATCCCTATTTCCTAAGATTTTAACACCAGAAATTGAGCAATTCCATTTTGCTGGATTATCATCAATTAGTCCAACTATATAATATGTATTTTTTAAACCTTCTCTAATAGCTTTAATAATATCTCTTGAAGATCTGCCAGCACCTATTATAAGTAATCTTTTTGCAATTACTGGTTCATCATTCTTTTTTTCTGCTGGCAAAGTTTCATTTAGCAACATTCTTATAACAACTCTACAAGAAACAGTTCCAACGGCTATTAGTACACACGACAAAATGCACTCTTTTGTTGTAAATGTATCTATTTTAAATATGTTTTTTATTATGTAGGTGGTTATGCAAGAAATTGCACATACGAATATATAAATTAAATAATCTCTTCCATTTTCGTATCTTGTAATGCTTCTGTATAAATTAAATATTCTAAAAAAGATTTGGTATATTACAATAGATAAAGCAATAGTAATTCCAATTTGTTTCCATTCTTCTGCTTTAAAATAAAATGTGTTTGATAATAAAAATTTAGAAAATATACAAGCTAATGCAATTATTAAAATATCTATAATTGCTAGTATTATCTTATTTCTTTCAAATTTGATTTTTTTCATTTTCAACATCCTCTTAATTTTCTATTCTCCACACCCTGTTTTGTTTATTATTTTCTCACTTATTTCTTTTACCTTTTCGCTTGGTGTGTAATCATCATCGTCGAATAATTCCTTATGTAGTTCTTTTACACTACTTTCAAGTGTTACTGGTACTCCATACCAAACTCCATTTATAATTTTACCTTCAACTGTTGGAGGCCAGCCTTTACTTTCAGTTATTTTGTATGATGCAACTGTTGGTATTAAAGAAACTATTTCATTTGCATCTATATTTGTATATATTCTTGGTAATACCTTATCTGCTATAGCATTTAGTTCTGACACACTCATTTGCTTTACTTTTTCTAAACATGCAGTCATAACATTTCTCATTCTTTCTGTTCTCTTATAGTCCGTATCAATTTTTCTTATTCTAGAATATGCAAGAGCTTGGTCTCCATTTAACATATATGTTCCTGCTTCATTAATGCCAGAAATTTGAGTTGCCTCTGCATCTGTTACTGTTATAGTTACTCCTCCAAGATCATTAACAATTTCTTTTACTGCTTCAAAATTTACTGTTACAAATTCTGTTATATCCAAATCTAAATTTGTATTTAGAGTACTTAAAGCAAGAGTTGGTCCACCATATGAATATGCATGAGTTACTTTGTCTAAGCTTCTCCCAGTCAATTCTAAATATGTATCTCTATATACTGATACAAGTCTAACTTCTTTTGTTTTGTTGTTTATACTTGCAATTACTATACAATCGCTTCTATTTCCTAGACTGTATGAATCTTGTCTACTATCAATTCCAAGAATAGCAATATTTCTATAGTCAGCAAGCTCCTCTTCAACCCCTGTAGTTATTTCTATTTCGTTTTTATCTACCTCAACTTGTTGTATTTTAGATACTTTATTCTGTACAAACCAGTACCCATAACCAACTGCAGCACCTATAAGTAAAATTATTATTATTAAAGCTATCAATATTCCTTTAACTACCTTGTTGCCTTTTTTTGCTTTTTTTTCTTCTTTGTTATCTATATCACTCATATATTTCTTCTTTCTTTCGTCATTTTCTATTTTTTTAGTTCTTTTTTCGACCTTCAAGTTATATTATACATATGCATTTGCATTTTTTCAACCCTTTTTTTACATTTGACAATAATTAACATAAATAGCCTTTACTCGGTAACTAGAAATTACTTTTTCAATTGTCCTAATGAACATAAAAAAAGTGAAACACTTTTATTTCTTTTGGCAATTTGTTTCACGTTTCTGTTTTTCTCTTTAACAATAATGTAAGCTTTTTTTATTTTCTTATATATTTTTGATTTTTTGCATTTGGTCTATCTGGTATAGTCATTTTCAATTTTTCACTAATTAATAATGGTTTCATATACTTTAAATAAAAATTTCTTCTATCCTTTAATCCCAGATACGACATTATTTCTCTAGTTGTTTTTTGTTCTTTGCAAAATTCTAACATTTTATCTTGGTGGGTATCTTTATAATTACATTAGTGTCCATAGCATAAATGCTATGTAAGTCATTATTAAAAGGAGAAAACTTATATATTTAATGATTTTCTCCTTTATTTTAAATAAATTCTGTTATAATATGTATTTCCTTAATTTTTCTGTCATTTTATCAGATTGTTAAAATTATTGTGAATTATTCTTCCATTATTGTTGCTTCGCTGTCTTCTATGATTTTTCTATATGCACATACTTCAATGTTTTCATATCTTGGTACATCTTCATTTACATAGTCTATTATTGCATATAATCCTAACACAACGTGTATCATTTCATCATTTTGCTTTTTATATATTCCATAAACATCCCCTGGAATATCTTCATTTACTGTAATTTTTCTATCCGCTTCTGCCGAGAATTTATCTCTAGTGTTGTCTTCTGTTAGAATATATGTTGTTTTGTTTACATCTTCATTTCCAAGTTTGTAAGTTTCGTCTTTTATTTTATATTCTAAATCTTTTATAACTAAATCTCCCTCAACAGTAGTTTGTGCAATTCTTATTTTGCCTTCTTTTCTATCTTTAGAATTTATTCCTGTATTTTCTATAAAGCTGTCTAATTTATCTTTATTCCAAACTTTGTTGTATGTAATTACTACACATCTGTCTTCGATTGCCTGTTCTAAAGTATAATCTTGAGGAAGTTCTGATAAATTTTTGTAACCATATTTATCTGTCGAGCTTTCTTTGCCTGTATTGTTTTCTCCATCTGTTAAATTATTTGAAGCTGAATTTATCGAATTTGGTGAACTGTTCTTCTCATTTTGTTTTGATGTTTTTACTTGTTGCTTTACTGTAAATAGTATTCCTCCTATTATAATAACTAAAATCGTGATTGCTAGTACTAATTTCTTTTTCATCGCAAAATCTCCTTTTTTATAATATTTTCAGCATATTTGCTGTTTGTATTATTTAGACGTTTTGTTCTTTCTATTTTGTTGGTGTTTTATGCAAATTATTGCAAATATTACCGTTAGTACTAAAAATATGCTTGATAAAGATAGTAATATATTACTTGTTCCATTATATGTTTTTTCGTTATTGGCCGGGATTTCTACAATATTCACTTTGGCATTTTCTGATGTTTGCGAATTTTCACCTTTTTCAACATTCACTTTAGCATTTTCTAATGTTTGCGAATTTTTATTTTCTGTTATATTTTTATAATCCTCTGATGTTTGAAAGTTGCTATTTCCCTGTGCTTGTGAGTTTGATTTTAAATTATTGTTTGTAGCTGGTACTTCTATTTCATTTTTATTATTTTTCATGCAACCGATATAGAGTGCTAATGTTGCAAATAACATGCTAATATTTCCAAGTAGTAGTTGCAAACTATTTAATGCTTTGTAATATCTCCACTGAACTGTTCCAATTGGTTCATTCAAAATTTTTGCTATTTCTTTAAATGAAAACTCGCCAAGTATTTTTAGTGATACAACTTCTTTTTCTTTAACCGATAACCCACTTATCAATTTATTATATTTTTCTGTATCTACAATATTTTGAAGTTCATCACATTCTTTTCCAGTGTCTATATTGTATGCTTCCTCTAATGAAATATTCGTTCTTTCTTTTCTTAGGAATGTAAGTGCTTCATTCTTTGTAACGGCATATAGCCAAGTTGCTTCTTTTGAGGTTGGCAATTTGTCTTTTGGCAGGCTATATATTTTAGCAAATACATTTTGTGTTACATCTTCACTTGATTCTTTATTTTTTAATATTGAAAAGGAAATTTTATACACAAGTTGATTATAATTTTTATACAATAATTCAAATTGTGAATTGTCTCCTTCTCGTAATTTTGAAAAAATATTGTGTAATTCAATTTTATTAATCATAATTTTTTCCTATCAAATTTATTTGTATATTAATTATATTATTAAACCACACTTTTGCAAGTATTTTTCTTGCTTTTATCACATTTTTGCAAGCATTTTTATTATTTTTATAACACTTTTGTAAAAAAGAAGACTTATAAGTCTTGCTTAATGCAATTCTTATTAGCCTTCTTTTATTTATTATTTGTTGTAACTTATTGAAATTGTTATGCCTTTTGCCACATTACTTATGTCTACATAGTATCCATCTGTATTATTTCCTTTTACATATCCTGCTGTTTGTGCTTGTGCAAAATTGTATGAATGGCTTCCTATTGTTAGTGTAAATTCTTTTGATGTGTCTATTCCTTCTAAGTTAACTCTTCTAGCATCAGATTCTTCTACTGTAATGTCTCTTGTTTCTGTTGATGTACTGTTGTCATTTATTATGGTGTTAAATATACTTTGTAAGTCACTTGTTGTCATAGAACCTACATAAGATTGATCTGCATAGCTATATTTTCCAGCACTACCATCTGCAATAATTTTATCATAAAGCTTACCTTTTACATTTCTCCATGTAAAATATCCGCCTTCAGTTCCCTCATCATTGCATTTGTTTACATTTTCACTAGTTGGATTTAGTATTGTTTCTGATAATGTTCCACTCATGTTTAATCCTATTGTGTAGAATTTAGACTTTGTTCCTGTTGTTCCATAATAGTGTGATGTAATTTGTTGTTTGTAATAGTTTGCAGTTCTTATTGTATAATAAGCTTCATTTTCTGTTGTGTCAGAACCATTACCATATTTTTTGCCAGAAAGTGTTGTATAATTTTCATTATAATATGTTGGATCTCCATCTGATAATAGTATCATAACTGGCGTACGTGTTATTTCTTTTTGTTTTCCATTTACTGTTGTTGTAAATTTAGTGTTTGCTGATGTTAATATACCTGCTCCTTCTTTTATTCCAGCTTGTGTATATGTTCCACCATAAACATTTAATGTTTGATTTTTCTTTTCATTTACATTTGTTGTTATTGTATCATATGTTTCGTTATTGCCTCTAAGCACACCTTCTTGTAATGTTAAATATTTCCCTGTAGTTTTTGGAGTATATTTTCCAAGTGGTAATAATGTTGTTGCATTATTAGCATTTGCTAAACTGCTATTATAAGTACTACTATATGCTACTACTCCTATCCTACTTTCTGGATTTTCATTCATTATAGTAGAAATTGCGGTATTTACAGAGTCAACCATTGTTTTGTCTTTATCATTATCATTCATACTTCCAGAAATATCTAGTACAAATACTACATCTAATGGTGTTTTTACCGATGTTTGTGATGTTGTAGTTGTTGTTATTTCTACTGTTCCTTGTATATCTTGATTAAATGTGTTTGTAATATTATATCCATTATATGAAGTTGTGTAATTTCTTACATTTTCTTCTTCAATTGTATATCTATTTAATTGTACATTTCCATTACTATCTAATACATATTTACCATTTTCATCAGTTTTGTATTTTGGTAATTCTGTAAATTCATATTTTGTATTTCCATTCGCTAATTTTATTGTACTTGCTTTGGTTCCGTTTTTTATTAAATTAATTGTTATTTCAGGGTGAACTAGAGTTGTTCCTTCTGGGTCAACCCATGTTTTTTCTCCACTTATAGAAATTAGCTCTTGGTCTATTGTGTTAACAAAGTCTACTCCGTTTGCTGCTTTTTCAGATGTGTATCCATTTAGTTCAGCTTCTTCAACAGTATACTCATTTAATTCAATATTACCATTAACATCTAATACAAAATTTTCATTTGCATCTGTTTTGTATTTTGGTAATCCTGTAAATTCGTATGTTGTATTTCCATTTGCTATTGTTGTTGTTTTATATTGTTCTCCATTTTTCAATAGATTAATTGTTACTGTTGGATGTGTTGTTCCTACTGGAGTAACCCATGTTTTGTTTCCACTAACAATTACTGTGTTATCTTGCTCTATTGTATTTGTAAAGTTATTTTCATTTTGTTCAGATTTATAACCTTCTACAGTATCTTCTGAAACAGTATATTTATATTCGTGTCCATCTGTTAAATCATATCTATCCAAATTTTCAAATGAATATGATGTTGTTCCATTTGTTAATTCTACGGAATTTACTTTTTCGCCATCTCTTAATAAATTGATTGTAATTGTTGGCACTATTTTTCCTGCTGGTATTACCCATGTTTTGCTTCCACGTACAGAAACTTGTTCTTGTTTTATTGTGTTTATAAAGTCAACTCCATTTTCTGCTTTTTCAGATGTATAATTTGATAATTTAGTTTCTTCAACACTATAATTGTATACACTTCCGTCTGGTGCATATGTTTCTAAATCTTTAAATTCATAGCTTGTTTTTCCACTTTCAAGTTTTATTGTTTTGTACTCTTCACCATTTCTATATAGTGTAATTTCAATATTTGGATAAATTGTTCCAGCTGGTGCAATCCATGTTTTTGTACCACTTATTGTTTTATATTTTTGTTCTATTGTATTTGTAATAGTAGATTTTTTGTCATCACTATAACTTGTTGTATATCCCTCAACTTTTTCTTCTGAAACTGTATATTCATATTCGTGACCATTTATTAAATCATATCTATCTAAGTTTTCAAATGAATATGATGTTGTTCCATTTACTAATTCTTTTGAATCTACTTTTTCTCCATCTCTTAGCAAATTGATTGTAATTGTTGGGAATTTTGTTCCTGTAGGTGCTACCCATTTTTTCTCACCATTTATTGAAACTTTTTCTTGGTTGATTGTATTTGTAATGTTTTCATTGTACTCTCCAGCATAAGATGTTGTATAACCACTTACATTTTCTTCTTCAACCTTGTAATTGTAAATATGTCCGTCTGTTGCATATTTATCTAGGTCTTTAAACTCATAGTTTGTTGTTCCATTTGCTAATGTTACTGAATTAACTTTTTCATTGTCTCTTAATAAATTAACTGTTATTTCTTTGTGTTCAGTTTCTTGTGGGTCTATCCAGGTTTTTGTTCCGTTTATAGATAACTTCTCTTGGTTAATTGTATTTGTAATTGTGTTTTCACCATATGTTGTTTGGTATCCATCAACAGCATCTTCTGAAACAGTGTATTTATAAATGTGTCCATCTGGTGCATATTTATCTAAATTTTCAAATTTATAATTTGTTGTTCCATTTGCTAATGTTACATGATCAACATTCTTACCGTCTCTTAATAAGTTTATTGTTATTGGGTTGTGAGTAGTTCCTTGTGGGTCTACCCATATTTTTACACCTGTTACACTAACAGTATTATCTTGGTTAATTGTATTTGTTATGTTTTCATTATATTCGCCAGAATATGTTGGAGTATATCCTTCTACAGCTTCCTCTACAATTGTATATTTGTAAATATGTCCATCTTGTGCAAATTTGTCTAAGTTTTCAAATTTATAAGTTGTTGTACCATTTGCTAATGTTACATGATCAACATTTTTACCATCTCTTAATAAGTTTATTGTTATTGGGTTGTGAGTAGTTCCTTGTGGATCTATCCATGTTTTTGTTCCGTTTATAGATAACTTCTCTTGGTTAATTGTGTTTGTTATTTGTTCATTGTATTCACCTGCATATGAAGTTTGGTAACCTTTTACATTTATCTCTTCAACTTTGTATACATATTCGTGTCCGTCACTTAAATCATATCTATCAAGGTCTTTAAATTCATAGCTTGTTGTTCCATTTGCTAATGTTGTTGAATTAATCTTTTTACCGTCTCTTAGTAAATTGATTGTTATTGGGTCGTGAGTAGTTCCTTGTGGGTCTATCCAGGTTTTTGTTCCATTTATAGTTATTTTTTCTTGATTAATTGTATTTATAAAGTCAAAACCATTTTGAGCTTTTACTGATGTATATCCATCTACTGCATCTTCCTCAACAGTATATTTATTTAATTGAACATTACCATTTTCGTCTAATTCATATTGACCATTTTCATCTACTTTGTATTTTGGTAAATTATTAAACTCATAGTTTGTTGTTCCGTTTGTTAATTCAACTTTATTTTCAAAAATACCATTTTTGTATAACTTTATTGTTATTGTTGGGAATGCTTTTCCTTCTGGAGCTATCCAGGTTTTTGTTCCACTTATTTTAACTGTATTTTCTTGATTAATTACATTTGTTATAGTTAAAGTGTCATTACTATATTCTGGAGTATATCCTTCTACTTCAGCTTCTTCTACTGTGTATAAATATTCGTTTCCATTTTCATCATATTTTGGAAGATTGGTAAATTCATGTAATGTTTCACCGTTTTTTAATGTGTATGTTGCATATACATCTTCACTTCCATTTTGATATAAATTAATTGTAACTTCTGGACGTTTTGCATTTTCTGGGTCTATCCATTTTTTTGTTGCTACTACACTTGTTTTAAATGTAGTGTAATCTATTGTATTTGTTACAGTTAATCCATTATCGCTATAAGCTGGTTTGTTATAATGTTCTACTTGAGTTGTTTCAATAACAGTGTATTTTATTTCACTACCATCTTTATTATATTTTTGAACGTTTTTAAATTCTACCGTCCAATCATCTGCTGTTGCAGTTTGTGTTTTTCCAGTTGCAACACCGTCTGCATATAATTCAAATGTTACACTCTTACGTGCTCCAACTTTGTTTTCATTATCATTCCATACTTTATTTGCTGTAATATTTGTTAATACACTTTCATATTTTAATGTATTTGTTATTTTCAAAGTTATATTATTTTTTTCTTGATTTTTTTCATATGATGCTGTGTAATTTTTGTCAACGTCTAATTCTTTTGCATCATATTTTATTAATTCTTGTGTTTCAAAATCATATTTATCAAGATTTGTAAATGAAGCTTTCCAATTGTTTTGCTCATTTAATGTTCTTGTATCAATATGTGTTGCATCTCCTGCATTTTTATAAAGTGCAACTACAATTTCTGTTGGACGTAATTCATCTACATTTTCCTTATCAACAAATTCTTTGTTAACATCTATTGAAACATATTCTTTTATTACCTCATCATCTGTTGGAGGTACTTCTTTTTCATCTTGTTTTGCATCTGCATTTCTTACTACTATTTTTTCATCTTTAAATGGATTTATTGTTACAATAAATGTTATTGATTTTTTCTCTCCTGCTTCAAGATTAACATCTATTCCTTCATTTAATTCTTTTTCTGTGTAAGTATCATTTTCAATTTTTATACTGTCTGCTACTAGTGTTGTTCCTTCTGGAACTGTATCTGATATTTTTACTGTTCCATTGCCATTTCCATTGTTTGTAGCTGTTAAAGTATATGTTATTCTGTCTAATTCATGTAATGGATTTTCCTCTGTTACAGGTGTTCCGTCTGCATGAATTCCTTCACTTGTTTTTACAGTTGTAATATTTGCAACTTTTGTTTCAACTTCTTCTGTTGGTGTGTTTCCAATTGTTGCAGTATTGCTTACTGATTTTACAACTTCTCCTGCTGTTGTTTTTTCATTTACAACAACGTCAAAGCTTACAGAAACCTCTCCTTTTGCAGGTACAACTACGTTATTCCATGTAATTGTTCCATTTTCTTTATCAAAGTTTCCTTTTTCTGTTATTGTTCCATCTACAAAAGATGTGCCATCTGGAATGCTATCTTTTATTACTGTTGTTCCATCAACTTCTGTTGTGTTTTTTGCAGTAATTGTGTATCTAATTGTTTCTCCAACTTTTGCATCTCTGTTTTCTAGAACTTCTTCTTTGTCTACTATTGTAACAACTTGTGCTGTTTTGTTTGCTGTTATTACTGGAGTTTTTGTTTCTGGTGTTTCTTCTCCATTTACTTTTGCTATGTTGTTAATTAAATCTATAGAGTCTGCTGTAACTATTACTTTGAATGATACTGTTACAGTTTTTCCTGCTTTTATATCGTTTTTCCATACAATTTTTCCGTCATTGTTTAGTGCCCCACCTTCTGAAATAGAAGCAAGTTCTGTTCCTTCTGGTATTGAATCTATTGTACGGATTCCATTTGTGTCTTCGTTACCTTTATTGGTTATTTTTATAACATAAGTGATTGTTTCACCTTTTTGTACAGCTGTATTTACTGGTAGTTCTTCTAAAGAATCTCCATCTAAATAAGCATATTTTTGTAAGTCTAGGTCTGGTTTATGTACTTTTAATTTTGATGCTGCTGTATATGCTGCAACGCTTATTGGGCTCCAGCCTATTTCTTTTTTCTCCCAAGGATTTTCTGTTATAACTGTTGTTGTTTGTGCGTAATCTTGGTTTGGAACGTTTGCACCATTGTTACCTGCTGTTGTAGTTCCTGTTGTTGTTCCAGCATTAGCGCCTGTGTTTGCTCCATTTGTTGTCCCAGTTGTAGATCCATTGGCACCATTTGTACCAGTAGTTCCATCATTTGTGGTACTACCGTTGTTATCATTATTGTTTGAATCTGCTGGGTTTGTGTTGTCTCCATCTGTTGGCAATGTTGTTCCATCGTTATTTTGATCACTGCCATCGTTTTGATCTCCATTATTAGGTAAGCCTGCATTTGTCCCATCGTTTTGTGATGTTCCATGGTTGTCGTCTGGCATTGCAGCTGCTGCATCTTTATTACCTTTTACAAAGGCAACTGTACCAGCGATTGCTGCTATTAATAGAACTACTGCTATGCTTATAATTATAATGGTTCTTTTGCTCCTATAATTAATTCTCGCTTTCAATTTTTTTACCCCCATATTTTAATTTGTCTTGCTTTAGTTACTAATCTATTCTTATGTCCGTTTGTACACGTTATTAAAGTGATTTCTCTAGTACCGTTTTCCACACTTTCTACACAACTTACATCGTCTGGATCTATTGAATATATTTTAAATATTTCATATTCAATAGTTTCATTTTTTAGGTTTGTTAATTTTATTTTGTCTCCTATTTGTAAATACTTTGTTTTTCCAAACATCGTGCCATCTTTATTGTTGTGCCCTGCTACTGTATAGTTTCCAATTTCGTTTGCTTGTGGTCCCCAGAACTTTGTTATAGAAACTTTCATCGTTTCTTCGTTTGTATGGTCAATTATAGGATACTTGATATTAATCTTTGGAATCTCTATTATTCCTTCTACCTTGTATCCTTTAAATTCTAACTCCGGCAAACTTTCAGATTGCTGTGTTTCTTCTTTATTTAATTCTTCTTCTATTGTTTCAAGTGAGGATGAAACCTCTTTTTCGTTTAAATAATTGCCACCATATCTTATAACAATCATTGCTACTACTACGATTAGTGCTACAATTAATACGGCAATTATAAGATTATAGATCTTTTTCATAACTATTTGTTCTCATCTTTTTTATTAGATTTAATTCTTATAAATACGAATATTGCTAATGCAATAATTATAATTCCTAATACTGTAAATAAAATTGCTCCACTATCGAATGTTACTGGTAATTTAACAGTTTCTGTAATAGTTTTCTCTTCTTTATCAACACCTGCATCTTCTTTATATACACATGTTAAGAATTTAGCGTCTACTGTTTCATCATTACCCTTTGTTTCTTTGATGTATACAATATATTTGTCTCCCTCAACAGTATTTTCTGGTTGAAGTATTTCTGAATTTTCTACAGCTGTCCATTCTGAATTGCTTGGCATTAATTTAACATACAAGTCATAGAATTGTTTGCTTAGGCTTAAATTTGTGTATGTATCATCTATGCTGTTTTTTAACGTGTCTGCTAATTCAAATAGTTTATTTGCATCTGTAGTTTTGTCGTCTAACTTTGTTAGAACATATGAGTACTTAGCTCCTTCTTTCTCATTTAGAACTACTTTTCCTACGGTTACAGTTTTGCTTACTCCGTCCTCTACTACATTTCTTTGATATTGCTTTTCTGTATCAACATCAATTCTTTTTGTTGTGCCGTTCACTGTCTCTATCATTTTATCTGTTACTGCTTCGTTTAAATCAAGTTTATCTGCTGTAATTACTGTATTGTCTTCAGCATCTTTTACCCAAATATAAGCTACTAAGCTTGTTGGATTTTTTCCGAAGATGCTTTCAAATGAAGCTTCATCTATGTAAGCTACATTTAATGTTCCTGCTGCTGATGCAGGTTGGTCTTTTGCAGAATTAACAAAGTTTAGATCTGCTTCTGCTGTTTTGCTGTCTTTGCTGATTGCAAATTGAAACTCTTTTCGGCAGAATTCTTTGAAATAAATTAAATATTCATTATTGGAATTCTTTAAGATTACTTTTTCATTAGTTGACGCAAGTACTGGTACACTAACAATTCCTATCAGCATTATTGCTATTACAAGTACTGCCATGATTTTTTTTGCTTTCATCTCATATATTTTCCTTTCTAAAAAATATTTTTACAGCCGCATTATATAACAAATGGTAAAATAAGTCAATAAAAACAGCCTTTTTTCTCCCTTTTCTAGTATAAAATATATATTTTTTACATCGTCCTGTTTTTTTCATAATCAGTCTACATAATTTAAATTAATACTACATTCTTTTTCATATTTTGCGTATCATTCTTTGTCACTTTTTATTGACATTTGTCGCTACTATGTTATAATTTAATTACAAATTTATAAATCAAAAGAAAGGATTCAAAATTATGGTTAATAATGCCACAGATTTGGAATTAAAAGAACGTAATGATAATGCTCAATTTGCTTCCGAATTAAACAGCAAGCAAGAGTCAGTTAATCAAAACTCTGCTAACGCCTCAACACTTGACTGCAGTTCCACACCGGAAATCTCGGCTTCTCAAATAACAGACACATCTATATTTGAGACCAATTCAGAAATACAGAATAACTCCAGTGTTGAAAATTCATTAGAAGCCGAAAATAACAACGTTAATTGTTTAGCATTAACAGTAAAAAAAGACTATAGTCTTTCTATTGTAAAGCATGTTTTTTTTAGAACTTGGAAAACAACTTGGCGTGTTGCATTAAGCGTATTTATTTTGAATTTTTTATCCTTCTTTTTTTAATATAGATATTCATGTTTTACAAATATATGAATCATAAATTGTAAACACTAAAATATATGAGAAAAAAAATGTTGCCTTCTATAGCAACATTTTATTTTTGTAATTTGAAAAGAACTGTCAACTTTTCAAACATATAAATTTTCACATATAAACGCTTTTTATGCTCTGTTTCCAATCCAATTTGCAATTCTTCTAAAAAAGTTTAATAACTTATTTTGATATACTACTATTAACGAATGTTTAGACTGTTTTGCATACAAATCTATATATTTTTTATTTAATTTGCTTTCCATCTTATTTGTATATTCGTTGATTTCATCATTTAATTCATTGTTTTCAAGCATTCTGCCTACTATTTTACCATACTCATTTAATTTATGTGTATACTCTTCTATTTCTTTTAATGTATCAATTCTGATATAAATTTTGTCAAAGTAAGTCATGCACATCATTTTTTGTGTTTCCATATATAGCTGTATTATCTTCTCTTCACTTCTTTTTTCTTCATTATTTTCATCCAGAATAGCATCAAAGTTTGATAAAATCCTATTTGTATTTCCTTCGAATGTGTTATACAAATCATTTTCAAAATCTACTGTTCCATCTATCGCACTCTTTATAAGATTCTTCTCTCCTACAAAGAATAACAACTGTATTACTAAGCTCGTAAGATATGGATAATATTTATCATTTATTGTATAAATCGATATGCTTTCATTATTCTTCCTATGTGGCTTTTCTCCAATAGCCTTAGAAGCAATGTATTGTGTGACAGCTTCATTAAGTCCTAAGCAATATATTTTAAATTCTGCAAAATTACAAACTCCTATTCTTTGCTCACTTCCATCAAACTTCCTGAAATTTTGAAGATAATGAACACATTCTTGAATAACCTTCTCATCAATTTTGGCTATGTCAAATTTTTCATCAAAGTATAACGTATTATTAGGGTAAAAATACACAACGTTTCCAAATTTAGGTGCAATTTGAGCATAACTCATATTACAATTATAAATTCGCATATATAATTCATTATACGAATCCCCAAGTTCGAGTATATTGTCTGCCAACTTCTCGGCAACGGCCTTAGCTATATAATTTGTTTCATTAAACTCAAACTTTCTAGTTGGAATAATTCCAAGCATAATTAGACTTTTTTCTATATTCATAATCTTCCCTTATAATACATTTTTCTTTATTATATACTATATTACGGTAAAATTATATTGCATTTTTATTAAATTTATATTACAGTTTTATTTCATGTACATTTTAGTAAATTTTTTCTCCGTCCCCGGATTGTACCGAATTGTACACTAATTGTACAAACAAAAAAAGACGAGGTTTCCCTCGTCTTTTAAATTTATTTTGCGTAGTCTACAACTCTTGTTTCTCTTATGATGTTTACTTTTATTTGTCCTGGATATTCCATTTCTTCTTCTACTTTTTTAGCAACATCTCTTGCAAGAATTGTCATATCTGCATCTGAAATTTGTTCTGGTTTTACAACTATTCTAACTTCACGACCAGCTTGAATTGCAAATGATTTTTCAACTCCTTTGAATGAGTCTGCAATTGATTCTAGCTTTTCCAAACGCTTGATGTAGTTTTCAAGTGTTTCTCTTCTAGCTCCCGGTCTTGAAGCAGATATTGCATCGGCTGCAGCAACTAAAACAGCTTCTACTGTTTGTGGTTCTACATCTCCATGGTGTGCCTCTACAGCATTTATTACTAGTGGATTTTCTTTGTATTTCTTAAGAATATCTACACCAATTTGAACGTGAGTTCCTTCTACATCATGGTCTAGCGCCTTACCAATATCATGTAATAATCCTGCTCTTCTTGCAAGCTTTGGATCTAATCCTAATTCATCTGCCATAATTCTTGCCAAGTTAGAAACTTCTATTGAATGGTTTAATACATTTTGGCCATAGCTTGTTCTGTATTTTAATTTTCCTAGCAAGTTTACGATGTCTGGATGAAGTCCAATTACGCCTGTTTCCATGCAAGCTCTTTCTCCTTCTTCCTTGATTGTTTCGGCAACTTCTTCTTTTGCCTTTTCAACCATTTCTTCAATTTTTGCTGGGTGGATTCTTCCATCTTCCATCAATTTTTCAAGAGCTATTCTTGCAATTTCTCTTCTTAATGCATCAAATCCAGATATTACTACTGCTTCTGGTGTATCATCAATTATTAAATCTACTCCTGTTAAAGTCTCTAATGTACGGATATTTCTTCCTTCTCTTCCTATTATTCTACCTTTCATTTCATCGTTTGGTAGTGGAACTATAGATACAGTTGTTTCTGCTGTATGGTCTGCCGCACATTTTTGAATAGCATATCCAATTACTTCTCTTGCATTTTTTATAGACTCTTCTTTAACCTTATTTTCAGCGTTCTTTATTAAGTTTGCTTTCTCTAAAGTTAATTGCTTGTCCATATCTGAAAGTAATTGATTTTTTGCTTCTTCTTTAGATAATCCTGAAATTCTTTGAAGTTCTTGCATTTGCTTGTCCAAAGTTTTTGATATTTCTTGTTTCTTATTTTCAAGCTCTTGCTTCTTGTTTTCGATTTCTTGTTCCTTTCTCTCAATGTGCTCCATTTTGTTTTCAAGATTTTCCTCTTTTTGTAATAATCTTCTTTCTTGTTGTTGTACTTCGCTTCTTCTTTCTCTAATCTCGTTATCAAGATCTTTTCTACTGTTCATGATCTCTTCTTTAGCCTTAAAAATTTCTTCTTTCTTTTTGTTTTCGGCTTCTTTTTGTGCAAGGTTAATTATCTTTCTTGCTTCTTCCTCTGCACTTCCTAATTTTGATTCTGCTACTTTTTTTCTTATTGCCATACCTACAAAGGTAAAAATGATTGCTGAGACTAGAAAAATGGCGATATAAATTACAATTTGCATAATCTAACACCTCTTTCTATTAAATTTTCAATGTGCATAAATATATATCTAATACTCTCTCTAAATATATAAATTTTATTTAATTATCTATCTATAATTTTTATATTAGCTATACTTTACATATACTATTTTATATGTATTATGGCTAGCTGTCAAGTGTTTTTTTCAAAAGTATAATTATAACAACTCCTATTTTAAACCTATATATTCTTTATAATTTATGTCTTTTTTTCTATAAGAATTTGGATCAAGTCCAACTCTTGTTCTCATATAATTTAATATTAAAATCATAATTGTAAAAAATACTATTCCAAATATTATCATTGAATGTTTTACACTAAAGTTTGATGAAATAATAGCTCCAAATGCGCATATTATTAGGTTTCCAAGTCCTATTACGAAACTGTGTGCAGAGTATACTTTGTTTGCAACCTCTCCATTCGTGAAATTCGTTATATATTTTTTTATTAACACATAATAAAAACCTGTTGATAAATAACGTACTGCATATGTTGCTACAATTATTCCTATAATTAGCCAATATGGTAATCCTGTAATGGCAATAATTCCTGCCATTAAACATGCAAGCGTATATGAAACTCCAACAATTGATAATGTTTTATTTTTATATTTTTGATGTATTTTTTCATGCTGTTTTGATGATATTCCAGCAACTATTTGCATTATAGCATATATAATTCCTGTTATAGAGGCTGATAATTCCATTTCATCTAGAAGTCCCATTTCGTATGTATTCATAACCATTATAATTCCATACATTACTCCCGAAAATAGCATTAATGCTTTTAATCTGCTCGAATTAAATATGAATGAAAATGCTAATTTTAAATCTCTAAAATATGTTTTATAATATTTTTTAATGTCCTCTTGTTTCTGTACTGGTATAAGTTCTGTAAAGCCAGTCGCAAGTAATGCTGATATTAACAATATTATTACACATATTGTCATTGGTATATAGCCATTTATATCAAACAAAAATCCCGACACTATTGCTGAAAAAGCAGAAATGTAATAAAAGTTTCCAACAGACTTTCCATCAATTTTAGAATATATTTGGCTCTTTTCTTTTACATCAGGTATTGATGAATTTAAAAGCCCCGGTTCTGCCACGTCTTTCATTGCAACTGCTATCGCTCCAAACAAGTTACCAATAATTAGCACTGGTAAAGAATTTGATAACATTATTACTGTAACAGATGTTGCTTGAAATAAATCTGCTATAATCAAACTTCTTCTATTTCCTATTTTATCGATTATAACTGTTATTGGTATTTGAAATAACACCTTAAATAAGCCCAAGAGTGCACTCACTACCACTATATCACTTGCAGTAAAGCCTTTTACTTGTGTTAAAAATAAAAACTTTATTGCATAGTAAAATAATAAATCGAATGTTAGCATTCTATGTACAGAATAAATTCGCATATTTTTCTTTCTTGCGTTTATTTGTTCTTTTTCTTTTGATTCCATCGTTACTCCTTTTACGGTTAATATTTTTTCTATTTACTATATATCTCTTCGTTTTATAATTATATAGTAACATTTTTGTTTTTTCAATAGAAAAATTTAGCAATTTTATAATAATTGTTACATAATAATGGTTTTATATAAAAATAAACCATTTACCAATACTAAAGCAAACACAAAGTTTAAGTTTTTGTGTGCATTACATATTTGTAAATGATTTGTTTTTTATTATTTTAAATATATATTGGGGTCTACATTTTCTCCGTTTTGTTTTATTTCGAAGTGAAGGTGTGTTTCATCTGCTATTTCAAATCTTGCAGTATTTCCTACTGTTGCAATGGTTTGTCCCTGTTTTACTTCTTCTCCAACAGTTATAAATTCTGCTGTTAACAAATTTGAATAAACACTCTCAAATCCATTTGTATGTTCTATTACAACCGTTAGTCCATATCTTGGATCATTTTTTATTGATTTAATTTTTCCGTCTGCTGAGGCTTTTACTATATCTGTCTTTTCTGATTTATAGTCAATTCCTAAATGAGTAGTCCATTCATCTAAAGTTACTGAATATACTAAGTTGTCACTTGAATAATCTTTAATTTTTTCACCATCTACTGGATTTACAAAAGTTGGGTCTTTTGTTTTCTCAACTTGTTCAACATTGGTTACATTTTCGTTTAACGTATCCTCTTTTACATTATTATTTTTTGTTGCATCTGGTTTTTCTTCTTTTTCATTTTTATTATTTTCATTCTTATTATTTAAATTTTTATTTTCTTCATTTTTGCTTGTATTTACTGCCATTTTATTTGTATTTTCTGTATTTGTAGTACTTTTTGTTGCATTTTCAAGTTCATTTACGCTTTTACCAATAGAACTACTTGCCGCTTCTGTGTTTTCTATCATATTCATTCTATTATTATCTGTAGATGATATTTTTTGTGTATTGTTTATGTTTTTTGCTTGTGTTGATAAGTTATTACTGTACAACACGTACGCTACAATAAATGCAACTACTGCAATTAAAATTATACCTCCCCATGTAAAAAAACTTACACCTTTTCTAGAATCTGCATCTCTTCTTCCTCTTCTATCCATTTGGTTCCTCCTTATTTTTTATTAATATAAGTTTTCCCAAATTTTCAAGATATATACATTTTTTAGTAACTACTATATAAAAGTAGATTGCTTTTCAAATTAGTTTGCTCATACTTTGCAGACTTCTTATTTACTATAATTCTTGCTACAATTTTCAATCCTTTGGCAATATCATTTCATAGCTATAATCTAATTTCTTTACAAATTTGTAATTTCCACTCCTGTATAATAATGCTTTATAATTTCTTCATAATTGCTTCCTTGTTTTGCCATGCTATCTGCACCAGTTTGGCTCATTCCAACACCATGTCCATAACCTTTTACAGTGAATTTTATTTCATTTTCACTTATTTGCGTTGTAAAATTGGCAGACCTTAGTGCTAATAAACTTCTAACTTCAACCCCAGATAGTTCCAAGTTGCCAATTTTTATTGTTTTAACTCTGTCGCCTTGTGTGTATTCTATCACTTTTATGCAATTTTCATCATTATAATCTATTGTAAACTCCGGATATTTATCCTTTATCTTTTTTTCAAATTCTTCTTTTGTAAATATGGCTTCTGATTGATATTGACTGTAAGCATCTTCTCCAGATGTCTCCACGCTTTGTAAATATGGTAGGTCACTACCACCCCAAACATTAGACACCTCTTCCGTCTTTCCTCCACTATTAGAATGAAAAAATGCGTCTATTACCTCTCCATTATAAGTAACCACTTTTCCTGCAGTTGAACTAACAGCTTTTTCTATCTTCTCCCAATTACTTTCTCTTTTATCTTCATCCCATCTAGCCATCCTATCATCTTTAGATATCCATGCCTGACAACACGCAGAGTTATCGCAAATGTCCGCTTCTCCATGTTTACTTTGGTTATGTTCAATTTTGTATACAGTATACGTCCTTGCAACAACCGCTTGCGCCTTTAACGCTTCTTCTTCAAAATCGGCCGGCATCTCAGCAGAAACAACTCCTAATAAGTACTCATCCATTTTCATTTCTTCTATACTATTATCTTTGGTATGCAAAACCTTCACTGTACCATACCTCTTATACTCATAATTTTCGCCCATTAAGGACGCCCCATTTTGGGCGAAATTTTCTTTTTTTTCTTCATCCAATTCATTGTTTCCTATATTTTTTACTGTTTCTCCAGTTTCTTTTACGTTTTTTTCTCCATCCCCAAAACGAATTGTAAATATAATTGGTATTGTAAATGTAGCCAATATAATCAACATTATAATTAATATCAATTTTCTCATAATTGATTGAATTCCTCTCTTATAGGCACAAACTTGGTTGCAAAATAATTATAATTTTGCAACCATTTTCACAACCATTCAAATTACTAATATTTATATTACCAATTTTTGTTTCATAGAATATAATATTCTTTTTTCTATTCTAGATACTTGAACTTGGCTTATTCCGAGCTTTTTTGCCACTTCTGTTTGTGTTTTTCCTTTATAATATCTTAGCATTACAATTTCTTGTTCTTGACTATTTAATTCTTCTACTAATTTTTTTATTGTAAGTTTATCTGCAATTTTATTTTCTTCATCTCTATCACTTGCAATTGTATCTTCTATACAAAGCTCTTTTCCAGATTTATCATTATACACCGGCTCATTAATTGAGGTTACCACACTTGCTGAGTTTGCATCTAATGCTAATGCTATCTCTTCTTTTGGTACATTTAAAATTTCTGCTATTTGCTCTACCTTTAATTCTTCTCCATTCTTATCCATTGCTTCTTTTTGAATTTGATTTATTTTTACAGCCAATTCTTTTATGCTTCTACTTACTTTTATTCGTCCGTCATCTCGTATATATCTTTTTATTTCTCCTATTATAAAAGGAACAGCATATGTAGATAGCTGAACGTTGTAATTTGTGTCAAATTTCTTTATAGACTTAACCAATCCCATTGCTCCAATTTGATTTAAATCTTCTATCTCATATCCTCTTCCTACAAACCTTTTTGCTATGTTATAGACAAGCCCCATATTGTTTTTTACGAGACTTTCTAACACTTCTGTGTTTCCCTGCTGAGCCTTTATGATATTTTCATATGTACTTTCCAGCATTCTAAAACCTTCCTTTATTCTTGTGTTCATATTCTTTTTATATACTATTTACTAACTTTTTCAGCTTCCTCTACTTCGCTTTTTTCTTCTCTATCAGTCATTATGTATTTTCTCATAGTTACTTTTGTTCCCATATCTGGAATAGATTCAACTTTTAGCTCGTCCATAAAGCTTTCCATTATTGTGAACCCCATTCCCGACCTTTCCAAATTAGCCTTTGTTGTATATAACGGCTTTTTAGCCAATTCGATATCTTCTATTCCTTTTCCCGAATCTGATATTTGTATTTCTATACAATTATCTTTCAATTTGCATTCTACCTTAACAATTCCTTCAGAATTTTCGTACCCATGTATTATAGAGTTTGTTACAGCTTCAGATACAGCCGTTTTTATGTCTGCTAGTTCTTCTATTGTTGGGTCAAGTTGTGATGCAAACGCAGCCACTGTTATACGTGCAAATGCTTCATTAGAAGATTTGCTTACAAACTCCAATTTCATTTCATTATCATAAATTCCAACCATTTTAGCCTCCATCTAACCAACATTTTCTTCATTATTTTTTATTAATGGTATAATCTTTAATATTCCACTAATTTCAAAAACTTTTTCAACTTGCTTATTCACATTCATAAGTTCTAGCTGTCCACCAAGCATCTTAATAACCTTGTATCTTCCTAGCAACATTCCTATTCCTGCACTGTCCATGAAAGCAACGTTACTAAAATCAAATATAACTTTTCTAGGCAAAAATCGCGTAATTTCATTATCAATCTTCCTCCTTAATTTTTCTGTTGTGTGTTCGTCAATCTCTTCTGCTATTTTTAATGTTAATTGCTTGTCCTTTGGCACATAAATACATTCCAATATTTTTTCCCCCTTTTTAGCACACATTATTAGTTTTGTGTTCTGTTTTTTGTTTTATACAAGCATACTACATATTCCATAAATTTCCAATAGCAAAATTTGACTAGTTTTATCGATTTATAAGAAGTTTTCGACATTTTTCCCTTTTGAGCCATTCCATATTAAGCAACAAAAATCAGCACCCATATTCTGAATGCTGATTTTTTATTATTTTATTTTTGTTTTTATTGTTTCTAGAGCTTTTTTCACTTGTGCGTCTTTATCAAATTCTGTTTCGTATTTTCCTTCTGCATTTTTCGTTAAATCTACTTCAACATCTGGAGTAATACCCTCTTTATTTATTTTGTTATGGTTTGGTGTGTAATATTCTTCTGTTGTTATTTTTAATCCACTTCCATCTGATAAACTATATAGTGTCTGAATTACACCTTTTCCATAGGTTTTCATTCCTACTATTGTTGTATTTGGATATTTGTCTTTCAATGCTCCTGCTAATATTTCTGATGCACTTGCTGTACCTTCATTTACAAGTATGACTACTGGAATATCTGTTATAATTGCATCATTCTTAGATACTGTTAATTGTTCATTTGCTATTTTTGATTTGGTTATAAGAATTGTCTCATCTTTCTTTAAGAATAAGTCTGCAATTCCTGTTGCTTCACTAACTATTCCTCCGCCATTGCTTCTTAAATCTATTATTATTCCCTTTGCACCTTTATTAACTAGCTCTGTTACTTGTTTTTTGAACGACTCTGCAACACCGCTATCAAATGAATCTACTTGAAGATATGCGATATTGTTTTCTACCATTTTTGAAGAAACATGCTCTACTGTAATTTTCTTTCTTGTTACAGTTAAATCAATTTCTTTTCCGTCTCTTAAAACTGTTACCTTTGCTGATGTTCCTTCTTCGCCTTTTAGTACTTTTATTGCATCATCCATTGTTTCTCCTGTATAAGCAACATCGTTTACTTTTTCTATTATATCACCTGCTTGCATTCCTGCCTCTAGAGCTGGTGAACCATTCATAGTACCAACAACAAGTATGGTATTCGTTGTCTTATCATTTGTTAAATATACACCTATTCCAACATATTGGCTACTTGTTTCTTCTGTAAACTCAGTCATTTCTTCTTTAGGTAAATATTCTGTGTATGGATCTCCTAATCCTTCAACAAAGCCTTTTATTGCTCCTTCTACCATTTTTTCTTCATCAACTTCACCAATGTACTTTTGCTTTATCATTGTTTTAAAAGTCTCTAACGTTTTTACTAAGTCAGTAGTACTAATTGAGCTTGTTCCGTCTGTATTTGTTTTAATTCCTATACTACCATAAGATGTTACAAATTTATTATACATTATCATCGTTGTTAGCATGAACGTAATAGTTGCTGTCAAAATAACAAGCATAATAATTTTATAAATATTCTGTCTTTTTATTCTTTTATCTTCCATTTTTATGTCCTTTCTTCTTAAGCCAATTATAATAAACATTGGCTATTTGTATTATACTTTATAAATACTAATTTTATTACATTTTTTAATTTTTACATTAATAGTCTAACATCTTAAGTATCATTAATAGTCTGATTATTATTTACATTCTCATTTTCAATTGTATTATTATTTGCATTATCACCCTGCAAATATGGAATTGGATCTACTGCTACCCCAAATTTTCTTACTTCAAAGTGTAAGTGTGGACCAGTTGAATTTCCGGTTGAACCAACAGCCATTATTACATCTCCTTGTTTTACAGTTGCACCAAGTTCTGTATATATTTCTTGCCCGTGTCCATATAAAGTTACTATACCATCTCCATGGTTTATCATTACACAGTTACCATATCCACTCATTACACCCGCATATGTTACAATTCCATCTGCTGCTGCAATAACTGGAGCTCCATAGCCTGCATTTCCAATGTCTATACCATCATGGTATCTATACACTCCTTGTATTGGGTGTAATCTGTTTCCATATGGAGATGTTATATATGTTCCATCTACTGCTATTGGCCATAACATTACTCCACCTTTGTATTGTATTGCTAAGGCTCCACTCCAATTTATAGCTGCTTGAATTTGATTTTCTAAATCTTCTTGCTCTTTTTTATATTGCTCTATTTGTTCATATAAATTCTTTTCTTCTTCACTTAATTTTGATGCATAACTTACCTGCAAAGTTTTCTGGTTTTCCATTAATATTTGCATTTGCCCTTGTTTTGCCTTTGCAACTCTTAAATCTGTTTTTTTCTTTTCTTGTTCTGCTTTTTTTACTTCTATGTTCTGTTTTTGTTCATCTAATTCATTTAATAAGTTACTGTCAAATTCTATAATTTGTTCTAACATATAATAATTAGATAAGAAATCGAATAAATTTTTAGATGACAACAATACATCTAAATAAGTAGTTTCACCACCTTCATATAGTGCTACTACTCTCTTTTTTAGTAAATTTTCTTTTCTTGCATATTCTTGTTCAGTTTTTGTTAAGTCATTTTGTGTTGAAGAAATTTCTGCTTCTAATGATGCTATTTGTGATTGTAATTCATTATATTTATTTTGATAATCGTTTATCGAATCATCTAGTTCTTGCACCTTCTGCATTGAAGCTGAAATCTCACTTTTTACATATTCAAGTCTAGTATTTGATTCATTTAATTTATTATCTACTTCTGTTTTTTGTTCAAATAGAGTCTTATTAGTTGCTTCACTATTGGTTTCTCCTTCTATTATTTCATTTTGTGAAACCTCATTAGCAGAAAAAACATTTATGGAGAAGCATACTAAAATTAAACAAATGGTAATTAGTGTTAGTATTTTCTTCTTCATAAATGTTCCCTCCTTTTATGTATTTAATTTATTGTTAATCTACTATTGTATATCCACCAGGCAAATAATCTAATGGGTCTTTCCAGTTGTTTCCGAAGAAGTCCCCTATTGACGTTGCCTTTCTTATTTCAAAATGTAAGTGAGGCGCAACACCACCAGTGTTTCCAGAGTACCCAATTAATTGTCCTTGTGATACTTTTTGCCCTGTACTTACTGCTTTTGAATCCATGTGTGCATATAATGAGCAATATCCATTTCCATGATAAATAATCAAGTAATTTCCATAACCTGCACTTGATGATGAACCTGCTTGATATGCACTATATATTACTGTTCCAGATGCTGCTGCTATAACTCTTTTTCCTATTTCAGCATTTGTTCCAATGTCTATACCCTTGTGCCATCTGCCCCATCTGTATTTCATTCTAGAAGTTACTCTTCTTGGTGAATAATCTAATGGCCATGCAAAAGTTCCATCAAAGCTACTTCCATTTCCACCATTTGTTGCATTATTTTTTTTCTCTTCTTCTTGAGCTTTTCTCAAAGCCTCTGCGATTGCATCATCAATCTCTTTTAACTTAGCATTATAGGCATCTAACTCTGCTTGTTTTGCCTTTTCATCAGCTGATAGTTTATTAATTTCTGATTGTTTTTTCTCTTGCAATGCAGATAGCTGAGCTCTTTTAACTTCTTGGTCTGCTTTTACTGATATAACTTTTGCCTTATCTTCTTCTAAATTCTCTTTATCTTTTTGCAGTTGTTCCTTCTTGGCTTCCAATTCATCAATCAAAGCCGAGTCAGTTTCAACAATTTGTTGTATCATCGAATAGTTAGATAAGAAATCTAGTATATTTTCCGAATTAAACAGTACGTCTAAATATGAAGTTTCTCCAATTTCGTATAAAGCAACCATTCTCTCTTTTAATAGATTATCTGTCTTTTCAATTTCTGCTTCTTCATCTTCAATCTCTTTTTGTTTTTCATCTATTGTATCATTTAGCTCATCTATTTGTGCTGCTAATGTATCTAATTGCTTTTGTGCTTCTGTAACTTGTGTAGTAATTTTTTGCAATTCTGTTTCAGCTTCATCTTTGTCGTCAGATATGTCGTTTAACGCATTTTTAGCTTCATTTATCTTGTTTTGCACATCACTCTTATCGTCCGTAAGAGATGCATATGACTTTACTACTATTGATGATATTAGCATAAGTACTGTTAAAGCTGACAGTACAGTTAATAACATTCTTTTTTTCATAGTTTTTCTCCTTTATACCTGCAAATATTTTCTCATTGAAATAGAACTTCCTAATGCACCAATTCCAATTCCTAATACCATATACACAATAACTAATAATGTTGTCATATCTGTAAATGATAGAAGTTTTATTCCCATTGTACTTATTATTGAGTTTGCTGCTGCATTTGTAATTAAGCTATATGCAATTCCAAGAACTAGTATTGAAAGTAATGCTGCAACAATACCAATTATTATACCTTCAATTACGAATGGCCATCTAATGAAGCTGTCTGTTGCTCCAACATATTTCATAATTGATATTTCTTTTCTTCTTGCATGTACTGTTAATTTTATTGTGTTTCCTATTATGAATATAGATATTAATACTAGCAATGTTAATATTACAGCAGAAACAATTCTTACTCCATTTGCTATTGCAACTAAGCCATTAATTGTCTCGTCTCTACTTTGTATACTATCAATATTGTCTATTTTTTTAATTTCATCTTGTACTTGAGAACTTAGTTTCAAGTCTGTTAATGTTACTAAATATGAAGCCTTGAATGGATTCGATTCGTCCCAACCTGCAATTAAAGCTTGCTTGTCCTTTAATTTTTCCTTAGTCTGATTTAATGCATCTTCTTTAGACACGAATGTTACCTTATTTACTCCATCTATTGCTTGTATTTGTTCTCCAATTTGCTCCATTTGAGCATCTGTTGCAGTCTTTTGAATAAAAACTTGAATTCCTTGTTGTGTTTCCAATGTTTCAACTGCATTGTTTAGGTTTTCTATAATCATGAAAAATAAGCCAAAAATCAACATAGTGGCACACATAATTGCAAGTGACGCACCCGATGATTTTTTATTGTGAAATACATTTCTAAAACCTTCTCCTAATAAATAACCAAATATACTATGCTTCACTGTCATACCCACCTTTTTTATCACTTATAATATTTCCGTTTTCTATACGAATAACTCTTTTGTTCATTTTATCTACTATATCTTTTGCGTGTGTTGCAACAACCAAAGTAGTACCTCTTAAATTGATTTCATTTAAAAGTCTCATAATATCCCAAGCTGTATCTGGGTCTAGGTTTCCTGTAGGCTCATCTGCAATTAACATTGATGGATTGTTTACTAGTGCTCTAGCAAGTGCAACTCTTTGTTGCTCACCACCAGATAACTCATTTGGATATACATTTGCTTTATCTGAAAGGCCTACCATTGCAAGAACCATTGGCACTTGTCTTCTTATATGTTTTGGTGTAGCCCTTACAATATACATTGCAAAAGCAACATTCTCATAAACAGTTTTATCTGGTAAAAGTCTGAAATCTTGGAAAACAACACCCATACTTCTTCTTAAATATGGAACTCTCTTAGGCTTTAAGAAAGTAGTATCTTTTCCATTAATAATAATGTGTCCAGAAGTTGGCTCTTCCTCTTTCAAAATTAACTTTATTAAAGTAGACTTACCAGAACCAGAACTACCAACTAAGAATGCAAAATCTCCTTTATTAATAGTAAAATTAGCATTGTGTACAGCCTCTGTGCCAGTATCGTATACTTTAGAAACATTTCTAAACTCTATCATTTTAAAATCCTCTCTTCGCCCATTAGGGACGCCCCTTTTCGGGCGAAATTAATAGTTTTATTTATCTTAGACCATTTTAGGTCATTTTTTAATTCTGTCTTTAGTAAAATGATTGTCATATATTCGACATCTTATATCATAATAATTTATTCTTCTTTATAATAACAATAAACTACATTAAATGCAAGAGTATTCGGCAAAAAAAATAGCAATTTAAGTTTAATTTTCTCACTTAAATTGCTTGATATTCGCTATTATTCAAGAGTATAAAATTCACAAAAAATTCACAATTATTTTGATAATATTTTTACTAAATATTCGCTATTTAAATTGTATTTTTTCAAAAGCTCTTCTGCTTTTCCAGACTCTCCAAATGTATCATTTATTCCTATTCTTGTTACCTTTGCTGGGAAATTTTCTGAAAGTACCTCACATACAGCCGTTCCAAGACCTCCTATTATGCTATGGTCTTCTATTGTAATTATTCTTTTCGTCTCTTTTGCACACTTTATTATCATTTCTTTGTCTAATGGTTTTATAGTATGAACATCTATTACCCTTACATTTATGCCTTTTTCTTTTAATACTTCCTGTGCCTTTAAAGCCTCAGAAACTGTCACACCTGTTGCAATTATGCTGGCGTCTGTTCCGTCTCCAAGTTGAATTGCCTTACCAATTTCAAACTTTATATTGTTTTCATTAACAAATCCTTCATCATATATTACTGGTGTTGCAAGTCTCGATAATCTTACATACACGGGTCCATTTATATTTGCAATTTCTTTTATTGCCCATTTAGTTTGAACATCATCCGATGGACTCATAACCATCATGTTTGGAAGAGTTCTCATCATGCTTACATCTTCTAGCATTTGATGTGTTGCACCATCTTCGCCAACAGTTATTCCAGCATGTGTAGCACATATTTTTACATTAGCATTTGTGTGTGCTATTGTATTTCTTATTTGATCATAAGCTCTTCCTGCTGCAAACACCGCAAAAGTACTAACATACGGAATTTTTCCAAAAGTACTTAATCCTGCTCCAGTTCCCATCATATCCTGCTCTGCAATTCCCATATCAAAAAATCTTTCAGGGAATTCCTTTGCAAAAATTGATGTTTTTGTTGCTCCAGATAAATCTGCATCTAGTACAACTACATTTTTATTTTCTTCTCCTAGCTCAGCTAGGGCCTCTCCATAGCTTTGACGTGTTGCAATTTTCTTATCTAAAAACATATTGAGTCCTCCTTTCCAGGTAGCTCTGAAATATTATGTTTTATTTTTTCTTCTTCTAATTTTAGAGCCTTCATCGCCCTTTCGTACTGTTCATCATTTGGAGCTTTTCCATGCCATTCGGCTTTGTTCTCCATGAACGGTACTCCTTTTCCTTTTACAGTTCTAGCAATTATTATACTTGGCTTTTCTTTAGTCTGTCTTGCTTTCTCGAAACTATCTATTAACATATCAATGTTGTGACCATCACATGGAATAACATTAAAACCAAATGATTCCCATTTGCTATACAAACAATCCAAAGCTTTAACTTCTTCAACTTTTCCATCTATTTGCAAACCATTATTATCTAAAATTACACATAAATTGTCTAATTCATATTTATTAGACGTCATTGCAGATTCCCATATTTGTCCTTCTTCAATTTCTCCGTCTCCTAAAATGCAATAAACTCTACAACCCAAATTATCCATTTTAGATGCAATAGCCATTCCATTTGCAATAGACAAACCTTGCCCCAACGAACCAGTAGACATATCTACTCCCGGAACTTTTTCCATGTCTGGATGTCCTTGTAAATTTGAACCTAATTTTCTAAAAGTTTGCAAATCTTCTTTATTAATAAAGCATCTTTCTGCAAGCACCGCATATAAAGCAGCTGATGCATGCCCCTTCGAAAGCACCAATCTGTCTCTTAAATTAGATTCCGGCATCTCTGGATTTACATTCATTTGATTAAAATATAAAACCGTTAATATATCTGCTATTGATAATGCTCCTCCTGGGTGACCAGATTTAGCACTGTATACTTCATTTATTATATCAATTCTAACATCATTTGCAATTTTTCTTAATTCCTTCTCATCAGTAATTTTCAAATAAATCACACTCCTTCGAAGAATAATATACTATAACTTAAGTAAAAAAACAAGGTGATTTTCAAAAAGCCTCAAGCACCAGTATCTATCTACATTTCGACTCTTTTATATTTTCAACAATAATTTATATTAAATATAATTTCATTTATTATTTTTAAGCATATTGTTTTTTTCTTTCTCAAGCTGCTTCAAACTTTTTTCAGGTGTTGGTAAATCCTCTGGCATAGTTCCACCATTCTTTTCAATTACTTCTCTTATATTTTTTCCAATATTATAATGGGTTTTATTTGCTTCTTTTTCAGTTTGTATATTATCTTTTTTTAATTTTTGCTCTGTTTGTGAAATTCTAAATAAATTTGCAATTAATTCATCGCTTCCCATATTGTAATATCTTCTCTATATCTTAGTCCTTTTCTTTTAGCTATATCGTCAGCTGTTTCTCCATTATATAATCCTTTATAACCTGCATTGTGAAATTTATCGAAGTTCTTTACCCCAGCATTCTTGCAGCAATATTGAGCGAATAATTTCCTTTTCTGGTTAAATTTCTTTGATAAAATCTTTTTTCATCTTCAGTTAACAGACTGTATTCTTTTTCTGTAATTTCCTGCTTCCTTGTCTGTACTGCAAAATATGTTTGGGCTAAAGCAATTACCTTTTTTCTGCTGTCTCCATTTTGTGCTATCAAATAGCAAGCATAACGACTTAGTTTATAATCTGTCTGTTCTCTATAAGCTCCTGAACCTATTAAGACCATTTTATTGACATTAGTAAAATGGTCTAACACACTTATATCACTATTTTCACAAGATATTTTAGCCTTTTTCACTATTTTTTCAAAATTCTGCCAATTTGAATATTCCAAAATAGGCATCAATTCTCTCGCATACCAAAATTCTACTCCATTCTCGTCAATGTGTCTAATGTCTTCAAACGTTTGATTTTCTTTCTTCGCATTTTTCATACCCATCACTCCATTTACATTTAATGGAATATATTATAAAACATTTGTTCGTGTTTGTCAAGCATTTTTTATATTTTCTTAATAAAAAAGTTGTATTCTTCTAAATAGATAATACAACCATTTTTTCACTTAATACATATATAAATTTTGTTGGAGATGAGGGGAGTTGCCGAGCCGCGTCGTGAAAATTGTCCACTGGACAATTTTCTGTTCCTCCTTTTCAACTCCCTAGTACTTTATATTATTCATTTAAGTAATATATAAAATTCTAGTTTTTCTTTCTGTTCTGGTGGAGATGAGGGGAGTTGAACCCCTGTCCAATATTCTTTCCATATATGTTTCTCCGAGTGCAGTTTGTTATTTAATTTTCCCTGTAAAATTCATTAACAAACAAACGAATTTTACAAGTAGCCATTTGTTTTACCTACTGCTTTAATGGCTAAAGCAGTGTTGTTATCCTACTAATTGACACCTTATCTAAGACCGTAGGCCTTCCTAGTAAGACGAGCTACCTAAACTTAGGCAGCGTATGCTAATTCTGTATTATCAGCGTTTATTTTTATTTCTGCTTTTTTATAGTGGCCGAAGCAGCCATCCACTACTCGCTACATATACTTCTGGGATACTGTCGAAAACCAAATACATCCCCATATGTAATTATTATACACCAGTTTTTATTTAATGTCTATCATTTTTCCAATATAAGTTGTTTTTTTGTTTGACATAATATAGAAAATAGCGTATAATATGATGTATAGGCCTTTGCCTCACATTACCAACACAAAAATGCAAAAAGGAGAATTGTGTATGGAAAAAACAACAATTATTCGTACAAGCAATGCTCCGATTATCTTTCGGAGTAAATTCCAAAGTCAGTTTGACGAATTGCCTAAACATTGGCAAAACCAACTAGTTGACATTTTTTTCAAGTTTGTCAACAATTCCGATGACATTTACGCAGCAGATGTTCTTTTTCTGCTAACACTCAGTCCTTTTGGAGGATTACACAAATTAGGAATTCGAGAAAAAATTGAATACTTCAATGAAGACATTCTCGAAAACGAACCCCCTATAGCAGAACGCTCCATTGAAATTTCTAAAGCGATGATTAAACCATTGCGTAACGAACTTCGATACCAGCGTCGAAAAGTTCATCCAAACTTTTTAAAGGTTCAATGTCCAGAGAACTGTCAAAAAGCTTACAAGTCACTCTTCAAAGCATTGTCGTATGATGAAATTTTGACATATGTAGCATGTTCTCATTGTTACAATAAATGTCTTAGTTCTTCTGAATATGACATGAATAGGATTTTTTATCTTCTGAGCAGTTCCCCTAAAAATATATTTGGAGGACTTCGGGCAATAGGATTTCAGTTTTATCAAGCAGAATTCTTTATGAAACATGCAGCAGTATTGCATAATTATTTGAAGGCACTTTGGTTGTCGATTGAATCTAATTCGATTACCACCAATAAAGTGACCACTGGAGCTAAATACGAAAATTCTACTGAGGTTACTTCTTTTAACGAAGATGACATCATTTATGAGCCAAACAAGACTCTTCCATCTGCTTCTAGTAATATGGAAAATGCTGTCTCGAAAGAACCTAACCGTTCTGATTCTCCTCTTAGAATTCAGCTGTCTGCCTTCAAAGCAACGCTTAACGATAAAAAGGACATCGAACGTCATCCGACAGTTGGTAATATTCTCGATGATATCGAGGTATTCAAAAAATTTGTTGCAATTGCATCAAATGCAAATTTTGCAAAAGATTTTGCAGAGTTTTCAACCGCTGTGAAGGCTTTAAAAATGCGTGGCTACGACTATAACGAAGTTATAGATACGTTACCCAAAATTGAAAGCTGGCTCAGCATCAAAGCAATTCTCGAAAGAGGGGCATGAAAAACGTGGTAGACATACCCCACATACCTTTGAAGCACCCAAGGTAGTAGACTAAATTGTTTACTACCTTGGGCATTTTTTATCTTTGTTTTACAAAAAATATAAAAATTATAGACAAACTTCAAATTGTATGTTATTATTTTTAATATTAATGAAATGGGGTTATTATGAAAAATTTAACTGAAAAAATAAAAGGATTAATACAAAAATTTTGTACTAAAGAAGTTATATTATACGCAGTTTTTGGCGTACTAACAACTATTATAAATTGGGGAACATTTGCAATTTTAACTAAAGCTTTTTCTAATCTAGATAAAAATGTTGCAAATGCAATTGCTATTATTGCAGCAGTTCTTGTTGCTTATATTACCAATAAAGATTTAGTTTTTCATTCTGAAGCAAAAGGATTTAATGAAAAATTTAAAGAATTTTGGAAATTTATTGCTGGAAGAGCTTTTACTATGGTCTTAGAATTTGGCCTTGATGCACTTCTATTCTTAATACCTGTTGTAAGTGCAAGTGATTTCTGGCAGATGGCAGTTAAAATGGTTGTAACAATAATTGTTATAATCTTAAACTTCTTCATTAGTAAATTCTTTGCATTTAAAAAGTCAAAATAATAATTAATTAAAATACCAAAAACTATTAGTATAGATATTTTTCCAAAGTAGGAGGATTATCTTGTCTAATAGTTTTTTTAAACTTTTGGGTGGTTATTTCACCATTGTAATTATATTTATAGTATTAATATTTTTTCTTATTATTCAGTCATCTGCTTCATTAAATTTAGATAATTTTATTTGGCCATTGGACGGCTACACATATATCAGTTCTTATTTTGGCTATAGAACCTCTCCTACCTCTGGTGCCTCAACTTATCATTCTGGAATAGACATACCAGCACCAGAAGGAACTAATATTCTTGCAGTTTGTTCCGGCACTGTTACATTTGCAAGCTGGGGAGCTGGTGGAGGATATACAATAGTAGTTGAAAATGATGACATAAAAGTTTCTTATTGTCACGTTTCTCCAAACTTTATTGTATCCAAGTATGACACAGTAGTAGCTGGCCAAATAATTGCCAATGTTGGTCCAAAAAATGTGTATGGCATTATAAACAATCCATACAAGGATTCTTTAGGAAAACCAACTAATGGGGCTACTACTCGGTTGCCATTTACATTTAACAATAAAAAAAGATGGTTTAGCGGTAAATCCGCTAAACTTTTTCAATACGCTCTAAAACAAAAATAAAGCCTTACGGCTTCATTTTCTAATTTATTATGTGGCAGGGGTACTAAGACTCGAACTCAGCCCAACGGTTTTGGAGACCGGCATGCTACCACTGACACCATACCCCTAACTGACCTTATAATAATAGCATAAAAATTAGATTTGTGCAATACCCAAAACAAAAAATCTACAAGATTTCTCTTATAGATTTTTATTTAAATTACATGTCATCATCATTATCGTCTTTTTCTTCGTTATCAGTATCGCTATCTTCTTCGTCTTCATCACAACCACATTCGTCATGATGTCCGCATCCACAGCATCCACCTGAACAGCAATCATCGTCTTCTCCATCCCAGTCTAGTTCTATTTTGTTATGACATTCTGGGCATTCGATTTCTTCTTTTAATTCATCTTCTATGTCTGCAACAAATTCATGATTGCAATATGGGCAAACTATTTCAAAATCATAGTCTTCATCTTCATAAATATCTTTTTTTATTAAGTCGACTGTATCTTTTACCTTGCCTATTTTTTCGTCTAATTTATCTTGATGTTTTTCAATGTCATCCATTCTCTCTGAATTAACATTTGAAATTCTATCAATTACATCCATATACATGAATGAAAGTTCAGAAACTTTTTTCAAAACGATTTCTCTTTCTTTCTCATCAGAAATACTTTTTTCTATATCCTTTATTATTTTAGAATATTTTTCACTAAATTCTGCCATATAATTTATCCTTCCTTTAAATTAATATTTTTATATTAATTTAAATTTTTAATGTTTCGAGTTCAACCAAAATTAAACTCTTTCCATGTATTCTCCAGTTCTTGTGTCTATTTTTATAACATCACCGATGTTAACAAACATTGGAACTGTAAGTTCATATCCATTTTCTAATGTTGCAGGTTTTCCAGATGTTGTTGTTGTGTTTCCAGCAAATCCTGGTTCTGTATATTTAACTTCTAACTCAACAAACATTGGTGGTTCTACTGCAAATACGCTTCCTTTATATGAAAGCATTGTTACACTCATGTTTTCTTTTATGAATTTTAATGCATCTCCTATTTGTTCTTTGTTTAAAGGTATTTGCTCATATGTATCATTATCCATGAAGTAGTATAAATCTTCATCATTGTATAAATATTGCATTTCTTTTTTCTCTATTTGAGCTGCTGGATATTTTTCTGATGGGTTAAATGTTTTTTCTATAACTGCTCCTGATATTACATTTTTTAATTTTGTTCTTACGAATGCTGATCCCTTTCCTGGTTTTACATGTTGGAATTCTACTACTCTGAATACATTTCCATCCATTTCAAATGTTGTTCCGTTTCTAAAATCGCCTGCTGAATATACGCTTGCCATTATTATTACCCCTTTCTAGTTTTTTATTATATTTTTTAATTTTTCATCTCATTAAAACGCGACTATGTAATCATACCATATTTTAGGCGAAAAATCAAGTGTTGTAGCACTTTTTTTCAGTCTTTCAAATTTGCTAGTTTAATGTGAGATATATTCACTTTTTAGAAATTCAACTGGAAGTGCGCCTTTTGAGGAGTCCGAAGGAGCTCCGACCAAGCACAACATGTTGAAATTTCGTAAAAAGTTAATATGTCTCATTTCAACTAATTTTATTCGTCTACAATCACATAATCTTTTTCTGACTTTGTTAAACTTGTACTCATTCCCCTGTTTACAAGCACTGTGTCTTCTATTCTTACACCAAATTGATTTGGTATATATATTCCTGGTTCATCTGTTACTATCATATTATTTTTTAACACAAAGTCAACTCTAGTACTTGCATATGGGAATTCGTGTATCTGTAATCCTACTCCATGTCCTAACGCATGTATTAAATCATATCCGTGTAATTTAAAATCATTTTCAACCATTCTACTTACAAGCTTTAGGTTTACTCCTTCTTTCATTTCGTTAATTACCTGTCTCTGATTTTTTAAAACTAGTTCATATACTGGTTTTACTTCTTCTGGTACATATCCTGCAAATATCGTTCTTGTCATATCTGAACAATATCCTTTGTATTTACACCCCATATCTATTGTTATTGGGTCTCCTGCCTCTATTTTTTTATTTGTTGGTACTGCATGTGGCATAGATGAATTCTTACCAGACGCAACAATTGTACTAAAAGCAACGTCTTCTGCACCATTGTCTATGAAAAAATCGTCAATTTCTTTTGCAATTTGTTTTTCAGTTAATCCAATTTTTATAAAATTCTTTAAATGATTAAAGCAATCGTCCGTAATTTTACAAGCTTTTTCTATAAGCTCTATTTCTTCTGGGTCTTTAATCATTCTTTGTTTTTCGATTATTCCCTCTGTTTCTTCCAAATTGTTTATTTTATATCTGTGCATAAAATCTTTATATTTTGCATATGTAACATATTCCTCTTCAAAGCCAACATTTTCACAAAACAAGAAGAAATTTTCATAGTCATCTCTTGATATGTCTTGCATATCATACACAACTATTTCATCATTTAATGTTAAAGTATTATTTACAGCTTCTACATATCTTCCATCTGTTATGTAAATATTTTCTTTAGGCGTAATTAAAAACACACCATCTGCTTCAATTCCAGTTAGGTATTTTATATTTATCGGATTAGAAATTATTATGCCTTGCATATCTAACATTTTTATTTTATCTCTTAGCCAGCGAATATTATTGTTCATTTTTTACTGCTTCCCCTTCTATTATACGAGTTTTAGGTTGTTAAAGAATTAAATTTTGACAACGGAAATGAAATTCATTGGCACATACTTTGTATATGTAACCGTGTTTGAGATAATATTTGATGCAGTCAAAATTATAATTATTTAACATCCTACTATATTAATTGTGCCTTATACGTTCCTAGTGTAAATATCTTAATTAATACAAAGAATAATACATTAAATGGTACAAATATTGCAATTATTGTTGCTATTACTATAAATGGACCAAATGGAATATACTCATCTCCTGTTTTTCTCTTACAAATTATTAATGCTACTCCAATTATTGCTCCTAATAAGAAGGCAATAAGTGAAATTATAATTATTGTTCTCCAGCCGAAGAATAAACCAAGTGCTCCCATTAGTTTTACATCTCCGAAGCCCATTGCTTCTTTCCCTGCAATTAAGCCTCCTACTAATGTTATAAATAAGAAAATTCCAGCTCCAGCAACCATTCCAAGTAGCATGTCTATGGCTATATTTATGTTTACAATTCCTTCTACGAATGTGTAAACTAGTCCAACTTCAAAAATTGTTAAGTTCAATCTGTTAGGAATTATTTTCAGTCTATAATCTATTGCTAAGGCACTAATTAACATTGGTATTAAGGCTAGATACGCTAATGTTTTTATTTGAAATCCATACAAATACAAAACTCCAACATACAGTAGTGCCATCGCCACCATGTATATGTATTTAGGCTTTTCATTTTTTAAATAAATTGTAAAAAATTCTCTTACGAAAACTTTTTTATAATCTGGAAGTCTTACTGTACTCCATGCCACAAATTGACCAATTCCAAGTCCAATAATTCCTAAAAATAAATAATATAATATGTTTATATTGTTAATGTACATTTAAATACCTCTTTTACTTTTGTTTATATTTTTTTAAAATTTGTCTTTCTATTAATCTATTAAATCTTGTTACAAAAATGTCTTTTTCGGCAAGTGGTTCAACTAAAATAGAGTACATATGGCTCCTGTTTGCTCCAAGCACATCTGTTAGTATTTGGTCTCCAATTACAGCTATATTTTCGCTATTTTCTTGTACTATTTTCTTTGCCCTATTAAAGCCAAATTTAAATGGTTTTTTAGCAAAATAAATATACGGAACCTCCAACTTTTTTGACATTTTTTCTGCTTTTTTCTTTTTATTTGTATTAGATAGAATACAGAATTTTATACCATGTTTTTTTGCTTCTTCAACCCAATCTTCAAGTCCTTCCAAAATGTTATTATCTGTGTCTATCATGGTGTTGTCTATGTCCAATAGAATAGCCTTTATATTATTTTTTTCTATAAAGTTCATATCTATTTCTAATATGTTTTTAAAGTAACTTTTAGGGTAAAAAATCATTGTATCCTCCTAATATTTCTGCTACTTTATATTATCAATATGTTGGAGGTTTGTCAAGCATTTATTGCTATTTACAAAATCTATGTTTTCCTATTGTAACAACATGCGGTCTTGACCAAATCCATGCATTTGTTGCAGTGCTTGGATTGAAGTAGTATATTGAGCCATACGATGGATCCCAACCATTTAGCGCATCTCTTGCAGCATTGTATGCTGTTTGGTTTGGTGTTAAATTAATCTGACCATCGGATACAGCCGTGAATGCACCTTTTTGATATATTACTCCTGCTATTGTGTTTGGAAATGAACTGCTTTTTACTCTATTTAATACAACAGCTGCAACGGCAACCTGCCCTGCATATGGTTCTCCCCTTGCTTCACTATATACAGTTCTCGCAAGTAAATTTAAATCACTGCTACTCGTGCTGTTGCTAGAGTTGGAATTACCACTAGAATTAAATATTCCCATTGCCTCTAGTGTCTTTTTCCCGGCAATTCCGTCAACTGTTAATCCGTTTTTTCTTTGAAAATACTTAACAGCTGCTAACGTTTCAGAGCCATAAATTCCATCAATACTTCCAGAATAATATCCCCATCTTTTTAACTTTGTTTGAATTTGTGTAACTTCCGAACCCCTCGAGCCATATTTTGATAGTGCTAATATATTATTATTTGTAAAAAATATGTTATATAACAAAAATATTATTAATAATACTGAAATAATTGCGATTGCTTTTTTATTTTTTAACATAAAAATTCCACCTTTCAAGTTTATTATTCCTTGATTTGGTGGATTTATACTAAAATATTCCTATTATATTTCCGTTTTTATCAATATCTATTTTTTCGGCAGCTGGAACTCTTGGAAGCCCTGGCATTGTCATTATCTTTCCAGTGATTACAACTATAAACTCCGCTCCAGTTTTTAATGCAATGTCATTTACATGTAACTCATACGGTTCATTACATTCTAGATTTTTTGGATCATCCGAGAATGAATACTGTGTTTTAGCAATACATACTGGATAATGCGAATATCCCATTTTCTCGATTTTTTCAATCTCTTGCAATGCTTTTTCCGAATACTCTACACCTGTTGCACCATAAATATTTTTTGCAACCTTTTCTATTTTTTCTTTTACACTATCTGAATTATTGTAAGCAAATTGCATGTTTTCTTCTTCATCTGCAATTCTTAAAATTTTCTCGGCTAAATCGATTGCCCCTTCGCTTCCTTTTTCATGGCTTTCAACAAGACTCATTTCAATGTTTTGCTTTCTTAGTGCATTACTTAGAAGTTCAATCTCTGCATCCGTATCTGTGTCAAATTTGTTTATCGCAACAATAACGTTTAATCCAAATACATTTTTCAAATTATCTAAATGTTTGTTTAAATTTTTTATCCCTTTTTGTAATGCTTCAAGATTTTCTGTTGTTATTTCTTCCTTTGCTTGTCCTCCATGATACTTTAATGCTCTAATTGTAGCAACACAAACGACTGCGTCTGGCTTTATGCCTGCATTTCTACATTTAATATCTATAAATTTCTCTGCACCTAAGTCTGATCCAAAACCAGCTTCTGTTATTGTGTAGTCAGCTAACTTCATGGCAGTTTTAGTAGCAATAATACTGTTACACCCATGAGCAATATTTGCAAAAGGTCCTCCATGAATTATTGCTGGAGTATGTTCTAAAGTCTGAACCAAGTTTGGCTTTATTGCATCTTTTAGTAAAACAGTTAACGCTCCTTCTGCATGTAAATCTCTTACAGTAATTGGCTTTTCTTCTTTATTATAACCAATTGTAATGTTTCCAATTCTTCTTTTCAAATCTTCGATATCAGTTGCCAAACATAAAATAGCCATTATTTCAGATGCAACAGTAATATCAAATCCATCTTCTCTTGTAACTATGTTTTTCTCACCAGATAGTCCTGTTTCTACTTTTCTTAACTGTCTATCATTAAGGTCAACACATCTTTTCCATGTAACTTTTTCAAATCCTAATTCATTTCCATAATAAATATGATTATCAATAAGAGCCGAAAGTAAATCATTTGCAGAAGTAATTGCATGAATATCTCCTGTAAAATGCAAATTTATATCTTCCATTGGAGCTACCTGAGCATATCCTCCGCCAGTGGCACCACCTTTAATACCAAAAACAGGTCCTAAAGAAGGTTCTCTTAGAGCAATAATTGCACTTTTTCCGATTCGTGTTAATCCATCTGCAAGACCAATAGCCATAGTAGTTTTACCTTCTCCTAATGGAGTTGGATTAATTGAAGTAACTAAAATAAGCTTTCCATTTTTTCTATCTTTTAATCTATTAAGCAATTTTTTGCTATCAATCTTAGCCTTAAAATTTCCATACTGTTCAAGCTCATCATCAGCAATTCCAGCCTTTGCAGCAATAGTATTAATATTATCTAACCTAGTATTCCTAGCGATTTCAATATCTTCCATAATAGCCTCCTCTTATAATTTCATCATGATGCTTTAAATAATTTATTTCTAATATTATTGCATTTCCTGCTACATTAAAATATTAGTCCAATAATCAAGCCTACTATCGCACCCACAAATACCTGAAATGGCGTGTGTCCTACGAGTTCTTCTAGCTTTACATTGAATGTCATTTTTGAGAGTTCAGAATCTGGATTTGTCATTATCTCATTTAGTACATGAGCTTGTTTTCCAGTTTCATATCTTACACCACATGCATCATACAGAACTACCATTGAAAATACGAATGATAAAGCAAATACCGGAGATGAAAAACCTTGGCTACGCGCTATCATTGTTGTAATTGAAACAACAACTGCTGAATGAGCACTTGGCATACCTCCAGCTCCCCAAAGTCTTCTAATATTCAATCTTTTTGTTTCTGCATATTCCCATATTATTTTAAATAATTGTATTCCAATCCATGTAAAAAATGGCACAACTAAATATCTATAATCATTATAAAAATTCACTAAATTACTCACTCTTGTTGTGTTCCTTTCTCTTTGCACTAATTCTAGTCATAATATAGTTACAATTAGTCTTCCTTTGGTACAAAATTATCTTCTTTAATTTCTCCACCATCGTTAATCAACATTGTAATCTTCTTTTCTGCTGAATTTAAAAAGTCATTACATTTTTTAGACAAATTCATGCCCTCTTCGAATTTTTTCACGGATTCGTCTAATGTTAAATTTCCTTTTTCAAGTTCATTTGCAATGCTTTCTAATTGTTTCATCGCATCTTCAAAATTTATATCTTCGTTCATATTAAATAGTATTCCTTTCTCACAGTACTAATTCATTTTTATAACTAATCTATTGTTGCTGTTTTTTGTCCATCAGATAGTCTTAAATTTACTTTTTCTCCTGAATTTAAATCATCTACAGATTTTATCACTTTACCACTTTCTTGCTTTGTTACAATGCTGTAACCTCTTGTTAAAGTTTTTAATGGACTTAAAGAATCTAGTTTAGCAGTCTCTTTTACAAAGCTTGTCTTTGCTTCTTTCAATTTTAACATCATGCTATTTTGCAAAGCCTTCACTTTCATATCAATTACCATATATTGCTCATTTATTTTCTGTGTTGGGTTTTTGTATGCAGGTCTTGCCATACATTTTTCATATGATAATCTCATTAATTCTATTTTCTTTTTTAGAGCAACTTTGTATCTGTTATTATATAATTTTAAAGTTTCTCTTACATCTTCTATGTTAGCAACAGCTAGTTCTGCAGCAGCCGATGGAGTTGGTGCTCTTAAATCTGCCACGAAGTCTGCAATAGTAAAATCTGTTTCATGTCCAACTGCAGAAATTATTGGTAGTTCCGAATCATAAATTGCTCTTGCCACAATTTCTTCATTAAATGGCCATAGGTCTTCAAGCGAGCCTCCGCCTCTACCTATTATAAGAACATCAGCAAGTTTATTTTCGTTCATAAACTTAATGCCTTCTGCAATTTTTTCTGCAGCTCCGGGTCCTTGCACTGGAACAGGGTATAATCTAATATGCACTCCTGGGTTTCTTCTTGTACTTACATTAATAATATCTCTTATTACAGCACCTGTATTAGAAGTTAAAACTCCTATTGTTTTAGGCATAAATGGAATTTTCTTTTTATGTGACTCTGCAAATAATCCTTCTTGTTCTAGCTTTTTCTTTAATTCTTCATATGCAGTGTACAAACTTCCTAGTCCATCTTCCTTCATGGCTTTTGCATAAATTTGATAGATTCCATCTCTTTCAAACACAGCAACACTGCCTAAGACCATTACCTTCATTCCATCCTTAGGCATAAAAGATAAATGTGTAGTGTAGCTTTTGAACATTACACATTTTATTAATGAATTTTCATCTTTTAAAGTAAAATACATGTGACCAGTATAATGGTTTTTAAAGTTTGATATTTCTCCCTTTACCAAAACATTATTTAGCATTTCATCGCCATCAATTTTGTTCTTTATGTATTTGTTTAAATCTGTTACCGTAATTGGATTATATTCCATTTCAGTCCCTTTCTCTTAAGGTATATACTCAGTTGAAAAAAAATTATAATTATTTTTCAACTGGCTCCTACTGTTCGTTGCTTTCATCAGCAACCTCTTTACTATTTGAATTATTTTCTTCAACTATTTTTGCAAGAACACCATTAACAAATGCTGGCGAAGAGTCTTCTCCATATTTTTTCGCCATGTTTACAACTTCATTTATTATTATTTTGAAAGGTGTTTGCATATAATTCATTTCATATATAGCAAGTTTTAATAAAGAAACATCTACTTTAGATATTCTCTCTATAGTCCAGCCAGTTTTTAAGTTTTTCGCTATTTTTTCTGTTATTTCTTCGCCATGTTCCTTTATTCCACTAGCAACATTTTTCACATATTCTCTAGTTCTTCCATCTTCTACTTCTGTACTATCTAAAAATAATTTTACCTGAGCTTTGCTATTTTCTTTTTGAATTTCTTGGCTATAAATATAGCAAAAAGCAAGCTCTCTTCTAGTCATTTCTTCCATTAAAATCCCCTTACTATAATCTATCTATAAAATTCTTTAATTTATCTTTTACTTCTGTTTTATTGTGTTGCACGTAATTTCCTATATATATTCCTAAACATATAAAAACTATCCAAATAATTAATTCATATAAACGAGTACATAATATTAATATTGCAATTAATGCTCCGATGATTGCTCCACCATATGTTCTAAGAAACTTTTTTATATCGTTCATAATTTTTTCCATTCCTTTCACTATTTACTAAAATACAACCTAAGTATTTTTAATTTTCTATGCTTCTTTTGTATCCTTTACTGGTGTTACCATATCTTTTACTTTAATGTCTAGGCTCTTTACTTCAACATCTAAAGATTTTTTTATTGCATCTTTTACACGTACTTGAATGTTATTGCTTAAATCTTTTATAACAGCTTGGTCTGATACAGCTATTGTTAGTAAAATTGATAAATCGTTATTCTCATCTAATGTTATTTTTGATTGTTGGTCTTTTACACCTTCAAATCCTGCAACAACTGAATTTACAATGCTTGTTATTGTTTCCTTTGTTACCAATAATTTTCCATCATCATTTTCAAGCATTATGCCATTTCCTACACTTTTTTCTTCATCTGTCGAAGATTCAAAAAATATTCCTTTTATTGCAAATAAAATAAGAACTACATTTAATCCTAATAAAATATTGCAAGTAGTTTGGTCTGCTAATGCCTTTGTTACAAATACATATAACCCTGTAGCATCAATCCATCCAAATATGCAAGCACTTGAAATTACTGCCATTAATAGTATTAAAACTGAAAATATACATAGTATCATTTTGTCTAAAAATTTCATTTTATTTTCCTCCATATACTTATTTAAAGGCACGATTAAAAACGTGCCTTATATAAGTTTAATTATTCTTTAACTTCGTTTTCTGTATTGTCTTCTTTTTCTTCTGTTGCTGCTTCTGTGTTTACACCTTGTACATGTACATTAACAGCTACAACTTTTAATCCTGTCATTCCTTCTACTGCAGTCTTTACTCTGTTTTGAATATCGAATGCAACATCTGGAATTCTTGAACCATATTCAACTATAATGTTTACATCTATTTTTGTTTCTTTTTCTCCAACATCAACTTTTATTCCTTTTGATAAGTTCTTTTTACCACTTAAAACTTCTGAAATTCCTCCAGCAAATCCACCAGCCATTGCATATACTCCAGGTGCATCTGATACAGCTTTTCCTGCGATTATTGCAACAACGTCATCAGCTATTTGAATATTGCTTGTTTCTCCTTCTGTATTTTCAATTGTTATTTCACTTTCATTTATTTGCTCGTTTTCCTTTACATTTTCATCTTTTTCCATAATGGTACCTCCATATATTTTATTTTTTATTAAATAGTTTTCTATTTAACCGTTCTTCTATAGTATACCAATTAATTCGATTTTTTACAAGAGTTTTTCCTATATTTTTTCTTTCGTTTTTTATTAAAACATGTCATATTAAGCCTTCTAAATAGTTTCTTCCACCATAATAAAAATGTACTATATACACGGTATTTCTTTTCTTATTAACTGTATATAATAGTACATAATTTATATTCCATATTTAGCATTCCACTCCTTAAAAACTTCTTCTGCGTCCCTTACTCTTCCAAGTTTTATATCTTCTTCTGCTTTTATTAAGTTATTTTTTATTTTATCTTTTATTAAACTTTTTTTATATTCCTCCATACTCATAAGTATTACATTGTTTTTATTGTTTTTTGTAACAACCACCTCTCCATTCAAATTTACTGCCATCTCCAATTCTTGTAAATTTGTTAATTGTTGCATATTAACACCTCTTTTCCATAAACTTATAATTATTATAACACATATCTTTGCTTTTTAAAATGAGTTTTTCTTCAGATTTTTATAAATTTTGAATATGAATAATCTATTATTTCATTATATTTTGTATCTTTATAAGCCTTCTCCTCATGCATATATTCTACAATATTTTTTGTTGTGTAGTTTTCAAACTTTTTCAATACTTCATCTACAATTTTTTTCTGGTCCTTTTTTAATCCTTTAAATTCATAATCTTCATTCGGCTTTATGTGATATCCAACCAATACTTCATCACTATTTTCATTAATTATTTCTTCCACTTTTATACAATTAAATTTCATTATTTCTTCGTTGCCAATTGGTAAAGCTCCCATCTTTTGATGTGTATATACAAGTCCCGTCATTGCTTTACCATATTGATTATAATATAAATTATCAATGTACCATAATAATTTCATTAGTTTAACTTTGTATAAATTATTACATTTTTTTGATATATAATATATCAAATCTTTAATCAATTGAACGTCAATGTTTTTATATCCATTTTCTATTTTTTCTGTATCATAATCGACATATTTTGCTTCAATTTCTTGGTCATTCAAATAACTTAACGTAAACTTTAAAATTATCATTTTAATGTTGTTTTCAATCTTTTCGTATCTCTCTCTATTTTTAAATTTTTCTTTATTTGCTTCAAGTGACTCCAATGCAAACATAGCATTTTTATCCATTAATTTCATCATAGTATCATATGTTGTATCTTGAATAAGCTTTGTCTCATATCTAGTAATCGTTACCTCTCCTAAGCCCAACATGTATGAAAATTCTGCTTGTGTTACTCCATATTTTTGTCTTATTTGCTTTATTTCTAATGATGTAAGCATATTGTGTTCTTTTCTGTAAACATCTCTTGCTCTCAAAAGATTTTCGTCCATCATTTTTGCAGATACAAACTCATTTTCCTCTTCATTAGTCTCTTTACATTCAAAATAACCCTCTTTATATTTAACGCATTCTCCTTTTATATTTATACTGCTTAATCTTTCTCTTTCTTCTACTTCGTGTTCTTTATCACAAAGTGGACAATATCTTTTTACTACTCTTAATAACTTACTATTCATATTTCCAACCTCCTTAACCATATGGGAAATTATTCACCTGAAATCTCGCAAAATGAAATGAAATACAAAAAATTTTTCTATTCTGTATACTTCTTATTTTTACCTTGATATAAACTTGTTTCAAATTAATCTTTTTAATAAATACCCAAAATTGTGGCGAATATACATTTTTAACATCAGTTAAAGTCTCAATATATTCTGAAATTTTTAATTCTTTTAAATTTCTTATAATATCATTTTTATCGTAATTCAATTGAATTAGTGTATTTTTCGTTGTGTATGCATCATCATCTGTTTCATTTTTCTTCTTAAGTAATATATCAAAATCCTCATTTATATTAAACTTTTTATCATTTATTATATGTTTTAGTTCCAACAAAAAGTTTTCTACTTGTTCTTTTGAGGAAATTTGCTTATTTTCCATTTGCATCACCATAATTATTATAACTATCAATTGATAGTTTGTCAATATACTTATTTCCATTTTCCATAATTTTTTCTATTAGTGATTGTTGTCATTCCACCCATTCCGTGTTATAATTATACAAGTTTTATTTAGGAGTTTTATGATGATAGAAAAATATTTAAATAAATTGGAATATAATAAAATTTTAGATTTAGTGTCTAATTATTGCTCTACATATATTGGAAAAGACTTTGTTTCTAAGCTAATGCCATTAAATAATAAAGATTTAGTAAAAATGAAGCTTGAAGAAACCAGTACGGCTCAGACTTTGCTTTATAGAAAAGGAGAACCACCTATTTCAAATATTACAAATATTGATATTTGGATAAAAAATTTAGAAAGCTATAATTCATTATCTGCTAAGGCTTTGTTAGATGTAGCTCATGTATTACAGACATCTAGATTTTTGCATGACTATTTTTTTGCTGATGATACTTTTGATTTGTCTGATTTTTCACTTTTAGAAGATTATTTTTCTATGCTTTATTATAATGAGACAATAGAAAAAAATATTCTAAATTCCATAATCGATGAATATACAATCGCAGATGATGCGTCAAAAACATTGTCTGCTTTACGTAGAAATAAGCGTAAATTAGAGCAAGATGTACGTGATAAATTGTCTAATTTTATCCATTCGTCTTCATATTCTAAATATTTAATGGATTCGATTATTACTATTAGAAATGATAGATTCGTTATCCCAGTTAAAGAAGAATATAAAGATAGCATTTCTGGCGCCATTTTAGATATTTCCGCTAGTGGCTCTACTGTTTATATTGAGCCTTCTTCAATATTTGAGCTTAATAATAAAATTAATGGAATTAAAGCAGAGGAATCAATCGAAATTGAGAAAATTCTAAAAAATTTATCATTATCATTGTTCCCTATTGCAAGTAAAATAAAGACAACATTAGGAGCAATTGGTCAAATTGATTTTATATTTGCTAAGGCAAAATATTCTAAGAAAATCAATGGAATTTGTCCGCTGATAAATGATAAGAAAGAAATTAATTTATATGGTGCTAGACATCCTCTAATAAGTCCAGAAGTAGTTGTACCTATTGATGTTTCGTTAGGTAACAATTATACTTCATTATTGATTACAGGTCCTAACACTGGCGGAAAAACTGTAACTCTTAAAACTGTCGGTCTATTCTGCCTGATGGCTTGCAGTGGAATTCTTATTCCTGCAAGAGAAAACAGCAGTATATTCGTATTCGATAATGTTTTTGCCGATATTGGCGATGAGCAGAGTATTCAAGAATCTTTGAGTACATTCTCATCACACATGGTAAATATAATAGAAATTTTAAAGGAAGCAACTTCATCAAGCTTAGTTTTATTAGACGAACTTGGTTCTGGTACAGACCCAGTCGAAGGAGCAAGCTTAGCTATTAGCATCTTAGAGAATTTGCATACTCTTGGAGCCTTAACTATTTGCACAACTCACTATCCAGAGCTAAAAAAATATGCCTTAACACATGAAGGATTCGAAAATGCAAGTTCTGATTTTGATGTAGAACATCTTCGCCCTACTTACAAGTTATTGATTGGTATTCCCGGAAAGAGTAACGCTTTTGCAATTAGCAAAAAATTAGGTTTATCTGATGAAATATTAGACAGGGCAAAATCTTTTCAGAAAGATGATGATGTCAATATAGAAACATTATTGAAAAATATTTATGATGATAAATTGGCTATTGAAGAGGAAAAAGAAAAAATCAGAAAAAATTCTAGTCAGGTAGAACTTTTAAGAAAATCGTTAGAAAGAGACAATTCAAAATTAACACAAGAGGCAGAAAGTATTGTATCTGATGCAAAGCAAAAGGCACGAGAAATTTTGCTAGATGCTAAAGACGAGGCAAATGAAATAATACGTGAATTAAATAAAGAATCTACCAACACTAAAAGTGCAAATGCCTTAAGAAACAAATTGAACTCATCAATAGATACACTTTCGCATATTGAAGCCGATAATTCAGTAAGCAATTCTAAGCCTTTGTCATCGGAAGATATTACAGTCGGTATGGAGGTAATGTGCAAAAACTTCAATGCGAAAGGAACAGTTCTTTCACTTCCGAACAGATCGAATGAAGTACGTGTTCAGATTGGAGCCTTAACAACAAATGTTAAACTTTCAGATTTATTATTGTTGAATACTTCAAAAAAATCTAGTACAAAACAATCTGGTAGCACACATAAAAATAGTAATGTTACATTTTCAAATAATAAAGCTCAAAATGTAGCTTCAGAAATTAATGTCATCGGATTAACAGTTGACCAAGCACTTCCTATTGTGGATAAATATTTAGACGATTGCTACATGGCAAATTTAGAAACTGCCAGAATAGTACATGGAAAAGGAACAGGCCGTTTACGTGATGGAATTCATAGTTTTCTAAAGAAGAACACTCATGTAAAAAGTTACAGAATAGGAACCTATGGAGAAGGTGAAATGGGTGTAACTGTTGTAAGTTTTAAATAAACAAAAATAAGAGGAATTTTAAAATTTTCCTCTTATTTTCTTTAACCTTGGTTGGAAAATAATTTATTCAAACATATTTCCAACCCCAACAGGATTTCCTCTTAAAAAGTCTCCTACCGCCATTCTTTTAGAGTTTTCTCCTTGTATTTCAAGCACTTGTAATATTCCATCATTTGCTTTTATAAATAGGCCTTTCTTATCATCTGAAAATAATACAGTTCCAGCTTGCATTTTGTTTAAATGATATTTGTATTCTTCTAATTCTTGGAATTTTTCTAATAATTCATTTTCTGTTAATGTTTGTACTTTCCAGAATTTTATCTTTTTGCCATCCAAAAAAGTATATGCTCCCATTATTGGATTTAAGCCTCTTACAAGATTTTTTATTTCTTGAGCAGTCTTATTTTCCCAGTCTATTTTTGCCATTTCTTTAGATAGCATTGGAGCCATAGTTCCTTCTTCTGGTTGTTTAGTTCTTGTGGCAGTTCCATTCTCAATTTCTTTTACTGTTTTTATTAATAGATTTGCTCCTATCGTTTTTAATCTATCCCACAATTCGCCAGTCGTTTCATCTTCGCCAATTTCGACTTCTTCTTTTAATATCATGTCTCCAGTATCCATTCCAGCATTCATAAACATAGTGGTTACACCCGTTTTCTTATCTCCGTTTAGTACAGCCCACTGAATTGGTGCGGCCCCTCTATATTCTGGTAATAATGAGCCATGAACATTTACACAACCATATTTTGGAATATCTAACAATTCTTGTGGCAAAATTTTTCCATAGGCAACAACACAAATTAAATCTGGATTTAGTTTCCTTACTTCCTCCAAAAATTCCGGATTATTTCTAACTTTTATAGGTTGATAAACTTGCAAATTTTTCTCTATTGCATATTCTTTTACAGGAGAAGCTACCATCTTCATGCCTCTTCCCTTTGGTTTATCTATATTTGTAACTACTCCAATTATATCATATTTTGCTTCATATAAAGCCTTAAGTGACTCTAATGCAAAATCTGGTGTTCCCATAAATAAAATTCTCATATTTTATCATACCTTTCATTCGAGATTACTAAAAAAATTAATTTTCAAATATTTTATTTTTTAATTATTAAGCTACTAACTTGTTTTATTCAAATTAGTAGCATTATTCTAGTCAAACTATATTCTATTTTTCATCCTCTGGACTAATATATTCTAAAGTTCCTGGAATCATGTTATCAATAAACAAAACACCATTTAAATGATCTATTTCATGAGCTAAAGCTTGAGCTAATAAATCTTTTCCAACAATTTTAACTTTCTTTCCTTCTTCGTTTAAAGCTTCAACCACAACTTCTTTTGGTCTTATCATTTTTGCATATTCATTTGGAAAGCTTAAGCATCCTTCTTCGACTTCTTGTTCTCCTTTAGTCTTAATAATTTTAGGGTTTACAAGTTTTAATGGCTCTTCACCATCATATAAATCTATAACAATTACTCTTTTAAGTACACCAACTTGTGGTCCAGCTAGTCCAACTCCATTATATTTGTGCATGGTTTCAACCATATCATCTAATAATTCTTTTATTCTATCATCAACAGTTTCAACCTCTCTTGAAGTCTTTCTTAGAATTTCATCATTTGATAATCTTATTTCTCTTATTGCCATTCTATTTGCTCCTTTCTCCCATTATAAATATTGATGCCTATGTGTATTTTTTTATAATTTCTTATGAAATTCATTCAAATAATTTTTACAGCATATTACTTGGATTTACATCTACAACTATTCTAGTATCATTTTTTGTATTTTTATTTCCAGCATTTTTTACAGTATCGTCTATTGCATTTATTATCGGCTCTCCCACAATACATTTTACTATTATTCTCCACCTAAATTTATTTTTTATTCTGTCAATTGGAGCTGGAACAGGCTTGTACAATAATATTTGCAATTTTTCCGTATGTATTTTTGCCTTCAAACTTTCATATATTTTATTCGAAGTTTCTTCCAATTCTTTATACGATTTACTAGAAACTCCAATTAGTATTATATCACAGAAAGGCGGATATCTCAACTGTTTTCTTAGGTGTATTTCTGTATCATAAAATAATTTGTAATCTTGTTTTTGTGAATATTGAATACAAAATGCATCTGGATTGTAAGTTTGGATTATTACTCTTCCTTTGTCTTTTCCTCTTCCAGCACGACCTGCAACTTGAGTAAGAGTTTGAAAAGTACGCTCGTGAGCCCTATAATCGTCTATATTTAGGCTACTATCAGCAGCAATTACTCCAACAAGAGTAACATTTGGGAAATCGTGTCCCTTTACCACCATTTGAGTTCCAATAAGTATATCTATTCCATCTTTTTTGAAACTATTTAAAATATCTTCGTGTGAATTTTTCTTTGTTACTGTATCTATATCCATTCTGATTGTTGTAGCATCAGGAAACATTGTTTTTATCTGCTCTTCTAGTTTCTGTGTTCCAGTCCCAAAGTATCTTATGTTTTTTCCACCACATTCTGGACATACAGTAAGTGCCTTTGTCTCGTAACCACAATAGTGGCACTTTAATTTATTTTCCTTCAAATGATATGTAAGAGTTATATCACAATTCTTACATTTAGCAGTATAACCACAATCTCTACACATTATGAAAGTAGCAAATCCTCTTCTATTTAAGAATAAAATTGTCTGCTTCTTATTTTTTAAATTTTCTTCAATCTCGTCATGTAATTTTTGACTAACCATTGTTTTATTACCACTTGCAAGTTCATGGCGTAAATCTACAATTTCTATATCTGGAAGGCTTGCATTATTAGCCCTTTTTGTTAATTCCAGCAATTCTTTCTTTCCATTTATAGCATCATGATATGTTGTCATATCTGGAGTAGCACTTCCAAGAACTACAGGTACATTATGCTGTTTTCCTAAGTAACTTGCAATCTCTTTTGCACTGTAGCGAGGACTCATCTCAGACTTATATGAATCGTCATGCTCCTCATCAATTATGATTAACCCCAAATTTTGGACCGGTGCAAAAATTGCAGACCTTGCTCCTATTACAATTTTGGCATTTCCACGTTCAATCTTTTTCCATTGGTCATATCTTTCACCAACTGATAATTTGCTATGTAAAACTGCTATTTTTTTTTCACCAAATCTACTCAAAAATCTATCCACAGTCTGTGGAGTAAGCGAAATTTCTGGAACTAGCATAATGCTGTCTTTCCCAAGTTTCAACGCCTCTTCTATTAGTCTTATGTAAATTTCTGTTTTTCCAGAACCAGTAACACCAAATAATAAAAATTCATCATATTCATCAAATTGCAAAGAAGCATTTATTTTATCAAAAGCATCTTGTTGTTCCGAATTTAACACCAAATCATGACTCTTTTCTATAACTTTATGTATAAATGGATTTCTCTCTACTTCTTTTTCTACAATTTCAATATAACCATTCTTTTCAAGAGTCTTTAAAACAGCCTTCGTTACATCTGCAAACATTTGCAAATCTGTACTTAATATTTCATTTTCAACGTTTTCAATTAAAAATTTTAAGGCTCTAATCTGTTTCTCAGATTTCAACTTTTTACTCTCTATATCTGCCTCAATTTCGTCCGCTTCTTTTGTTAAATATACAAAATTTTGTGTCTTATCATTTACTCTATTAGACATGACCTTTGCAGTTGTTCCAGGTGGCAACATTAGCTTCATACAATCTGATATATTGCAGAAATATCTATGAGCCATCCACTTTGCAAGCTCAATTTTCTCATCACTTAAATGTAACTTGCTCTCAATTTGAGCAATACTCTTTAATTTATCTAAATACTCAGAAGTCTCTTTGATTCCAACAATATATCCTTCTTCAAGCTCCTTCTTATTTCCAAAAGGCAGCAAAACTCTAGCTCCCACAATAGCCTGTGCTTCAAGCTCTTCTGGAATAATATAGTCAAATTTTCTATTCAAATTCTTAACATTGCTGTTTATAATAACTTCTGCTATCATGATTGCTCCTTTTCTTATGGTAAGATTATATAATTTTTTTATAAGATTAGCAATAATTTATTCAAAGATTGATTAAAACCCGGTATGCTGTAACATACCGGGTTTTTTAGATAATCTTTGATTATCTGTATCTTTTCAAAATTCAGTTCTTGCTCTTAAGCATTAAAATTCTACATTTTTTACTTTACTTTCATTTTCTATTATTGCTGTTATTATTTGTATTGTTTTTTCTAAATTATTGTTTTTCAATACATAATCATATACACCAATTTTAGATTCTTCATAATCAAATCTATTTAAACGCAAGGTTATCTCTTTTGGATCTGCATCTGGTGTTCTTTGCAATAATCTTCTATGCAATTCTTCCTTTGGAACACGTAAGAATATTGTTACTATTCTTGTATCTTTTCCTAGTAGTTTTACTAAATTTTCTGTTCCATTTACATCGATATCTTTTACTATTATTTTTCCACTTTCTAAGCGTTCATTTAATAAATGCTTTGATGTTCCATAATAATGGTCGTGGTGTACGTCGTACTCGTATAGGTCCCCGTTTTTTATTAATTCTTCGAATTCTTGTGTAGAAATAAAGTTATATATTTCCCCATTTACTTCGCCTTCTCTTGGTTCTCTATCTGTATAAGATGGTAAAGATGTAATATTTGTATTTCTTTTTATTAATTCTCTTTTTATTGTGTCTTTACCAGCACCAGAAACTCCTGATAATAATACTAGCATACCTTCACCTTTCCAGCATCAATCTCGTCTGCTGCTATAGAATCTGGAGCTACATCATCTGTTTTTACTAATGGTTCTGCTCCTTGTGCGATTTGTCTAGCTCTTTTTGATGTTGCAATTACTAATTCATATCTATTATCTACCTTCTCTAGTAATTCTGCAACGCTTGGTTTTATCATCATAATTCAATTACCTTCTTTCCAATTTTCTACTATTATACCACGTTTTAGTGGCTTTGTCACTTTAAAATACTAAATTTATTCTATATTTTGTATTTGCTCTCTTATGTCCTCTAGCTCAACCTTTAAATCAATTACTGCTTTTGTTATTTCTCCACTTCCTGCTTTCGAGCCTATTGTGTTAGTTTCTCTATTCATCTCTTGTATCATGAAATCCAACTTTTTCCCAACTGGTCCATCACTATTTACTAATTCTTTAAATTGGACTATATGGCTATTCAAGCGAGTCAATTCTTCTTCAATTGATGTTTTATCTGCATATATTACCGCTTCTTGTGCAATTCTATTTTCATCAACAACATCAGTTTTTAGAATTTCTTTTACTCTTTTCTCTAATTTACTTACATATTCTTCGACTATGCCTTTAGAATTTTCGGCTATTTTATCAACTAAATTCTGTACTCTTTCTATTCTCACAAGTAAATCTTGTTTTATATTTTCGCCTTCTGTTTTTCTCATTTCTATTAAGCTATCCAATGCCATATTTAAACATTGTAAAGCCTCACTTGTAATTTCTTCATCATTGTCCGAATCTATCGAATTTAATATATCTGGAAGTTTTGCTATTTCAACAACACTAATATTTTCAGATAAATTATTTTCATCAGCAATTTCTTTTAACTGCTTTATGTATTCTTTTGCAATTTCCTTGTTTAAAACAACATTCTTAGATTTATTACTAAAGTCAAAAAAGCTAACTGATACTTCAACTTTTCCTCTAGTAATTCTATTGGCAATTTGTTTTCTTATTCTGTCTTCCATAAAACTTAGTCTCTTTGGAGATTTTACTGTTATATCACTATATTTATTATTTACAGTTTTTATTTCTATTATGTAGTTTTTACCGTTACTTTCTAAACTAGCTCTTCCAAAGCCTGTCATGCTTTTCATTGTTTGCAACACTCCTCCTTCAACATATAGTTTCGAGTTGTAATTATGTTTAATCTTTACTATTCTTCTGCGACAATCTCTTTAACATCACTTATTGTCTTTTTCCATTTTAATTTTTCACGTATATATATCGATATTGATTTTACAAGATAATACAATATGCCTATACAAGCTACAATATTTGCTACTGCTATAAATTTGTCTTTATGTAATATGCATGTATATAATAATACCAAAGACATTATTGCTACAAATAGCATTTCCACTCCATATAATGCTGTTTTATCATCATCTTTTCCATATGCAAACTCAAATAATATAATTGCAATTGCCAATATTGACAAACTGAATACCTTCAAATCTGTTATAAATGTTGGACCATCAATATTTAAAAAACCTATTCCAATTCCAATAAAATATAATGTTACAACAATTCCTAGAATAATATTTGCAAATACCTTTTTATATATTTTTTTCTTTTCATCTTTTGGCATTTTTTTAGCTGTTTCAATTTGTTCTTCTATTTGTTTTTCATCAATTTTTTTCTTATCTTTTTTCTTTTTAGCCGGAACTTCTTTTACTTCTTCGAATTTATCAACATTATTTAGTTGTTCATTAATTATTTGTTTAATTCTATCGTCTGTTTTTTTCGATTTTTTTACTGCCTTAGATTTTTCTACCTTGTTAGTATTTCCACTTTTAGTTGTTTTCTTAGCATTAGTCTTTTTTTCTGTAGGAGTAGTTGTTTTTGTGGTATTTGTATTTGAAGCTCCTTTTTTAGTAGTCTTACTTTTTGTTTTCGTATTAGCTTTCACTGGCTCCTCAATAGCAATTTCTTTCTTTGTATTCTTTCCAACTCTTGAGCTTGAAGTTTTTTTAGCAGTAGATGAGTTTTCTTTTGAACTTTTCTTAGTTTTAGATGTTGTAGTGCTCTTCTTAGCTCCACTTTTATGCGTTGTAGTTTTTTTTGTTTTTGGCTTTTCTTGTTTTTCAGAATTTCCTGCTACTTTGCTTTCACTAACAGTATCTTCATTTATTTTTTCTATATTACTATTTTTCTCTATATTATTTTCTGCCATTTTCAAAATCCTCCACATAACAATTATACCAAATTTGGTATTTATATTTCAAGGTAAAAAGAACTTTATTTAATATATTTTTTAGTATATATTTAATAGACTCTGCTATGCAAAGTCTACTAAATAATTTCAGTATTAATTTTCTTAAGAATTATATTCTAATTCATAAATTATATTTCCAGCCATAACCACTCCAGCAGTTTCTGTTCTTAGAATTCTTTTTCCTAGCGAAACAAATTTAGCGTTTTTTTCTGCTAACATTACTAATTCTTTTTCAGATATTCCTCCTTCTGGGCCAATAACTATAGCAATATTATATTGTTGTTCACTAGAGTTATTGCTTTTTATCTTTCTTTCTAGTTTTTGTAATTCAGTTTTTAGCATATTATGTTCTTCATTCTCATATGCAACTAACACTGCATCAAATTCTGTTGTATCTATATCTTTTAGCTTAGTTATATTTCCTATTTGCGGAATAATATCCCTCATAGATTGTTTTGCTGCAATCTCTGCTATTTTCTGCCATCTTTCAAGTTTTTTACTTGCAATTTTTTCATCAAGTTTTACAACAGTTCTCTCCATAATTACTGGAACTATACTTTTTATTCCAACTTCTGTATTTTTTTGAATTATTAATTCCATTTTTTCAAACTTTGGAATTCCTTGGAATAATGTTATATGCACATTTGATTCAGTTGTCGCATTTATTTTATCTTTAATTTTACATTCGACTTCATTTTTAGAATAATTAACAATTTCAGCATTATAATTATCACCTGTGTCTTGATTGCAAATTTGTACTTTGTCTGTTTTTTTCATTCTCAATACATTTATTATATGGTTTACATCGTCACCAATTATTACGATATCATTATTATTTATTTGCTCTGTTTTTACAAAAAATTTAGACATGTTATTTACCTCAATTCAATTTTATGTTTACATTATAGCAAACTTTGGAGTTTTTAGCAACATCAATATTTCCACCTACTACACTATGCAACCTTCACAGTCGCACCACACTAATCTTGACAAGGACTTTCTAATTTTTTACAAAATTAGAAAGTCCTAGCCAGACGCACAGAGCTCGGCAGGGAATCATCAAGGGAGTAAGTAATCTTGCCTAGTCTGAAGTCAACAAGGTATCCGCTGCTTCTAATTGGAGAGGACGACCAATAATATTTTGCTTTTACTCCATATCCACTATAGTTAGAAGTTGTTATGCCTAATTGTCCTCCAAATGCTGCCCATTCATTTACTGTTGGAACACTCCATTCTCCTGAGGTTATTCCTTTAGCCTTCTCAAATGTATATTGTGCACTATTATTATAATCACTTAGTGCCATTACATAAAACCTTGCATTGCCTGAACCTGTTGCAGTCAAAACATCTTTTGTTCCAAATGGTCCTTTATAATTGATTTGACTTATATAATAGCTCTTAGTACTAGATACGGTAGAAATCGTGTATGAGCGATATAGTCCTGTTCCCCAAGTTCCACTTCCTCCTTTTTTGAAGTCCTCAAATATTATTCCGTCTGGTGTTCCATCTCCATCTGTATCTGCATAATAACCTACTCCCGAATCTCCTGTAAATGTTGGATTTTGTACGGTTACAGAGTACGTCGCTGTTTTTTCATTATAGTTTGTACTTGCTGCACTCTTTACAGTTATTGTGGCTGTTCCGGCCGCAACCGATTTTACTGTTACCGTACTTCCACTTATGCTTACAGTTGCCACACTTGTGTTGCTTGAAGATACACTTAAAGTTTCTGTATTTCCGCTTACTGTAAATGTTGTGCTATTCGGATAATTAATTGTGCAATTTGTTTCTGATAATGTTAAGTTTCCTTCTGCTTTTTCTATTTTTGCTATTACTGTTATGATTTTTGTTTCATAATTTTCTTTACTTGCCCTTATCTTTATAGAAAATGTTCCAGCATTTATTATTGTTGGAATTTTTGTAGAGTAATTTGTTCCATCTGTAGAATATGCTAGTATTGCATCTGTTGGTTCTGCCCTCACATTTGTAATTGTTTCATGTTCGCTGCCATCATATATTCCTTCATATGGAGTTACACTTATTTTTATCGTTTTATTTTCGTTATTATTGTTATCGTTATTTGAAGAATTTGTTTTATTTTCTGTTGTTACACTGTAGCCGTTTTTCCACACTTTTAACGTTCCATCTGTGTTTTTCTCTACTTTATCTATTCTTCCAAATAAAACTTTATCCTTCAAAAAGTCTTCTAATGTTTCATAGTCGTTAGTCAAATAAAATTCCATTATTGCTCTGTTAATTATTTCTTTCGCTTCGCTTTCTTTCGCTAACTCTGCAGAATTTTGTGCTTTTTTTATTATTCCATTATCACCAACAACTGTATTTATACTTACTCCTGCAAGGATTAACAAGACAACGATTGTTACAGCTAACGTAATTAATGTAATTCCTCTTGTTTCTTTTGTTTTCATATTATTTTTTTCCTTTCCATTATCGCATTAAGTTAGATACTTAATGATAATGGTTAGGAATACAAAAAGCTTATATTTCACTTATTTCAAACAATCTCTAGTTTTATTTTTTACTTATTGCAACTAAATTTTTATTATATATTTTTTTATAAAAAGCTTGATTTTTATAATCGTTTTGATATAATTAAAACATAAAAAATAGTCATTAAGTATCTAACTTTAGTACTTTCATGACTATCTTTTCTTTTTTTACACTTTAAAAACTTTACGTTTGCATCATTCAATACACATACTTCAAGCCTATCAAAACTATTTTCCTTATTTAAAAAGCCATTTTGTTACACTTGAATCCTTGGTTCCAGTAAAGTCATCAGATAAAAGTTCCACTTTGAGGATACATGTATGTTTCTTCATATGAAGATAGTTTCAATCCTTTAGATATATCTATTCCTTCATACGTTATATCAACATCTCCATTTTCTTTATCTTTTATTAAAAATTTGTATTTGTCATTAATTATAATTTCTGCATTTTTATCATCTATTTTTTCTTTTGAGCTTAAATCGAAATTTTTATTTCCATTACTTATTTGAGTTAAATAATTTTCTAAATTTACTGTTTTACTTTCAACCTGAATATCTACCTTTTCAAGTTCCAATGCTTCTTTTATTCCTGCTATTGTTTGTACTTTCTGTGTGCTTTTTGCTCTATCAAACAGACTATCATTTCCAATTATTAAACTAGTACTTACTCCAGCTAATATTAATAAAATCACAATTGTAACAGCTAGTGTTACTAGCGTTATTCCTTTTATTTCTTTTGTTCTCACTATTCTTTCATCCTCCTAGTTCATCATTAAGTAACTTACTTAAATACTATAAGATTCAATAAAAAATGAAATCTGTTTAATATATTTAACAAATTTCATTTTAATTATCCTTTTTACTTTTTCACTGCTTCAGTTTATAATCTCAGTGTTTGATTTATTAGAATTTTGTATATTAAAAAGTTCTGCATAAGCGAATTGGGATTTTACTACTAGTTATCATTGTAAAAATCTTATATTTCCTAAAATTAATATACCATGACGTGTCAGAATAATTTACAGTTGAAGTCCAATAATATGAACTTAAGCCATATGTACTATAATTAGATTCTGTTATTTCAAGTTTTCCTGCAAACGCTGCCCATTCATTCTTGCTCGGCAGGCTCCATTTTTCTTTTGTTATTCCTTTTGCATTTGCAAATGTATATGTAGTGCCATTATTATAATCGTTTAATGTCATAACATAAAATCTATCGTTTTTCAAATTCGTACCACTTTCACTAATTACATCTTTTTTCCCAAACGGTCCTTCGTAATTCAATTGGCTTATATAATATTCCTTCGTATCACTCACAGTTGATACAACATATTTTCCGTTATTAGACAAAGATCCCCATGTTCCGCTTCCACCTTTTTTTAAGTCTTCAAATATTATTCCATCAGGAGTTCCATCTCCATCTGTATCTGCATAATAACCTACTCCTGAATCTTCTGTAAAAGTTTTCACCTCTACTTGTGCAGTACATGTAGTCATTTGCGTTTTATAACCTATTTTACTTGCTCTTACATAAACAAGTATTGTAGTAGCCTCAGTTATTGTAGGCATTATAGTACTATATGTATTGCCATCTTGAGAATACTCTATCTTAGCATCACTTGGATCTACTGTTACATTTATAATCATATTATGTGCTTGTCCATCATATTTTCCACTATATGCTGTAGCACTTAAGTTTATTGTTCCATTTTTTACTGTTGCTGTATATGTCACGGATTTTTCCTTATAATTTGCATTTGAGGCACTTGTTACTGTTATTATCGCTGTTCCTTCTGTTGTTCCTGGTATCACAGTTATGTTTTTTTCTTCTATTTTGGCTATCGCAATATTTGTATTTGAAGATTTTACGCTTATTGTTCCACTATTTTTTGTTACACTAAATGTTCCACTAACTGGGTATGTATATTCTCCACTATACTCCGATAATGTTAGTTCTCCTTCCTGTTTATCTTTGTTATCATCTTCTTTTGAGCCATTGCTGGTTTTATCTTTTACCGTTAAAGTATAATTATTTTTTGATACAGTTAGTGTTCCATCTCCATTAACTATTACACTATCTATTCGGTCCGGAACTTTTGTCTGTAAAAACTCTTCTAATGTTTCTCCACTATTTACTAAATCATACTCCAAAATAACTCTATTCATTATTTCCTTTGCTTCAATTTCTTCTGTTAATTTCGATGATTCCTGTGCCTTTTTTATTATTCCATTGTCTCCTACAACGGCATTAATACTTATTCCTGCTAGTATTAATAATACAACAATTGTTATAACTAATGATATTAATGTTATTCCTTTTTTCCCTTTTGATACTATTTTTTCTCCTGTTTTCTTTTGCATTTTACTTCTTCCCTTCCATCATTAAGTTAAGTACTTAATGATAATAGTTAGAAGCTTGAATCTTCTATATATAGTCATTTTCCACATTTTTTTATTTTTCCTGTATATTATTTTTTTGCTATTTTCTATCTTAGAGAATTTGAAAAAAACTCTTGATTTTTCAAGTTCTTCTGATATAATAAAAACATAAAAATTAGTCATTAAGTACTTAACTTTAGTACTTTTAATGACTATCTTTTTTTATTATGCAATTTTTACAGTTGTCTTACACTGTGTACTTTATGTATTTAATATTAAAATTTTCGCCCAAAAAGGGGCGTCCCTATTGGGCGAAATTTTTATTGTTTTTTTATTTTTGGTTTTGCAATTAAAGATGCCAAATATCCGAAGAATATTGCTGCTGCTATTCCTCCAGCATTTGCTTTTACTCCGCCGATGAACGCACCTAATAAACCTACTTCTTTTACAGATTCTAAGGCTCCTTTTGCTAGGTTTGCTCCAAATCCTGTAAGGGGAACTGTTGCACCGGCTCCGGCAAAGTCAATTAAATATTTATATAATCCGAGTCCTCCTAATATTGCACCAACTGTAACAAATATTACGAGTATTCTGGCAGGTGTTAGCTTTGTTTTGTCTAATAAAATTTGACCTATTATACATATTCCTCCACCTGTAACAAAACATCTTAGTAATTGCATCCAATCTATACTTTGAATAAATTCCATAAGTCATCCTTTCTACATTTCTACAATTAATTTTATAATACCTTACATTTCAATAGAAATTGCATGTGCTATTCCCGGTATTGTTTCTCCCTGTTGCATACTAGTCGAGTTCATCAATGCACCTGTTGCAATTAGAAGAATTCGTTTTAATTTTCCTTCTTTTAGCTGTTTGAAGAAATATCCTGAAAATAATGTTGCAATACATGCACATCCACTTCCTCCCGAATGTGTATCTTGTTTTTCTTTGTCAAACATTAGCACTCCACAATCGTTATAGTTAGCCTTTATATTATAGCCTTTACTCTGAGCCATTTCTTGTACTATTTCTTTTCCAATATAGCCTAAGTCTCCTGAAATTATTGCATCATAATAGCTTGGCTTTCTTCCTGTATCTTGAAAGTGAACCATTAGTGTATCTAATGCTGCTGGAGCCATCGCAGCTCCCATATTATTCGCATCTTTTATTCCCATATCTACTATCTTACCAGGTGTAATGTTTGTTATACGAGGTCCTTCTCCGCTATTGCTTAATATTGCAGCTCCCGCTCCAGTTACAGTCCATTGTGCTGTTGGTGGTCTTTGAGTTCCGAGTTCTAGTGGGAACCTAAATTGTTTTTCTGCACTACAAAAGTGGCTTGAAGTCGCACATATTACATTATTTGCAGCTCCACCTTCTATAAATACTGACCCCAAGCACATGCTTTCCACAAAAGTTGAACATGCTCCAAACACTCCAAAGAAAGGTACATTTGTGTCTCTTAATCCAAAGTCCGAAGAAATACATTGGTTTAGTAAATCTCCAGCAAAACAATAGTCTATATCTGTATTTGCTAAACCAGATTTTGAAACTGCCAAATTTACGGTTTCTTTTATTATTTTACTTTCCGCTTTCTCCCATGACTTTTCTCCCCAGAACTCATCTTCCAAGCACTTATCAAAATAGCTTGCCATTGGGCCATTAGCTTCTTTTGGTCCAACAATCGAAGCAGTTTGTAATATTATTGGCGGATTATCGAAACATACAGTTTGTTTTCCAATTTTATGCATATAAAAATCTCCTTTACTTATAAAACTTCTCTTTAATTGAACATAAAAAATCCATTAGATAAATATTGCTGCTATAATTCCAATTATTACTGAAGTTGATATACCAAATACTAAAACCGGTCCTGCAACAGTAAACATTTTGCCACCAACTCCCATAACATATCCTTCGGACTTATATTCTATAGATGGAGAAACGATTGAGTTAGCAAACCCTGTTATTGGTACTAATGAACCAGCACCAGCGAATTTTCCAATTCTGTTAAACACATTTAATGCCGTTAAAATAGCAGAAATTGCGATTAACGAAATAGATACTACAGTCGATGCCATAGTATTATCCATTTCTTTAAACATACAAAAGTCTAATATAATTTGTCCGATTGAGCAAATTAATCCTCCAACCCAAAAGGCATTAAAACAATCCTTTAATATCGGGGAATTTGGTGACTTTTGTTTTACATACTCGTTGTATTCTTTATTTGTATTGATCTGTTCCATTCTATTTTCCTCCTTTCGATTGAAAATAATTACAATTTTTTATTTTCTATCCCTATCAATCATAAACGTTAAATCAATATCCACATAATATTCAGTTATTTTATCACCATTGATTTTTGCTTTTTGATTTACGACAGTAACACCAGTTAAATAATCTATAGTCTTAGATGCTTCGGCTATTGTTTGTACAATTGCATCTTTCCATGAAACTTTAGATGTGCCAGTTACCATTATATGTTTTTCCATAAGCTTCCCTCCAATTTTTTATTCATAGTCTAGCTTTTCCAGAAAAAAAAAAATTATGCGAAAATAATGACAATTTTCGCATAATTTAAAAAGAATATGTTAATTTCGTTTTAATTTTGATTTCACATTTCGCTATAGCGAATATATGAATTAGATTTCTAGATTGAATAATAAGTTAGTTCTTATATACTCACTAGCACATACCTTAATTTTTCTATACTTTTAATATTTTTTCTACTTCTTTTTCGGTTAATTCTACAGCTTGAGCTATCTGTTCTATAGATAAATTCATATTTTTCAAAGCCTTCACAATTTTTTCTTTTGTTGTTTTTTCTCCTTCTCTCCTTCCTTCTCGCCTTCCTTCTTCTCTTCCACGTGCTTCTCCATCTTTTTCTCCGAGTTCTCTATTCGTTTTCATCTCTACGTTGTATCTCATAATGCTCCACTCACGTTCTTCATACTTTGCAACTTCCTCTGGATCTTTGCTTAATTTATTTAGTTCTTCTACTGTTTTATTTATTTCTTCATTTTCTTTTGCCGACATTTTTACCTTCTCCTCCTCACTTCCATCTATCAACCACAGCCATTGCTCTAGCTTCGTATTGCATTCTGGATTTTTTTGTTTAAATTTGGGTAATTCTATAAAGTGCATTTCAAATGTATTTGTTGCTTCTTCCTCTTCTTCATTATAGCCCATATCAACAAATTCTATAGGGTTTGTGTGTTCATATTTCATTCTTGCTATTGAATGATATGCATTTCTCTCTATATAATTATATTTCAATATGTTTATTGTTATTATTTTTTTCAGTTCTTTGTAATTTTGTTTAGCTTTTAATTGTTCTGCTGCAAGTTTTGATAGATATGTACTAGACCTTTCTTTTATATTATGTTCATTCGAAACTTGCATTTCTACATCTACTACTTTCTCATTATCTATATCCAATTTCAAGTCTAATATTCCAAGTTTTTCATCTGCCATATTTGGCGTTAATTCTGGGTTTTTTACTTCAACCTTATTTATATGTATATTCAAAATTGCTTCTAAGAAGTCCTTTAGCATTGAATTATTTTCTTCTCTTGCAAATATTCTTTTAAAAACATAATCTGATGTTAGTGGTAACCTAGTTACATTCGTATCTTCTGTTACATTATTATTTTTCTTTAAATCGTCCATTGACTTCCTTTCCATTTTACCATTCTATCTACTATTTTTCAACTAATAAGTAAAATTTTTATGTATTTTCTCTCATATTTTTCTTCGGACGTTTATAAAACACTCTTTTTTCTTAAGCACGCTAGCTATTTTCTAATTTCTTTTTGAATTTCTACCTTTCGCTATAGCGAATATATGAATTAAATTTCTAGATTTAATAATAATTTGATAAAATTGTTTTAGAATTCTAATAATTAACGTTAATTCTACAATAGAGAAAACTATTGTATTTTCTGATTATATACTCTAATCTCTATAAAAGCAATTATAATCGTGGACAAAATTATTACAAATTTCGCTCTTTTTCAAAAAAAATTCTCCACATATTTTATAGCACTTAACTTACTATAAAACATATGGAGAGTCACCATACCTTTATTGCTGCAAGAAATTTTTAAAATTCATCAATTAAATCTCTTACTATCTGACTTGCAATAATTAATCCACCTACAGATGGTACAAAACTTATACTTGCAGTTGTTCTTCTGTATTCTTCGCTTTTATCAAATCTATTTGGCAATTCTCTAGAATATACAACCTTTAAATGATTTATTCCATTTGCTCTTAATTGTTTTCTAATTGTTTTTGCAAGTGGGCATACTGAAGTCTTACTTATATCTGAAACTTCAATTTGTGTTGGATCAAGCTTGTTTCCCATTCCCATTGCAGAAATTATTTTCACATTTTTTTCATGCGCAGTAATTATTAAAGATAGTTTGGATGAAACAGAATCTATTGCATCTACTATATATGTATAATCTTCTCTTATTAACTTATCTTTATTTTCCTCGCAATAAAATTCTTTATATATTTCCACTTTTGCATCTGGATTTACTCTTAAAATTCTTTCTTTCTCTACTTCTACCTTGTCTCTGCCTATTGTAGAAAAGTCTGCAACCAACTGTCTATTTATATTAGTTACATCTACTACGTCTTTATCTACCAATACAAAATTACCAATGCCAGCTCTTGCTAATGCTTCAACTGCATATGAACCTACGCCACCACAGCCAAACACTGCAACAGTGGCATTTTTTAGTTTTTCTATGTTATCTTTTCCAATTAATAGTTCTTCTCTTTCTTGCCAATTTTCCATTTTTAATTTTTTCCTTTAAATCATTTTATATTTAATATTTTTTCATTCTTCTTTTCTGGATTGTCTAGAAAAAGCATCCATTGTAATACTTCGTCATTTGGTGTTTTTTGGTATGCTTTTACTACCTTCGGTATCTCTATTATAATTATTTCAAAGTAATCTGTCAATTGTCAATTCTCATTTATAGTAGCAAAAAGACTAGCTCACTCTAAAGCTAGTCCTATGGTTATGTGAGTTTTCTGACTCTCGGCTTTGCCAAGACTCAGAACATCTCCTACCTTCTCTACATGTTATATTTCTTCTTCTCAGTTTAGGGTGAAGCATCCCTGTTTTTAATTTAGCTCTCTGGGCTCTGTTTTTAGCTATGCTCAAATTCGATCATCCAGGGCTCAGGTCTACCAAAGTGAGAGACGAAAACCATCACTGAGGAAGGTACCGGTCGTATTGTTGTTACCGCGGTCGGCTGCTGGATTGTTTTTTGAACCAGTGTAGTAAAGACCTCCCCCTCGTTCCGCACAAAGATTACTAGCGTGGGAAGTCTTCTCTAAAGTCCACTCCCATACATTTCCAGCTATATCATAGATATTCATTACTTTATTTTTCTCTGATGTTCCTGTTGTTACTAATATTCCGTCTGTCCCAGGTTGAACGAGCTTATTTCTACTTGAATCTACAAAACTTGTAGTTGCTGTTGTTGATGGATTCCATGTTGGGCTTAATTTCCAATTGCTGTACGTTGCATATTTTCCTGTCTGACTTAATTGGAATGTTGAATTATAATAATTTCCTATTGTTGTACTATCTTTTGTTAAAACATCTGTTGATGTAATTTTTGCTGTATCTTTACTCATAAATGCTAGCACTAAATCCCATTGTACTCCAAACATTAAACTACTTGTTTTTGTTCCTGCATTTACTTTACTTGCTAAATTTTGTGCTTGTGTTCTTGTTACATATGTGTATGGATATGCATCTGCTTTTGTTACTGGTGCTGGCATTCCTTCTATTGTATATTTTCCGTCTGAATTTGTTGGTCCTTTGCTAGTTCTATTTGTTCCTGTTGTTGTATCAATTCCAGCTTCGTATCTTCCTACATAAAAGCCTCCATTTTCATATACACTTTTTAACATACTGTTTTTTAAATTATTATATGCCGTTGCATCTGCAAACCAACCTACATTTTTGTCATCAGCTGCGTATGTGTCTGAATAACCTGTTCCATTTCTATATGTTTTTGTATATTCCTTTAAATCATTTTCTATACTTGTATAATCTGCATCTGTAAATGTTGTTTTTCCAAGCCCTGTTGTTTTATAAACTGCTGTTGTTCTTGGTACTACTACCCACACATATTCATTTCCATTTACATCTTTTATTACTAATCCTGTATCTACACTTGTACTTGTATCATAATGAAAATCATCACTTGGTAAATATGGAACTGTCTCTGGTTCTGTCTTTCCTCCATTTCCACTTCCATTTAATGCACTTTCCATTTGCTCTATTAAACTATTCATTCCCTTTAAATCGTTTTCACTTGCTTCTGCAGATTTTGTTTCTGCATCTTTTGCTTTTGCTATTATTCCGTTATTGCCCAAAACTAAGTTAATACTTACTCCTGCAAGTATTAGCAAGACTACTATTGTAACGACTAACGCAACTAGGGTTATACCCTTATTCTTTTTCATATTGTTCTCCTCCTCGTATAATTGTTTTATAAAACTTATTTGCATAAATTTTATAAACATATTATTTTTTATTACTTATGTACTTTTTATTATTTTCAACTATTTCTTATGTTTTTATTCATATACTTCATATTTTTGTTTATTTTAATTTTTAAATTTCTTGTTTTAAGAATCTTGTTTTTAGTTGAATTTAATTTTTAATTTTTTTCTTAATTGCTTTTCTATTAATTCAATTAAGTGCTTTTTTACTATAAAATTTTCTTTTCTTACATACATCTACCACGTATATATTTTTGTTGCATTAATCGTATTTATTTCTATATACGTTATAGATATAAATACTCCACTAGAATAATATCATTATTTTCACACGTGTGCAATAGTTTTTTCTTATTTTTTCAATTTTGCCGTTTTTTGTCGAATTGTATTTTTCTGAATACATTATCGGAAAAGAATCAAAAAAAATTATAGAAAACCTAAATTTTCTATAACCTTTTTATCAACTATTTTGTTTTCTTTGCTATTTCAGCTACTTTTGTGAAAGCTGCTGGATCTGATACTGCCATTTCAGCTAACATTTTTCTGTTGATTACAACATTTGCCTTCTTTAATCCATTGATTAATTGGCTGTATGTTAAACCATTCATTCTTGCAGCTGCATTTATTCTAGCTATCCATAATTTTCTGAAGTTAGATTTTTTATCTTTTCTTCCTACGAAAGCATAGTTTCCAGATTTCATAACTTGTTGTTTAGCCATTCTGAATCTGTAATGTTTTGCTCCATAATATCCTTTTGCTCTTTTTAATATTTTATTATGTTTTTTACGTGTAATTATTGCTGTTTTTACTCTTGCCATTTTCTATTCACCTTCCTTAATTCTTACTATTTGTTACCATATGGTAATAATCTTTTAATTCCTGCTTCGCATGTCTTGTCTGCATAAGCGTCTTGAACTTTTCCTCTAGCCTTTGCTCTTGGTGTTTTGTTAGCTAGTAAGTGTCTTCTATTTGACTTTGTTCTTTTTACTTTTCCAGTTGCTGTATATGAATATCTTTTTTTAGCAGCTTTATTTGTTTTTAATTTTGGCATAATTTTTTCCTCCTTAATTGTATTGGGATATTCCCATATATATAAATAGTTTTTTAACTATCAATATTCCTATTTTTCTACTTTTTTTGCTAATATTACAAACATGTTCTTTCCTTCTAATAAAGGCTTTTTCTCAACTGTTGCAATATCAGATAAGTTTTCTATAAATTCGTTTAGAGTTTCTTCTCCAGCCTTAACATAATTTAGCTCTCTTCCTCTAAATCTAACAGTTATCTTAACTTTGTTACCGTCTTGTAAGAATTTTCTAGCATTTTTTGCCTTGAATTCAAAATCATGTTGCTCTATGTTTGGAGTAACTCTTAATTCTTTAAGCTCAAATGTCTTTTGATTTTTCTTTGATTCTTTTTCTCTTTTAGCTTGCTCGAACTTATATTTTCCATAGTTCATAAGTTTGCAAACTGGTGGCTGTGCATTTGGTGATACTAAAGCTAAATCTAATTTAGCTTCTGCAGCCATATCTAAAGCTTCTTCAATACCAACTACTCCAAGCTTTTCTCCATTTGTTCCAATTAGTTGAACTTCTTTTGCTCTAATTTTTTCATTAATTAGTAATTCTTGTTTTATAAAAAACACCTCCAAAAAAATAAGATTGACTTCAATAAAGCCAACCCACACAATAACTCTACAACGAAGTTGTAGATAAATATTATTTGCTACCTTTTGCTACTCGGCTAAGGTGAGAAGTGGATTGCTTCTTCTTGAACATTATTTATTGTACTACATTTTGTATTATTCGTCAAGCACTTTTTTATTATTTTCATGTTTTTTATAGAAAATACACCCTTGCATAATGCAAAGGTGTAATATATTTTGAATAATATTATCTCTTTGAGAATTGTGGAGCTTTTCTTGCTTTTTTAAGACCATATTTCTTTCTTTCTTTTGCACGTGAATCTCTTGTTAAGAATCCGTTTGATTTTAAAGCTGGTCTATATTCTAAGTTAGCTTCATTTAATGCTCTTGCAATACCATGACGAATTGCTCCTGCTTGACCTGAGAATCCGCCACCTTTTACTGTACAAATAACATCAAATTTATCTAATGTATCTGTAACTGTTAAAGGTTGTCTAACTATAACTTTTAAAGTTTCTTCTCCGAAATATTCGTCTAATGCTTTTCCATTAACTGTGATATTTCCTTTTCCACTCATTATTCTAACTCTAGCAATTGAACTTTTTCTTCTTCCTGTACCATTAAAAACTACTTGTTCTTTTTTTGTTCTAGGCATTTTCTATTTTCCTCCTAATTAAAAATTCCATATTTCTGGTTTTTGAGCCATGTTCTCATGCTCAGCTCCAGCATATACTCTTAACTTTTTAGCCATTTGTCTTCCTAAGCTGTTGTGTGGAAGCATACCTGTTACAGCTAAAGTCATCATTTTTTCTGGGTTGTTAGCTAACATATCTTTAGCTTGGATTTCTTTCATTCCACCAATGTATGAAGAATGGTGTCTGTAAATTTTTTGTGTTAATTTATGTCCTGTTAAAACTACTTCTGAGCAGTTTATGATAATAACGTGATCTCCAGCATCCATGTTAGGTGTATAAGTAGGTTTGTGTTTTCCTCTTAGTAATTTTGCAGCTTCTGCAGCAACTCTTCCTAATGGCTTGTTAGCAGCATCAATTATATACCATTTTCTTTCTATTTCATCTTTTTTAATACTATATGTTGTATTATTCATGGTAAAAAATACCCTCCATTTCAAATTTATTTTCTATATATATGAAATCATATTATTAAAACTACCGGGGAGAAGCTTTAACATATGCCATATTCAATTACGCTATAATATTTTATAACAAAATGTGGCAAAAGTCAATACGTAGCGCAAATAAAAAACGCACTTTTGCAATAATTTCATAAAACACGATGAAGAGGAGCTGTTACACTCCCCTCCCTCGCATCTGGTTAAGCAAAAAAAGGTCTAGTCAGAACCCATATTGCTACAAGAACAACTGCTAACACAATAGTCAACAGCCGGAGCAGTACAAAAAGGTTATATACCTTTTCGTAGTCTTTCACGTTCTTTTTAACGTGCTCAATATATACTGTTCCCAACCAGGTTATAATTGTTCCCATGAGTAGTATTACCCAAAGGTACGTCGCCCACTCATAGGCAACCATGAGGAACGCCACAAAGAACAGAAGAACGACCACAATCGTAGTAAGCATACGCTTCTCCTTTTTTCTAAAAAAATTTTTATATGTCTTTATTATACCACTTTTTACCTATTTTTGCAAATTAATGTCGTAATACGCATCTGGCACTGTGCCTACAATTACAGATTCCGCAATTAATACTTGGTTTTCTATCATTTGTTTTATTGTGTTATATGGTGTAAGTATTGTTACTTCACACGATAAATTTAAATATACTCTGTGTAATGTTTGGTTTATTCCTTGTGATGTAAACTCTGAAACAAGCTTTGTGTCTACATTTCCTACATTAGCAATTTTTATATGTATCTTTGGTCCTTGTGCCGAAAATAGTTTAAGCCCTAATGCACTTCCTAAATATATGAATATATCTGAAGTGTTTTTCTCTTGAAATTTATTTATTATATTTAAAGGAATATCTGATATTATTTTGTTTACATTTTTCGTGTTTGTTTGCAACATTTTTACATTTCCATTGCTGTCTCTTACTATTGTAATTAAATCATCATAAGAATACTGGTTCATTATTAAGGTTGCCTCATCATTAGATATTTGTGTTGCAATGTTTTTAGCTTTGTCTATACACAAATCATTTATTATTGGATTTACTGCTCTTGTTATAATTACAAATGTAATTACCGCAATTACTATAATTGTAATAATAGAAATCGCGGTATATCTTCTGTTATTTCTTGGCATATTCTTGTAGCCTTTTCCTGTTGTGCAAAATCTTGGTCTTGAATAAATTTTACTTTCCATAGCTTTTCTCTATCTTGGAATAAACAGTTGCTCTCCTGGCATTATAACATCTGGATTTTCTATTCCATTTACCTTTACAATTTCATCAACCGTACTGCCAAATTTCTTTGCAATTTTCCACAATGTATCCCCAACTCTTGCATAATAAACTATAATACTAAAGCTTTCTCTATCCTTTTTTTCACTCTCTGTTACGCTTTCTATTAAATTGATTGAACTCTCTTTTACTATATTCAGTATAAAATTCAAGTCTACTTTGATGTCAATGGTACTGTCTGCCATAACCACAAAATCTTTTTTGGCAATTTCTATGCTCGTGTCTATTCTCATCTTTTTGGCAATACTATTTGAAGTTACTGTAAATTCAAATGGCTCTACAAGGTTTTTTATATTAATTCTGGTTGTTCCTTCTTGGCCATATATGAATGTTAGGCTTATTTCGCCTTGATATATTATTTTTCCATTTTCCATTTGACTGCTTATTATTCTTGGCTTTACTTCTACATCATAAATTTTATTTTGTCTTACTTCATCTATTCTCTCTTGTTTTCTTAAATTAAATACTTCGCTAATTTCTTCCTTATCTTTTATAACTTTTATGGTTCTTTGTGTGTACTTTACATCCATTGTTCTACTATACATGTCTTGTATAATATTTATTTCCTGTTTCTTATATACTGCACAGAAAATCTCAAATTCTGCTTCCACATACACAGAATGTTCTTCTACGTTATTAGGCTTAATTATAATGTTCTTTAATTCATATGTTACATCACAAATACTATCTTCATTTATATCCTTCATATCTATAAATCCCATTACAGGAATCGTAGCCATAACAGAGTTTATTCTCCCATCATCTGTTAAATACATTATTTTAAATACTGAATCTGCTTTTGTTAAAATCTTGTTATAGCTTACCTTATTTTCTTTGTTTTCAAGCCTAATTTCTACCTTTATTATTTCAGATAAATTATCAACATTATCGATTGAAACCGTATCTTTTGCATATACTTTAGTGCTTCCATTACCAATTAACGAATTTATGTTTATCTTTTCATTTAATAATTGCATATCTTTTTTGTTTTCTATATTATCAACATACTCAACATTTTCATTAGAATATGCGGTTAAATTCATCTGGATATTTGCTTTTAAGCTAATCTTTCTTCCATTTATTATCTTGCATTCTAGCTCTGTTAAATCTGTTGTACATTCTAACTGCATGCTACTCTTCAAATCTTTCATTTCTATATTTTTAGAAAAATCTATGTTTGCATTTATAGCTCTCATGCTGGAATTTTCATCATCTGCAATATACACAACATATGCATTAACTGTTCCCTCGATTCTTACTTTGCCGTCTTGTACCTCTTTTTTATGCAAACAAATATTGCCACTGCTAGAAATAATACTTAAAACGTCTGGCTTAATGTCTGGAACAATCTCATCACTTTCTATTGTAATCTTCTCATTCTTTTGCTCTATTATTTGATTTATACATAAATTATTCTTAGATAAATTTACAGCCATTTTCTCTCAATCCTTTCTGAGGCACAACTAATATTGTACCTGCTATCAATCTTAATTCATGTATATTACAAAGCAAAAAAAAAATTCCTTTTTTTCGGAATTTCTTTTAAAAATAAATTACCCTATATCGTAAGCTTTCCTTTTTTTCTTACCTTGGCTTTCTGGTGGTATTATAGGACAGTACTCTTGTCCATCAAAAACTTGAAGCTCCACAGTTCTTGTTAGAATGTCTGTGTATTGATAAGTTGCATTTTCTTGAGTTTCATCATATTTTACGATGAACATACAAGGATATGCCTTCTCAATTACGGCTTCTTTTTCAAATGGTTTATTTCTTCCAAGCGAACCTTTCACAATTATCTTTTGTCCAATCTTTTGACTAATATCAGTTTTAAGACTCGTAATGTCATTCGGATAAATCATGCTTATATCACCACTCCTTTAAGATAGCACGATTATACCATTTTTTACATAATTAGTCAAAATATACCAAAATGGTTATAATTGCTGTAAATAGCTATTTCAATATAGTTTGCAGAGTTAAATTGATATTATTACATTTGTGTTACATTTGTATTACTAGCATTTTTATGTTATCTCCTGTGTTGGAAAAAGGTTAAATATTTCTCCTTTTACCCTGAGCACCTATTCCACTTACTCCATTTTCTCCGTCTCTTAAATCATTTTTAATATCATTTATTGTTACATATTTATTAAAATCTGTTGTTGCTATCCTGCCTGCAACAACTAATGGATCTTTAAAGTCTATCAGTATTCTAGCCGGAGATGATGCAAAGTTTGCTCCTGCTTCCATTATAGCCTCATAATAACTCTGGCAAGCTCCTGCAAAAATAGCAAGTTTATTAGCTCCTTGCTCCCACATTCTGGCTCTTATAACCGTTTCCACGAAATATTTAGAGTTTCTATAATTGTAAATATCATTAAAATTATAACCTTTCTTAATCATTCCATCGTGTCCTGTCACAACCAAAATATCTGGATTATATTTGCCTAACAACCCCCAAATCATCTGTGGCTGTTTACTTTCTGGAATATTCTTAACAATTACATTTAATCCCATACTTTTATATACTTTTTGTGATTTTTCACTATACTTTCTATCACCATCTAAATGCAGAATTCTTCCATAATGCTGATAATACCTCTTAAACATATTATTCTGAACATTTACAAGATTCTTCTTACTTTTTTCTAACTCCTTTTCAAAACTATCTAATAAATTTATTACCCTATTATTATCTATTAATTCTAAATCATCTAATGGGCTATCTGCCTCAATTCTTGTAACCAACCCCTTCAAAATTGCTATGTCTTGGTTTCTGCACTTTATTATATTACTTACTGTAAACACAATATCTTTGTTATATGATAATCTGCCTACAATATCACCTTTTCTAAATTTCATAATTCTTCACCTATTTAATTATATGTAGAATTATGTAAAATGTTGTCTTTCGCCCATTATGGACACCCCTTTTGGGGCTAAATTATTGTTCTATTATTTAGACTGCAAGAATAGTATTAAACAAAAAGATTCAATGGGGGTTGTCCTGATGGTAGGTTTTTCAATTGAAGAAAGAGCAATTACTTTAGCTCATTATATTATAGATTCAAAAGATACAGTCAGAGGTGCCGCTAAGAAATATGGCATATCTAAGTCCACAGTACATAAAGACGTTAGTGAAAGATTATTGAAAATAAACCCTGCTTTGGCCTCTGAAGTTAGAGTTATTCTAGATGAAAATAAAGCAGAACGCCATATTCGTGGTGGGCAAGCGACGAAATTAAAATATCATAATGAACACTTAAGAAAAGAGGCAATTTAATCTTTCCCATTTATAAAATGGGAACACTTATCCCAAAGTGTCCCCATTTTTTTATGAAAGATTTTTTGTTTTATTGTAGTATGATATCCAAGCAACTATTACACAGACCAAATATGCTACTATTAAGAAAATTGTACTCATAGCTCCGCCCATTATCAGGCAAAAAGTCATCATATTTTCTTCTACACAATGACGAAATTCATTTTCTGAAGAGTAATTAGGTGTTTTAGAAATTATTTCAATTTCATTAGACATTATAACCGTCATGCTAGCTGATTTTGCCAACTTAGCATCCTTATTATTATCTAAATAATATTTAAAAATAATTTCATCCCCCTTCATATATAATTTCATATTTTACAACGTCATCAGGTATAGCACTCAAATTAAGTCCTTTGCCTTCTTGTATCACATTTTCAGCAATTTTATATAAGTAGTTATATGTACTCTCTTTATATAAACCCAATTCATATCCATATTTTGCTGTAATCACTGTATTTAAAATACAACAAATAAAGTACCATACAATCACCCATAAACCAATCGCACTAAGAAATCCTTTGCCGGAGTCTACATTTGATAATGTATTCCAAAAATCACAAAAATACCGCTTTTCTTTCATAAAATTCTCTCCTTATTAGTTTTTTATACAAACTAAAAAGATCAAGGATATTTTCCTCTCACTAATTAGTGAAAAAGATATTAATGCAGTTCTTCTGCGTCATAATTATACCTCATTTTTCTTCAATTGTATAGTTTAATTTCTTATATTTAATAATTTTCTTACTCTTTATTATTTAAATTTGTAATAATATTTTTATCTATAAATATATTTATTATAAATTATATTTTAGAAGCCTATACTATGATTAATATTGATTCTTCAACAGTCGCTGTTGAAACTTCCGTTCCAAATTCCAAGCATCCAATTACAATAAAAGTCCATTGTACAACATTAGCAACTATTTGATTTTCAAAATACCCTTTATTAAATAATAAAAATATTCCAACTGTTATAAATGTTATCACTAACGCAAATCCACTAATACTATTATCTATTTCTTCTGAAAATGTAACTTTTTTCTCTTTCTTTTTTTGCTCCATATTATTTTCTCCCAAAGCTATTTATACTTTCAAGCTATTCACAGATAAAATTTGACAAATCTGTTTAGTCTGTGTATAATAATTATAGAAAATGGAGAAACCACAAATGTGGCTTGACACCTTGATATGAAAAAACACATCGCAACGGTCAAATTACAGATGTGTTTTTTATTTGTCTACTTGCTTAAATATAAAATAGTTATAATTAAGGCAAATACTATAATAGTTTCGACAACTAAAGCGAATAAAAGTAAATATATTATACTTATTGCTATTGCTTATTTTTTATAACCCGCTTCTTGCAATGTTTTTACAAGTTTTATGCAGTCTTTATTTCTAGCCTTAACTTGTCAGCTATCATTGCTATAAATTCCGAATTCGTTGGTTTTCCCTTGCTTGCAGATACTGTATAACCAAATATGTTTTCTACAACTGCTGGTTCTCCTCTGCCCCACGCAACTTCTATAGCATGGCGAATCGCACGCTCTACACGGCTTGGCGTAGTGTGGTATTTCTTGGCTATGTCTGGATACAGTTGTTTTGTTATTTGGTTTATTATATCGATGTCATTTACAACCATCATTATGGCTTCTCTTAAATATTGATATCCTTTAATATGTGCTGGTACACCAACTTCATGAATTATATTTGTAACTAAAGCTTCTAATCCATCTTCACTCTTTTTGTCAATTTGTTGTGGTATATCTATGTACTGGGATTTCGTTTCTTTCACAATAAAGCTTCCTCTGTTTGTAGAAGGCTGATAATATCTCAATTCTTTTATTCTTTTTATTAATACTTCTATGTCGAATGGTTTTACAACATAATATTGAGCCCCTAAAGTTATTGCTTTTTGTGTTATTTTGTCTTGACCTACTGCTGAAAGCATTATGCATATTGGCCTTTTTTCTAGTCTCATTGAACTTAATCTTTCTAAGACTCCTAACCCATCTAAATGTGGCATAATAACATCTAATAGTACAACATCTGGTTTTAAAGTAGATATAATGCTTAGTGCTTCCTCTCCGTCTTTTGCCATGCCAACAACCTGCATGTCCTCATCCTTTTCTAGATAGTTTGCTAAAGTTGTTGCAAATTCATTATTGTCGTCAGAAATCAAAACTGTTATTTTTTCATTCACTCTTTCGTTCCCCCTATTCTTATTTACATAGTTGTAAATCTTTTACAACGTGTATTATATACACATATTTTACTTTTTGCAATAGCTTTTGGGAAACTTTTCCATTTTTTATCATACATTATTGTACTTTTTTAACAAATTTTCGACATATTATACCGATTTGTTTTATTTTGAATGGTAACTGCCTATTAATTTCCATACTTTTTGATATCAATTTATTATATTCTTCTTCATTTAATTCTATTTTTTGAATTATATTTTCAGAATATTCTGTTTCTACAATTTTTATACTGTTTTTTTCACAATAATATTTAAATTTTTCATTTTCCGAATATTTTATCTCTAGTCTTGCTTGTAATCCATTTTCAACTTCTATTATTTTTCCATTTTCTATTGATTCCAATGCAGTATTTGAATACGCTCTTGTAAGTCCTCCTGTTCCTAATAATATTCCACCAAAATATCTTGTTACAACAATAAGAACATTATTCAGGTTATTTTTTCTTATAACATTTAAAATTGGAGCTCCTGCAGTTCCAGATGGTTCTCCATCATCACTGCTCTTTTCTAATAAGTTTCCATCTTTATCAACGATACTAAACGCAAAACAGTTGTGCTTTGCGTCATAGTATTTCTTTTTTATTAAATTGATTTTTTCTTCCGCTTCTTCTTTACTCTCTATATGGCAGCTATTTGCAATAAATCTAGATTTTTTCTCCACAATCTCAGCAGTAGAAGCTTCTTTTAAAGTACAAAAATTCAAACTAAAATCCTTTCTGCTACAAGAAGTTAAATCATAATACATACAAGAAATAATTTACGTTTTTGTATAATCCGAATGAGCCTTTGCCTAGAGGAGCTTGCATGCTCCGACCAAGAAGGGCATGATGGATTTTCAAAAACAAATTATTTCTAGGTGTATAGTATTAAACTTCTGAGCCTGCCGTAAATCCTGTAGAATATGCAATTTGCAAGTTAAATCCACCAGTATATGCGTCTACATCTATTATTTCTCCTGCAAAATATAATCCATTAACTATCTTTGATTCCATTGTTTTTGGATTTATTTCTTTTACATTTATTCCACCAGAAGTTACAATTCCTTCTTCTATGGGTCTAAATCCAGATATTGTAATAGTAAAGTTTTTTAGGAGTTTTACTAGGTTCATTCTTTCTTCTCTTGTAATCTCGTTTACTTTTTTATATGGATTTATTTTTGATAATTCAACTACCGTATCAATCATTTTTTGTGGCAATAAATTGTTTAAACAATTTTTGAATTCTTTGTTCTTTCCTTCTAAAAAGTCTCTTTGTATTCTGTTATCAAGTTTTTCTTGTTGTAATGCTGGTTTTAAATCTATTACAAGCTGTATTTTTCCTTCTTTTAAGAGGTTTTCTACATTTTTATATCTTAGTAAATGTGCTGATGAACTCAATATTGTTGGTCCAGATACTCCAAAATGTGTAAATAGCATTTCTCCAAAGTCTTCATATATTGTCTTGTTTTTGTTTGTATCAATCAATTTTATTTGAACATTTCTTAGGCTTAAGCCTTGCATTTGTTTACAAATATTTAAAGATTCGCCTTCTGCTGTTAATGGAACAAGTGATGGTTTTACAGGCACTATTGTATGTCCTAATTTTTGAGCAATTTCATATCCGTCTCCAGTAGAACCTGTTGCAGAATATGTTTTTCCACCAGTTGCAAGAATTACTTTGTCTGCTAAAATTTTCTTTTGTCCACTATTCTCATCTTCGTACATTACACTTACTACTTTATTTTCTTTTGTCTCTATTCCCACAACTTTAGTGTTAAATTTTATTTTTACTCTTTTATTTTTTAGCTCGGCTTCAAAAGCCTTTAACACATCTAGTGATTTATCGGAAGTTGGAAATATTCTATTCCCTCTTTCTTCTTTTACACTAACACCGTGCTCTTTTAAGAAATTGATTATATCCAAATTCGTATAATTATCAAAAGCACTATACAAAAATCTGCCATTTCCCGGAACATTCTGTATGAAATCTTTTATATCCAGACTACTTGTAATGTTACATCTGCCTTTACCTGTAATAAGTAACTTCTTACCTAATCTATCATTTTTTTCTAGCAAATAAACTTCATTTCCATTTTTGCTAGCAGTTATCGCAGCCATCATTCCAGCTGGACCACCACCAATTACTACAACCTTCATTAAAAATCCTTTCTTTTCGCCCAAAAAGGGGCGTTCCTATTGAGCAATTGCTTTTATTAATCCTAATTTTCCATATTCGTATGTTAATGCACCTTGTTGGAATCCAACAAATGGAGCTCTTAGCGGTCCATCGCAAGATAGCTCTATTGAAGAACCTTGTGTGAAACTTCCAGATGCCATTATTATTTGGTCTTGGTACCCCGGGGTATCACATGGTTCTGGCAAAGAGTCTGAATCTACTGGTGAACCAGCTTGTATTCCTTGGCAGTATTTTATTAATTTTTCTCTGTCACCAAATTCTATAGTTTGAACTATGTCTACTCTTTCTGCATCAAATCTTGGTTCTACTTTGTAGCCCAACATTTCCATTACTTTGCTGGTTAATATTGCTGTTTTTATGCTTGCTTTTACAACACTTGGTGCTAAAAATAATCCTTGCAAAAGACTTCTGTTTATGCCTAAAGTTGGACCAACACCTTTTCCTTCTCCTGGAACTGTTAATCTTTCTGCTGCAAGCTCTACTAAGTCTTTTCTACCTGCTATGTATGCACCATTTGGAGCAATTCCTCCACCTAGGTTTTTTATAAGTGAACCTACTATTACATCGGCTCCTACTTCTAATGGCTCTCTTTTTGATACAAATTCACAATAGCAGTTGTCTATCATTATTATTACGTCTTTGTCTACTTCTCTTATTGCTTTAATTACTCTTTCAACCTTATCTAATGAAATACTCTTTCTTAAAGCATAACCTTTTGAGCGTTGAATTTCTATTAATTTTACTTTTGACTGTTTTAATCTCTCTGTTATTTTTTCATAATCAAAATCGTCATTTATTAAATCGATTTGTTCATACTTTACCCCAAATGATTTTAATGAACTTGGATTTTCTGCAATTCCAATTACTTCATCTAGTGTATCATATGGCTTACCATTTATGCTTAGCATTGTATCTCCAGGTCTTAAAAAAGCAAATAATGCAACTGTTAAAGCATGTGTTCCAGATATAAATTGGCCTCTTACGATACAGTCCTCTGCCTTTAAAACATCAGCAAAAACCTTTTCTATTTTTTCTCTTCCAATATCTCCATAACCATAACCTGTAGTACTTCCAAAATCCGCTTCATTTACTCTATTTTCTTGAAAAGCTTTTAATACTTTTTCACTATTAAATTCACATATTTCTTCAGCCTTTTCAAATTCTTTTGATAACTGTTTTTCAGCTGAATTTATAAGTTCTCTGGCACTTTCTAAATTATAATTTTCCATGTTCATCCTCCATTTATTTTTACTAATCCATAATTATTTATATCTCATTTGTAAAATATGCCACCTCATACAAACTACTTACCTCATAATATTCGCCTATAAAATTTGGTGCATATTCATTTAATTCATATGTTGGTGCTTTTACTTCGTTTCCTTTAGAATCCACTACGCCCCATCTTCCATTTTGCTTAACAGCTCCAAAGCCATATTCATTAAGGTCTATTGCCATATCATATTTAAAATCTACAACTGTATTTCCATTTTTGTCAACATATCCCCATTTGCCATTTTGTTCTTTTGCAAATATTTCGTTGTTTGTAAATATGTCTTTTGCATCTTTTTTGTTTCCGTCATAGTCTAAATAAGCTATTCCATTTGCTGATGTTACTTTTAAATAATTGTCTTTTATATAAACGCGAATATCTGTTAGTTCTAGCACTTTTTCCATTTTTTTGTTATATATTTCAGAAGTTTTTGTGTTTGAATCTATTATTTGTACTATGTTTGTTCCTTTTATATTTTGAATTGTATCTTTTTCCAGTGGTATTACTGTATTGCCACTAACATCTAGCACTCCGGATTTTCTACCATTTGATACTATAAAATAATCTCCAAATGCATATGAAATGTTTGAATATTTATTTTCTATTACTGATATTTTGTTTTGATCTATTACCCCATATTGATTGTTTCTATCTATTGTTATACTATATTTTCCATTTGCAACTTTTTCTACACTCTTATAGCTATCATCGCTCTGCAAAGTTCCTGCAACATCAAATACCAATAGTTTCCCGTCTTTTTCTGCGTTTAGATAGCTTCCTGCAAATGTAATATTTTCATATTGAATTGGTAATATCATGCTTCCATCTAAATCGTATACTCCTTGTTTTGCATTTTGTTGCAATACAAATATTTTATTTTCACTATCAAAGTCAATGTCTTCATATTGATTATCTATAAGTGTTTGGCCATTTTTTAATACTCCAGCCATTCCATTTTTATATGTTATTAAATATACTGTTTCATCATCTTTCAAAGAAGTTATTCTTTTTACATTTGTGTAAATTGTATCTAGTGTTTGTCTATTCTTATAATTTATATAACCATATCTATAGCCATTGTCTGTTCTTACATTTACAATATAGCCTGCTTTTTCATATTTTGTTTCTTCATTATAGTACCCATCTGTTGTAATCGAATTGTATTCTGGTTTTACAATTTCCTCTCCATTTATGTCTATAAGTCCATATTTGCCATCTTTTTGAACTCTTAATACTCCGTCTTTATATTCTAAGGTTTCTATACTATCATAAATTGCCGATGTTATTTCTTTACCAGCAATGCTAACCAATCCATACTTTTCTCCATCTTGATATTTCAAAATTTGAGTTTGATACGTATTAGAAATTGATGTATTATTGTTTGGAATGGCTTGTACATTTTTGTATTTTGTTAAAACTTCTTTGTTATTTGCATTTAATACCTTTGTTGTTCCATCTTTGTTCATACAAATAAATATTGCCTTAGAAGGGTTTGGAATCTGAACAGAATCATATTGTGGCTCTATTACTGTCTTTCCGGTCTTGTCTATTACTCCCGCTTTTTCTCCAATAAGCGTAGAAAAATAGTTATATTCTGTTACTTCTTCTAATTTTATCTTTTTGTTTTTACTAATACTCTTAGCAACCATAACAATTACTACTATTACAACTATTAAAAGTAACAGTCTAGTTAAAGCTTTTTTGTTAGCTTTTTTTCTTTTATTTTTTCCATTCTTTACTGTTTTTCTTAAATCATCTGGATTATTAACTTGATTTCTACTCATTACAACTTCTCCCTTTCATTTTTCACATATGTTTAACATTGGTTCTCTTTACTCTCTAGATTGGAAAATTGTAATTATTTTTCAATCCCTGCATCTGTCTGAATATCAAAGTAAAACTCAATGCCATTTTCTCTATTTACTGCACCATATTTAGAATTGTAGTTATTCATTATTGCTTTAACAAGTGCAAGCCCTATTCCTGTACCACCATCTGCTCTATTTCTAGATTCATCAACTTTGTAAAATCTTCCCCAAATTCTTTCTAGATTTTCTTCTGACAATGTGTCTCCTGTATTAAATACCGATATTTTTACTTTATGTTTTTCTTTATCTTCTTTTAATTTTATTTCTATATATTTTTCACCATTTACTTCTTTTGTATGCTTAATTGCATTTGTAAAATAATTTGTAAACGCTTGCTCTATGTAGAATTCGTCAGCATACACATTTACCTTTTTGTCTGCTTCAAATCTTACTTCTTTTATACCCTTTTCTTCTAGCATAACATTACATTTTCTTATTACTTCCTGTATTAGCTCACATATATTAAAAGTGTCGTTGTTAAACTCTCTTTTTCCATATTCTAGCCTCATAAGTTCTAGTAGTTGTCTTACCAATTTATCCATTTTATTAGACTCATCTAAAATAACTTCTGCATAGTATTTTCTAGATTCATCATCAGCATTTACATTTTCAACTAATCCCTCTGCATAGCCTTGTATCAATGCAATCGGCGTTTTCAACTCGTGTGATACATCAGAAATAAATTGTTTTCTCATTTCATCTATTTTAGACTTTTCTTCTATGTCTCTTTCTAGTTCTATATTACTACTACGTAGTTGTTTTATTGTTCCTTCCAACTTTTGAGACATCAAATTTATACTTTTTCCAAGTTCATCTATCTCATCATTAGACCCTGTTGGTTCATATTTTTTGCTAAAATCTAATTTAGACATCTTATTTGCAATAACATTCAATTCTAGTATTGGGTTAGTAAACCTTCTAGAAACGTACGAAACTGCAATTCCTGCTATTACAATAGCAATTACTCCAATTATCAACAACAAATTATTAGAAATTCTAACGCTCTCCTCTATTGCAGAAATTGGAATTTGAATATAAATTTTATAGCCATTATCTAATTCGCCAGATAACAATATGCTATTTAGACTAGACGTCGTTACTTTTTTTATCTCCATATTGTTATTCGAATATAAAACTCTTTCTCTTTTTCCAAACAATTTCAGTCTATTATTCTCTAAATTTTGACTAATCATATTGGAAAAATTTTCGTTAGTTGAAAATACTAGCATATAATCCTCATTTTCTACCATTATATCAAAATTATTAGCCAAAGCATCATTTCTTATTTTTAAGAGAATTGAACTTTCATTATTATTATACATATCGTTAATTTTATTGTACTCTTTTTTTACAGAATTTATTTTAGAAACCATGTAAAAAGTCTCTAATACCATGCTGTTCATTATAACCAGCAATGCAACAATGAATATTACTATAACACTGAGTGTAATAAAAAGCTTTACACGAACGGACTTAAATCTTGTTTTTTTCACTCTTAATCATATTCCTCCTTCATCACAAAAACTCACTTGGAAAAGAATTAAATTTTGACAAGGATTTACTACTTTTTAACTTCAAACTTATATCCAATTCCTCTTATTGTTTCTATATATTTGCCTTTTTTTCCTAGCTTGTGTCTTATCTTTTTTATATGACTATCTATAGTTCTAGAATCTCCATAATAGTCATAGTTCCATACATTGTTTAATATTTTATCTCTTGACAATGCGATTCCTTGGTTTTCTACTAAATATACTAATAACTCATATTCTCTTAGACTAAGTTCAATTTGCTTTCCATCAACCGAAACAGTTCTTCCTTGATTATCTATTTGAATTCCACCATAGTCTTTTATTTCTTTATTGTCTCCTGCTGTTCTTTTTAATATTGCCTCTACTCTTGCAACAAGTATCTTAGGACTGAATGGCTTAGAAATATACTCGTCCACACCTAACTCAAAGCCGAACAATTCATCTTGTTCTTCGCCTCTTGCTGTAAGCATCATAATTGGCACTTTAGAAGTTTGTCTAATCTGTCTTAATACAGACCAGCCATCTAATTTAGGCATCATTACATCCAATAATATTAATCTTATTCTATTTTGATTTTCAGAAAACACTTTTAAAGCTTCTTCACCATCAGCAGCTTCCATTGTATTATAATTTTTTTGTTTTAAGAAATCTTTAATAAGCTTTCTCATTCTCTCCTCATCATCCACTATTAAAATACAATCATTTTCCATTTTTATTTGTTCCTCCTTACAGTTTCGGTTTGAAAAAGAATGAAACTTGACATAGTCAAAATTGTAATACTTTTTCAAACCTATTCCTTACCAAAAATATTTTATCTCTATAATTTTAAAATATCTTTGTGTCTTAAATATGAACATTTAGCAAAAATATGAGCTTGTCCATCATAATATCCAAAATAATTTCATTTTTATAAATTCAAACTGGAAATTCGTCCTTTGAGCTGGTTGAATAGTTTCAACTAAGTGCGACATGTTTCAATTTTATAAATAAATTATTTCTGGTCTTGAGTATCATTCATTGGTTTTTCTTTAATATAAATATTTTGTCCTGGATATGATAGTTTTACATTTTCTGATTCTAATACTTTTAGTATTTCCAAATTTACACCATCTTTAAATGCCTCGAAATCGTCATACCCTGTCTGAGTTGAATTTAAGTATATAAATATTTGTATTCCTTCAAGTTTAATGTTTTCAAAATGTACTTGTATAGAGTCTGGCACTATCTGTGGATTTGTTTTTAATGCAAATTCTATTTTTTTCAATAATCTTTTTACTGTTGCCTCTGATGTATTTAATGGTAAATTTAATGTTGTTGAGTAACGTCTCTTATCTATGTTTCCCCAATTTTTAACAAAGCTTTCAACCACTGTAGAGTTGTTTATGGTTATTACAGTATTGTCAGTTGCTTTTATTTTTGTACTTCTAAAAGTTATATCTATTACAGTTCCAGAGTAATCTCCAACTTCAATCCAATCTCCAACAGAGAAAGGCTTGTCTGTAATTATTGCAAATCCACCAAATAGATTCTTTGCAATATCTTGCGCAGCAAACGCAATTATAACACTAGATATTCCAAGTCCTGTTACTAGACCTCCTAAATTATATCCTAGTTCTAGTAATACCAAATATATTGCCACAAAATAAATTACTGCTTTAGCAATTTTGCTAACAAAGTTATTTAATTGCTTATCTCCACTATATTTTGTTTTTTCTTCTAATTTTTCAAATATTACCGATTTCGGGTTAAATATGTCTGCCAAACCATTTGAAACACATATAATAAGTGCAATTTTATATAATTTAACTAGTGTAATATTTGCCTCTGTTGACAAATTTAATAACATAACAGCGATATAAATTCCAGTAACTTTAATTATTCTACTTAAAGGCTTATAAAAAGCATTCTGTTTAATTTTTTTCTTATCTTTTTCTTTCAATGAAAATAATTTAATTATCACATAGCTTATTAAATTGCTTACCATAAAAAACAAAGCTATTACAATTACAGAAATTGCTATGTCTAATAATGTTTCTTTATTTAAATTTTTAACTTTATCAACTAAACTTTCAATTATATTCATTCTTATTTAATATTCTCCTTTTGTTCACGTTTTTCCCTTTTTAAAGTATGACTTTGGATGTTAATAATCTTGTCTATCTTGCTTCTTATTCCATTCTATGAAAGGATATTCACAACATGGATTTTTAAGCTGTTCTTCATCTATTATGTTGTTTTCACCTTTTATATATTCTTGAATTCCTTCATCTCTAAAGCCACTACTAACAGCACTATCGTAGCTTTGTGAATAATATATTGTTTTAATATCTGCCCAGCAAGCAGCCGATAAGCACATAGGGCAACTCTTGGCTGTTGTAACTAAAATACAGTTTTCTAAAGACCTTGTATTTAAAGCCTTGCAGGCACTTCTAATTGCGTTTACTTCTGCATGTGCAGTCGGATCTTTTGATGCAATTACTGTATTTCTTTCTATTAGCAGAATAATATATTTGCCATTTTCTTTTTCGTAAATTATTCCGGCTCCGAATGGACCTCCAATGTTATTTTTAACCCCATCTATAGCATATTTTGAAGCAAGTTCATACACTTCATTTACACATTCCTCAAGGTTATCATATTCATTATTTTCAATTTCATAATTAAACATATATCCATTCTTCCTTTCACTTTAATTATATTTTTCTTGTTAAATAAAATATTCCATATCTATTATACAATATTTTTCGATTTTTTCCACTTTTTTCTTCGATTTTTTTAATTTTATGGTATAATTACATCATGAATAAAAATTTTAGGAGTGATTTTTTTGAAAACAAATGAAACAATGATGCAATTTTTCGAATGGTACCTTCCTTCTGACGGAAACTTTTGGAAAACTGCTGTAAATGAAGCACCATATCTTGCAAAAACTGGAATAACACAAGTCTGGTTTCCACCAGCATATAAAGGAAATGGCGGTAAAGATGATGTTGGTTATGGTGTTTATGATTTATACGATTTAGGCGAATTTGACCAGAAAGGTTCTATTGCTACAAAGTATGGAACTAAGGTTGAATATCTTGTTGCAATAAATGCTATGCACAATTATGGAATAAAAGTTTTAGCCGATGTAGTATTCAATCAAAAAATGGGTGCAGACGAAACTGAAGATGTAATTGCAATAGAAGATAATCCACAAAATAGATCTGAATCTCTTGGTGAGCCTAAAGAAATTACAGCTTGGACTAAATTCACTTTTCCAGGTCGTAATGATATGTATTCTTCTTTTAAATGGAACTGGACTCATTTTCATGGAACAGATTGGGACGAAAAAACAAAAAAGAACTCTGTTTATAGATTTTATGGCAAACATTGGGATGAATTGGTTGATAAAGAAAATGGAAATTTCGACTATTTAATGGGCTGTGATGTAGACTTAAACAATGTTGATGTTGTCGAAGAGCTTACAAATTGGGGAAAATGGTATTTACAAACAACAAATGTAGATGGTTTCAGAATGGATGCTGTAAAACATATACGTGCATCTTTCTTTGAAGATTGGCTTGAAGAATTGCGTGAGTTTTCTTCAAAACCTCTATTTACTGTTGGAGAATATTGGAGTGGCAATCTTGAGGCTTTACAAAATTACTTAAAAACTACAAATAATGCCCTTTCACTATTTGATGTTCCGCTTCATTACAATTTATTTAATGCCTGTCACAGTAATGGAACTTATGATATGAGAACAATTTTTAACAATACATTAGTTGCAGAAAATCAAAATTCAGCAGTTACATTTGTAGATAACCATGATACAGAACCTGGGCAAGCTTTGCAATCTTGGATTGATGATTGGTTTAAACCTCTTGCCTATTCTCTAATTTTACTTAGAAAAGATGGCTTGCCTTGTGTATTTTATGGAGATTACTATGGAATTCCAGCTAAAAATGTATCAGCTAAAAAAGACTGGTTGGAAAAATTAATATTGGCAAGAAAAAATTTTGCATATGGTTCACAAATAGATTATTTTAACGACCCACACATTATAGGCTGGGTTCGTACTGGAGACCGCGACAGAGAAAATTCTGGAATGGTTGTAATAATGACAAATTCAGATGGCGGATGTTTACAGATGAATGTCGGAAAAAATCTTGCTAACTCAGTATTCTACGATTATACAGGCAACATGAAAGAGTCTGTTTACGTTGATCAAGAAGGAAATGGAATATTCTATGTAAATGGCGGAAGTGTGTCAGTTTGGGTAAAACAAAATTTGGAATAATTCTAACTTTATATATTTTTGCAAATTTAATATTATATTAATAAAAAGAAATAATTTTTATTTTGGTATCCACAAAACTAAAATTATTTCTTTTATTTTATTATTTTTTTATTTTCTTGCAATTAGAGCTTTTATTTTTATTCCTTGTTCTTTAAACATTTTCTCATGTTCTGTTTCTATATTTCTGTCTCCATTCCAGAAATCTTGCTCATTTGCCAAATCATATGTTACTTTTTCAATTTCAAATCCCGATTCTTTAAAATACAGCAAACTTTCAGTAAATAAATTATCATCATCAGTCTTAAAATATATTTTTCCTCCATCTACTAAAAATTGTTTATATTTTTCCAATTGCCTTGTATGAGTTAATCTTTTCTTATGATGTTTTCCTCTTGGCCAGGGATTGCAAAAATTTATGTATATTCTGTGTATTTTATCATTTTCATCAAATACATTTAAAATTCTATCTATATCATACCTAGAAATTAATACATTGTTTATCTCTTCATTTTTCTCGGCATACACTTCTTCGATATTTCTTTTAGCAAGTCCTAGCATAGCATCTACTAAATCTATTGCAATATAATTAATATTTAGATTTTCGCTCGCAATTTGTGATATGAATCCACCTTTTCCACAGCCTAGTTCTACATATAAAGGGCTATTATTTTCAAATAAAGTTCTCCACTTACCTTTATATTTTTCAGGTTCATCTATATAAAATTTACTTGCTTCTAATTCTGGTCTTGCCCATTTCTTAAAACGAATTCTCATAATTGCTCCAACTTTCTAATTAAATTTCTTTCATATTATACACAATAACTTAATAGAAATCAATATTCGCCCAAAAAGGGGCGTCCCTATTGGGCGAAATTTTTCATTTATTTCACATATTCATTTAAAGGTTTTACTCTATATTCTAAATCTCCTAATTTTTCTGTTGTTACATATCCTGCTGGTGCATTTATTACATCTGGAATTCTGTTTACTACCGAGGCACATGTTAGTTCAACTGTTGCAGGTTTTGCAACTGTAATTGTTGTATCTGGCTCCCCATATACTGTCCACTCATTTTTGTCATACTCTTCTGGAGAATATACTTTTCCTATACATTCGCTTTCTATTGTTATTCCTTCTTCTGTATGTGTTGTTACAACAGCACTCATTCCGGTTGCATCTCCTGCTTTTACTGTTGTACCTAATGTTGATGAATATATATCTTCTTTATATGTCGTTGGTATTGTTTTTTGTGTTTGAGATTTTACTGTTAATCCTAATTTTGAACATAACCAACCATTTACGTTCCACATATATGAAGGAAGATATTCTCCTGATTCGATTATTTTTTGTCTTTCTTCATCACTTATCCTATCAACTGAAGCAACTTGCTTATCAAATTCATCAAGTGTTAATCCTGAGCCATGGGCTTTTGCTAAAGCTATTCCATAGTCTTCTACATTGTAGCTTGAGCTTCCTTTTATTTTAGTTATTCTTTGTGTAGAACCCGCTATAGAAGTAATTAATTGGCCCCAGTATATATCTTGATATCCGCTTCCTGTAATTGTGCATCCAGTTTGTTTTGCTAAATCGTCAATCTCTTTTGTAACTTGAGGGTTTGAGTTCCATGGGAAGAAAGCTTCTTCACATGTAGTAATTGCATTTACACCTAATTTTGCGCATAGCATCAATGCATCTTTAACGTCGTTTAATAAGCTCATTGTCGTAACAATTGCAATATCTGGTTTTAAAGTTCTTATTGTCTCTTCTGCATTCTCTAGTGCTGTGACTTTAACACCCATTTCTGTTTTTCCCATTATTGTTCCAATATCTTTTCCAATTACATTGGGATTAACATCTATTGCTCCAACAACTTCTCCTCCTTTTTCGAGAACGTAACGCATTGTGTAAACAGCCATCTTTCCTGTTCCAAACTGAACTACTCTAACTTTTCTGTCCATAAATAAACCTCCTATAATTTAACTTTTATATAATTATTATAACTTAATATAAATATTATATACTTTTAAAATGTAGTAAAATTCTTAAAAAATTTAATAAAGCCTTGAAAAATTCCAATTATTATGTTTGCAATTATTTTTACAATTAAATTTGTATTGTATAAATTTAACATATATTCATGCGTTGGTGGAATTAACCATAAAACTCCAAATATTACAACTAAAACTCCAATTACCAGTATAATTGTTAGAAAATCTTTAAGAGTCCATTTATGTTTTATTTTATATCCCAAACTTCTAAAATAATCCTCATATTGTTTTCTATATTCTGCGTTTGCCTCTTTCTGAACTTCCTTCATAATCTTACGTTGTTCTTTTTTACTTAAATTTGCATATGCTTTTCTCCAATCAAAATCTTGATTATTGTAATTGTTCTCACTTATTGGCTCTGTATTAATTGAATTGTTAACCTGCATATCACTTTCATATTTTACACTTTGAGTACCAGAATTATTCTGATAATTTATATATTCTTCTTGTTTTTTACGTTCATCTTCTGCTTCAAGTTTTTCATCATATTCCTTACGTTTTTGTTCATCACTTAAAACATCATATGCTTCATTAATCTCTTTCATTCTTTTTTCTGCAATCTCTTTATTTTCAGCAGTTTGCAAGTCTGGGTGGTATTTTTTTGCCAGTGTTTTGTATGCTTTTTCAATAACTTCTTTAGACGCTTTTCGGCTTACTTCCAATATATCATATAATGTTTCCACTTTTCCTCCAAAAGTTTTAATATATTGTAAGTATACCATAGTTAAAAATTAATGTACAGAAAATTATGGCAATCGCTTAAAAATTTATAGACAAAATAAAGATATGTAGTATAATGTTTTCAAGAGGTGTAACAAATGAAAACATTATTTAAAAAATTCGAAGTATTAGAAGATCCAAGAGATATAAGAGGAAAAAAATATAAATTAATAGATATATTGATAATGACAATATATGGAATATTATGCGGTTTAACAGATTTCACAAATATAGCAGATTTCCTTAAAATAAAAGAATAATATTTTACCCAATTGTTAAATTTAGAACATGGTACACCATCACATGATTGTTTATCAGATGTTTTTGCAGCAATAGATAGTAAAAAATTTATGGAAATATTTATAGAATGGCCAAAAGAAATTATAAAGAATAAAATAATTTTTTATTTCTGTTTCCCAGCAAGCCGTAATATCTTATTTTCATAAATTTAGCTTTTGTTAAATATTCATACTGTTTTACTTTATCTTGACTTATCAATGCTTTTATTGTTTGCTTTTCTACTTCAAGAATACTTTTATTAAAGTCTTCCTGAATATTTACCAGCCCTTTTGCTATTCCTCTTCTTGTAATTTTATCATTTATATATATAGCCATGTCATCTAATTTTATGTTAATTGGTGCCTGTCTATTTCTTTCATATATTTCTTGATTAATTTTCTTTGTTGCATTATCTACTTTTGATTGAATCCAATGATTTTTCTTTATTGTTTCTCCCATATTTACTCTTCCTATTTTACAATTTTCAAACCAAGAACTTCTTACGAAGTTTTATCTTGGTTTGAATCTATGCGTTATTTACATAACGCATTTTTCTTATTTCTAATTTTTTACAAAATTAGAAAGTCCTAGCCAGACGCACAGGAAATGGGCTGATGATGATGCCGCCGACGATTTTGCCAGCCCTAAAACTAACGTAATAGCCGCCGTTGTTGCCGTTGGCAGAGGACGACCAATATGTTGCTTTTAATCCATATCCACTATAGTTCGAAGTTGTTATGCCTAATTCTCCTCCAAATGCTGCCCATTCAATTTTGGTTGGAACTCTCCATTCTCCTGATGTAATCGATTTTGCATTTGTAAATGTATATGTTGCACTATTATTATAATCACTCAATGCCATTACATTAAACCTTGCATTTCCACTTCCTCTTGCAGATAAAACATTTTTTGTTCCAAATGGTCCTTTATAGTTGGTTTGACTTATATAATACTCTTTTAAACCCGTTACTGTTGATACTGTATATGAAGTACCACCCCACGAACCACTTCCTCCTTTTTTGAAGTCCTCAAATATTATTCCATCTGGAGTTCCATCTCCATCTGTATCTGCATAATAACCTACTCCCGAATCTCCTGTAAATGTCGGATTTTTTACGGTTACTGTATATGTTGCTGTTTTTTCATTATAGTTTGTACTTGCAGCACTCTTTACAGTTATTGTTGCTGTTCCTGCTCCAACTGATTTTATTGTTACCGTACTTCCACTTATGCTTACTGTTGCCACACTTGTATTGCTTGAAGATACACTTAAAGTTCCTGTATTTCCGCTAACTGTGAATGTTGTGCTATTTGGATAATTAATTGTTCCACTTGTTGCCGATAACGTTAATGTTCCTGCTGCCTTATTTACCTTTACAGTTTCCGTTGTTGTTTGTGTTTTATAGCCTGCTTTACTTGCTCTTACTGTTACTGTAAATGATGATGTGTTTGTTATCGTTGGCATTGTTGTGCTATAACTTGTTCCATTTGTTGAATATTCTATTTTTGCATCACTTGGATTTACGATTACTTTTGTTAATGCGTTATGTGCTTTTCCATCATATGTTCCTGAATACGGTGTTGCACTTAAACTTATAGTCCCATTTTGAACTGTTGCTGTGTAAGTTGCTGATTTTGCATTATAATTACTTGTCTCTGCACTTGTTACTGTTATTGTTGCTGTTCCTGCTGTTGTTCCAGATTTTACTGTTACTGTGTTTCCACTTATACTTGCAGTTGCTATATTTGTGTTATTTGAAGATACACTTAAACTTCCTGTATTATTACTTACTGTAAAGCTTGTGTCATTTGGATATGCTATTGTTCCACTAGTTGCCGACAATGTTAAATTTCCATTTGCCTTATTTACCTTTACAGTTTCCGTTGTTGTTTGTGTTTTATATCCTTCTTTACTTGCTTTTACTGTAACTGTAAATTCTGATGTGTTTGTTATTGTTGGCATTGTTTCACTATATGTATTTCCATCTAATGAATATTCCAATTTTGCATCACTTGGATTTACATCTACTTGTGTAATTGCATTGTGGGCTTGTCCATCATAAGTTCCTTCATATGGTGTTACTGATAAACTAATTGTGCCATTTTCAACTGTTGCTACATGTATTACTTTATTTTCTGCATATTCTCCATTTGCTACACTTTTTACTATAATATTTGCCTTTCCTGCTGTTGTTCCCGGCACTACTGTTATTGTATTTTCTTTGATGCTTGCTGTTGCAATATTCGGTGCATCAGATTCAACTGAAAGTTCTCCTCCCGAAACGTTATTGGTTACTGTAAATGTTCCACTATTTGGATATGTATATGTTTCCTCATATGAAGATAATGTTAAATCTCCTGAAACTGCCACTCCTTCATACGTTATTTCTACGTCTCCGTTTTCCTTGTCTTTTAGCAAAAATTTATATTGGTCATTAACTATAATATATGCATTTTTATCGTCTATTGTTTCTTTTGAGCTTAAATCATAATTTTTCTTTCCTGTACTTATTTGCTCTAAATAATTTTCTAAATTTACCGTTTTACTTTCAACCTGAATATCTACCTTTTCAAGTTCCAATGCTTCTTTTATTCCTGCTATTGTTTGTACTTTCTGTGTGCTCTTTGCTTTATCAAACAGACTATTATTTCCAATTATTAAACTAATGCTTACTCCCGCAAGTATTAATAAAGTAACAATAGTAACTACTAGTGCTACAAACGTTATTCCTTTTTCATGTCTCTTCTCTCGTATTTTTTCCATAACATTCTTCCTCCTCGTTCTATATATTTAGATTACCATATTCGCAATATATTTGCAAGCGCAATTAGGTGCATAATTATTTTATTTTTTAATATACAATATCTTGCAATAGGAGGTTTTAACAATGAACAAATTAAAAATACCAGAAAATCATAGTGGAGTCAGCAAAACTCTTCGTTTACCAGAGAATATTGTAGATGATATTCAAAGTCTTGCTAATATAAAAAAACTTTCATTTAATAAAATTGTAATTTCTTTACTAGAATTCGGTTTAGATAACTTGGATGAAGAAGATAAGGAAAAGTTAAAAATTAGTTAATAATCTGCTATTAAAGTTAATAAAATAATTTCTATTTTCGAAGAGTAGATTTTTTTGCTAAGTTAAAGCTGTTTTGTATGCCCAAAGTTGATATTAAATCATTTTTCTTTAGCTCTTGATTTTCTACATTTCTATGATATAATACAATCTATCAAACGCCTGCATTTATGGCGAATTTTAGTATGGAGTTGAATTAATTTGAAATTAGCGTCAGATGATGAAACATTAGCCGAGAACAAAGTCTTAATATTGTATGCACTTAACAAAGCTAATAAACCACTAACCAATGATGTATTATATAAAATAGTATTAGCAGCAGCTAATATGAATTATTTTTATTTTCAACAATTTATGTTAGATTTAATTGAAGTTGGATATATTTGTTCTTTCCAAAAGGAAGATCAAACTTTATATCAAGTAACTGAAAGTGGTAGAAGAACCTTAGATTTAACTTTAGATTTGCTTCCTGGAATAATAAAATTAAAGGCAGACACAAACTTAAAACCAATTATAGATAGTTCAGAAGAAGAACAATCTATTGTGGCAGAATACACCCCACTTAGCGAAAATCATTACATTATAACATGTAAAGTTGTAGAAAATAACGAAACCGTATTTGAAGTAAAAACCTTTGCAGGTTCTCGAGAACAAGCAAAAGATATAGTCGATAACTGGCAAAATAATGCAGATACAATTTACCCTAAAATATTGGATATATTAACGCAAAAATAAAACAAAATTCATTTTATTAAAAATACGATTAAGCACGCCTCTCGAGGAGTCCAAGTACACTCCCTCAAAAGCTATGTACCGTATTTTTTAATGAAATGAATTTTGTTTTTTATTTATTATTCGTCTAAATTTTCTTTTTATATAATCATTCGCCCAAAAAGGGGCGTCCCTATTGGGCGAAGTTTTTATTTTACATATTTTCTTGCATTGTTCATTTTTACAAATTCTTCTATTAATTCATCTTCTGTAAATGTTTTCTTTTCTCCTGTTTTAGTGCTTTCTATTTCGAAGCTTCCTTCTTGAGCCTTATTTCCAAGTACAAGCATGTATGGTGTTCCAAACATGTAGCAATCTTTTATTTTTGCACCTAACATTCCTTGAGCTCTATCGTCTATTATAACTGGAACTCCTGCTTCCATTAATTTGTTGTAAATTTTTTCTGCAACTTCTTTTTTATCGTCTACTGCAACTATTTGTAACAAGTATGGTGCAACACTTACTGGTAATGAAATTCCCATTGGTTCTCCATTTTTTCCATTTACAACGTTTTCTTCGTAAATTGTTGCAACTGTTCTGCTTACTCCTATTCCATAGCATCCCATGTATAGTAATTGCTCGTTTCCATCTTGGTCTATGTATTTTGCATTCATAGATTCTGTGTATTTTGTTCCTAATTGGAATATGTGTCCTAATTCGATTGATTTTTTAGCTTCTACGTTTTCTTTATCTTGAACTCCGTATTTTTCTCTTAAGTATTTGTCTGCATCTTCTCTTTCTAGAATTTCTGTGTTAAATGCTACTCCTGTTGCCTTATCTACTAATATTGTGTCTTCTCCAATTGGTGATTCTAACATGAATTCCTCTGATAAGTTTCCACCCATTGCTCCGCTGTCTGCTGCAACTGGTTTTGCATTTAGTCCTAATATTTCAAATATTTCTAAGTATGCTTTTCTAATTTTTTTGTATGTTTTAGCACATTCTTCTGCATTTAAATCAAAGCTGTATGCATCCATCATTGGGAATGTTTTTCCTCTTAATAGATATCCTCTTGTACGAATTTCGTTTCTGTATTTTTCTCCAATTTGATATAGTGTAACTGGCAAGTTTTTGTATGAACTTATTCTGCCTCTTACAAAGTCTGTAACAGCTTCTTCTGCTGTTGGAGCCATTACGAAGTCTCCCTTGTCTGTTTTAACAGAAAGCATAACGCCCTCTTCTATATATTTAGAAAGTCTTCCAGATTCTTCCCAAAGTTTTGCTGGTTGTAATGTTGGAAGCAATATTTCTATACAGCCGTATTTGTCTAGAACTCCCTTAATTACACTTTCAACGTTTTCTCTTAATTTTAATGGTACATTGTTGTACGCGTAAATCCCTGTTCCATATTGTACTAATTGGTTTGTTTGTAACAAAATATCTTGTGCTGGATAGTTTTTATCCAAATTATTTACTCTTATAGTTCCTAATCCTGTTTGTGATAATCTCATATTTATTTTTGCATGACCCTTTCGTCATACGCTCCTTACATAATAAATTTAGGTTTTTCAGGTTCCCATAAACCTTTCCTTAAATAACAATCTGTGTTTTGCAACTATTCTTTTATTTTTGTCTATATGTTATCGTTTTTTATTACATCTACATTTTCCCTTTCGGGCATTGGAGCCTCAGATGATATCTCTTCATCGTTTTCTATATCTAATTTAACTTCATTTTCTATATTGCTCAAATTCTTCATTTCAGTTTCTTTATCTGTTTTGTCCAGTTCAACTTGACTTTCGTTTTCTTCACTTGGAATTATATCATCAATTACAAGCTGTTGGTTTTCATCTAATTTATATTTTGGTAATTCTGGCAACTCTTCTAAAGAAGACATTCCAAACATCTTTAAGAAATTAGGTGTTGTTGCATACATAGTTGGCCTTCCTGGTAAATCAGCCTTTCCAACATTTTCTATCAGATTAAATTCTAATAATTTGTAGATAGTTCCATCAGAATTTACGCCTCTTATTGCCTCTATTTCTGCTCTTGTAATCTTTGGATTGTATGCAATTACTGCAAGAGTTTCCATTGATGCTTGAGTTAAATTTGGCTTACTTCTCTTATCAAAAATTGGATATAAATACTCATACATTTCTTTTTTAGTAGTAAGCTGGTACCCATCTTCCACTCTTATAATCTCTATTCCTCTATCAGAATTTTTATACTCTTCCTTCATGCTGTCTATTATTGTTACAACATCATCTGAAGAAAGCTCTAGAATTCCCATTAATTCATTTATTTTTATTACTCTTCCTGCGGCAAACAATATAGCTTCTATTATTGCCTTCTGTTTTTCTATTTCCATATATACTATTTCCCTTCTCCAAGGCTCAGTTTTAATTAAAGAATACTAATAATTATAATTCTTTACTTTTCTCCTAAGTTTTATATTACGTAAATATTATACCCTCAAATCCGAGGAGTGTCAATGCCGAATTTGCAAGTAGCTCTTGAATTTTAGAGCTTATATTTATCATTCAGTTTTTAATTTTCATTTCAGAAATGTCGATTTTTTTAGCTTGAATTCTTATAAATATTGTGTTATTCTATATGTAGTTTAGTTAAGGAGCGAAAAATTATGAGTAATGACGAAAAAAACATAGAAATCGTTTCTGGAAACGGCGATAATTTAAACATTTCTCCTGTTTACGATAATCTTGATATTGCAAAACCAAGTGAAGATACAAACACAAAGAAGAATGTTATAATTCCAGATGTTAAAAAATAAGGTTGCATTTTATATAATGCACCTTATTTTTCGCCCAATAGGGACGCCCCTTTTGGGGCGAAGTTTAAATAAAACCATTCAAATAAAATGTAAATTTTGAATTTGTAAAAATATCGCCCAAAAAAGGGCGTCCCTATTGGACGAAAGAAAAAAGTGCTCTACATTTCTGTAAAACACTTCTTTCTTATCTTAAAGGAATTTATTTATGTTCAATTTATCTATTTATATAGCCTCTTTATTTTCTTCTACTGGAGCTTCTTCAGCTTCGCCATCGTCTTTTTGATTAACAACTTCTAAGCTTCCAACAGAAACTTCATATGCAACTTTATTTTCTACAGTTCCATCTTCATGTTTCTTTTCGTATTGTCTAGATTGAACTCTTCCTACTAATTTAACTTCTGTTCCAACTTCCATGTTCTCACAGAATCTTGCGGTTCTTCCCCAAGCAATACATGGTATATAGTCTGATTTACTATAAGCTCTGTTTACTGCTAGTAGTATATCTGCTATTTCTCTACCAAATGGTGTTTGTCTGTAAACTGGTTTCTTGCATATATAACCTATTAATGTTACTTCGTTTGATATGAAATCTTTTCTTGCTTCTACTTCACTTTCTTGATCTTCTAACAATGTTACATTTTTTGCAAATACTGTTAGAACTAATTTGTTTTTACCTTCTCCATAACTGTTGTATGATCTAAATTGACCTTCAACTGTTATTTTTGTTCCGATTGGTAACTCTCCGTTTACCATTAATCTTTCTGATATTGTGATTGGTATAATATCAGAATTTCCACTTAGACGTGGAACACTTAAATCGAATATATAGAATTTTTCTCCATATATCTCATGACTAAATCTTTTGTCACTTGTTACTTTTCCCACCATTATAATGTGGTTGTTCTCTGAATATACTGTATCCAACTTAAATTTCCTCCTCTTACTTTTTAAAGTATTTGTTTTTTTCTAACCTACAACTATTATTATACTACCATTTTTTGGTTTTGTCTACATAAAATGTTAAATTTGTTTTATTTTTTTCAAAAATATGCCCATTTTGAGGGCAAAATGCCACTAAAAAAATAATGTTGCTATACAATTTTCATAAAATTTTACTTACTCAGCAATAGTTTTATATTTTTTTAAAACTTCAATACATTGCTCTTGGTCGGATTTCCTTCTGGTTTCTCAAAAGTCGAGCTCGATTTCGTTTTGCAAAAATATAAAATTATTTCTAAAGTTCATTTTTAGTTTGCATACAAACTTGAAAGTGCAATTACTATCATTATATTATACACATTCATATCTGCTCTTACATTAACCTTTATTTCTTGTGGTTCTATCACTTTATCAAACATGCTCTTTATTGTGTGCTGAACACAAATCAATAATTCATCTTCTTCAACGCTAGACACAGTTATATCACTCTTCGAGCTATAACCATATGAAATTACATTGCACGAATCTTCATATTGCAAATTTTCGTTCAAATCCAAATTCAATATTAAATTCTTAGAATTTTTCATTATTTTGCTCATTAATTCATCATTTTCGACACTTCTGTTTAATACCAGCGTTTCTAGTTTTATATTTTTTGTGTTTTCTATGTTCTTATCTTTAATAAACAAAATATCACAATCATTTACCATTTTCTTTGTAATTACTTTATTAAGCTGTGTTTGGCTCTTAGAATCTGTAATTATTTCAATAAAAGGCATTTTTTTCTCCTTTTTTATGGACTTGATTGAAAACAAATTCAATTTTGTCTGTGTCAAATATCATTTCAGACACGGTTACATACTAACTGGTATGTGCCATCTCCATCAAAATTTAATTCTTTCAACCTTTATTAACAATTCTATAATGTAAGTAGCTCACTCGTTGTCACTAACTGATATCCTTGCTTTTGAATGTTTTGTATTATTTTTTCCATGCTTTCTGCAGTATACTTTGCTGAATTATGTAATAAAATTATGCTTCCCGGTGCTAAAGTTTCGTTTATTCTTTCGCACATTTCTTCACCATTTAGTCCATTGTAATCTAATGAATCTATGTTCCATTGAACTGTAAATAACCCTTGTTCACTTGCAATTTGAATTATTTCTCTTGAGTATTCACCATATGGAGCTCTAAAAACCTTTATTTTTTGACCTGTTATCTTTTCGATTTCACTAGAACCTTTTGTAATTTCTTCTTTAATATCTGCTGTTTTCTCCTTTTTTAAATTTGTATAATGATATGATAAATTACCAATCTCATTTCCACTTTGCACAATCTTTTTTACAATTTCAGCATTTGAACTTGCAATTTCTCCCGAAATAAAAAATGTAGCCTTTGCATTTGTTGTAGCTAGTGTATTTAATATACTATCTATATTCTCTACATTTTCTCCACAGTTTATACTTAAACTTACCTTTTTTATTTCAGTTTCCACTTTATATACTGGTAAATTATTTACATTTGATGCTGAAGTTGCCACGACATTTTTTTCTCCGTCCCCAAAATGCTCTCCGAATAAAGCAATAGAGAACAGTATTGCAACGGTTCCTATCGATATTAAGTATGATCCAATTTTTCTTTTATTGAATACAAAAAACATATACATGCCTCCTAACTTTAGGTAAGTTATTAACAAGTATATGTTTTCTATAAATATTTATGCTATGTTTATATTTCATATTTTTTTGCTATTAATTCAAAAGCTTTTTTTACGTCATATTCATTAGTTATACTAATATCACATTTCCTTATATCTTCTAGCATTTCAAGTTTTGCATCATGTATTTCCTGTATTGATTTACCATCAAAATCATTTATGTTCTCATATTCTATTAAAGTGCCTAAATTTTCTACTATTTGAAATGCAAATTCTATCCCATCTTTTTCATATACAATTACATGGTATTTTACTTCTATAAGAGTCCAAAAACCTAAACATTTAAACAAAGCTTCAGCTTTTTCTAAATCTGCACAGTCTAAATTTACTTTTTGCTCTGAAACTACGTTGCCATTATCATCTAATTCTTTGTTCTTATATGTTATCTTTTTTATTTCTTTTCCTTCTAATTTCAAATTTCTTAATAATACTGAATGTTTCAAGAATTTTTGAATGTTTTCTCTTTTTATTTCTTCATCTAAGTTTGACATGTATATATCATGAATATCACTTTCTCTTATTCTTTTAAATCCTCTCTTTTCTAGTTTTGCAATAGCCTCTTCGATTTTTTCTGTTAATCTTACTGTTATTTCTATTTGTTTCATTCTACATCTACACATCCTTTTAGTATTGTTCAACCATATAAAAATTTAATAGTAAAATTTTGAGGTAGTTAAATTTCTACCTCAAATCATTTTTATTCTTTCATTTTATTTTTTATGTATTCTATTTCTTCGTTTGCATCTAGTCTTAAGAATATTGGCTCTCCTTTTTCTATTACCTTTAAGTCTGATGTTGTTTTGCCAAATTCTTTTATTGTATCATATTCTTTGCTTGCTTCTTCATTTATTCCTAATTGGCTTAAAATTTTATTTGATGTTTCTGTCATTGCTGGTTTTATTAGTATGGCTACAATTCTTAGAGTTTCTACTAGATGGCTCATTACTGATTCTAGTTTTTCTGTTTCTTCTTGTTTTGCTAGTGTCCATGGAGCTGTTTCGTCTATGTATTTATTTGCTCTAGAGATTATTCCCCATATTGACTCTATTGCATTTGAAAAATGTAAGTCTTCCATGTTGTTTTCATATTCTGAAATTTTGCTTGCTACAGTCTCTTCTAAGTCTGCATCAACATCGTTTATTCTTCCTTTATAGTTTGGCACATTTCCACCAAAATATTTATTTACCATTCCTATAGTTCTGTTTAGCAAGTTTCCTAAATCGTTGCATAAATCGAAATTATATTTATTTACAAAATCCTCTGGTGTAAATATTGCATCTTGACCATATGGGAATTCTTTTAATAAGAAGTATCTAGTTGCATCTAAGCCATATCTTTCTACAAGCATTTCTGGATATACAACATTTCCCTTTGATTTAGACATTTTTCCGTCTTTCATCATTAAGAAACCGTGTGCATATAATTTCTTTGGTGTTGGTAGTCCAAGTGCCATTAAGAAAATTGGCCAATAAATTCCATGGAATCTTATTATATCTTTTCCAACTATTTGCAAGTCTGCTGGCCAGTATTTCTTAAATAAAGTATCATCATCAGACATATATCCTAACGCTGTTATGTAGTTTGTTAGTGCATCTAACCAAACATAAATTACATGCTTTGGATCTTTTGGTACTTTTATTCCCCAGTCAAATGTTGTTCTTGTAACACATAAGTCTTCTAGTCCTGGTTTTATAAAGTTATTGAATAACTCATTCTTTCTAGACTCTGGTTTTATAAAATCTGGATTTTGCTCATAGAACTCTTCCAATCTCTTTTGATATTTTTTCATATTAAAGAAGTAAGATTCTTCTTTCATTTTCTTAACTTCTCTTCCACAATCTGGGCACTTTCCATCAACTAATTGTGTTTCTGTAAAATATGTTTCGCATGGCATGCAATACCAGCCCTCATATTCTCCTTTATAAATATCACCTTGCTCCATGAATCTATCAAAAATCTTCTCCACAATTTTAGTATGTCTTTCCTCAGTTGTTCTAATAAAATCATCATATTGAACATCCATCAATTTCCACAAATCTTTTGCTTGTTTTGCAATCTCATCAACATGTTGTTGTGGAGTTAATCCTCTTTTAATAGCAACCTGCTCAACCTTTTGACCATGCTCATCAAGACCAGTAAGCATTCGTGCATCATAACCTCTTTGCTGTTTATATTTTTTTATTGTATCTGCAAGCACCGTTGTGTACGCTGTTCCTAAATGGAATTTGCCACTTGGATAATAAATTGGTGTTGTAATGTAAAATGTTTTCTTCTCCATAAAATTAATCTCCTTTCCACGCAAAATCTAAAAGATATAATCTTGACATGCATCAAAATTATATCTTTACTTCTGCCACATGTTTTTCTTGTAATATTGTAGCAATTTTTTAATGTTTTTTCAATAGATTTGTTAATTTTCTTTGTTTCACATTATTTATTTTTTCTATTACTTAGATAATATTTCTTCCACTTCTTTTTCAGTTTACATGTTTTATTTCCAAACATTTATGCTTTTTACCTTTACTACGTTAGCTTCTATGTATCCATTTATAAGTATTCGTTCAATACACTGGTTTATTGAGTGCTTACATACTAAATATTCTTCTTATCCATTGCTATATATTCTGTACAAAAAAATTCTCCCTCATATTTTATAGATCTTATCCTACTATAAAATATGGGGAAGAAAATTACGTTCATGGACATTTTCTCAGTTTAGGGTGAAGCATCCCTGTTTCTAATTCGCCTCTTTGGGCTCTGTTTTTAGCTATGCTCAAATTCGAGCATCCAGGGTCAGGTGAGTGTTTAATTTTAACTGTGTAAAATCATATTTTTATAATTAATTTTAGATATATACA
>ERZ824480.86-NODE-86-length-156199-cov-8.209268_pt1 | contig 156199 bp, 157 predicted proteins | sample MGYA00519861_ERZ824480 | MGnify/ENA primary metagenome ERZ824480 (study PRJEB31778, sample SAMEA3449152) | human gut metagenome | biome: human gut; feature: human-associated habitat; material: faeces | place: United Kingdom | collected 2010/2012 ... | reverse complement strand
CCGGAGGAAAACATGGTCAGGCAAAAGTGTAGCGGTATTAGGCGCAGCTATTTAGATGCGCCTGAAACCCTGAATTTTTGTCTGCAAGTTGTTCCTGATGCTCACGCTGTATTGATTAACAATGAACCTTTCCCGGGAGCTGAAGTGATGGACTGCTTTCCGAATGTTGAAATGGTGATCGAAAAGAATGGGGGTAAGGCTGTTTACGGTTGGGCTATCTGGTGGGTTCCTGGAGTTTATATTGAAGCTGAGTTCCACTGTATTTGGGAGAATGATGCTGGAGAAATGCTAGATATCACCCCATATCCTTATCATACGGACAACATTCTGTTTCTCCCAGATAGCAAGCGGATTTATAAGGGTCAACAGGTAGATAATATCCGTCAGGCTCTGGTAAATGATCCTGATGTGATCAGATGGTTGTACCTTGCTAGAAAACGTTTTGAAATCTTAAATACCGGTGATCTAGCGAACCAACATGGGCGTATTGAATTGCCACCGAAATTAGCCAAAGAGTACATCAAAGTCATGGATGAAACAGAAAGGCTGGACTCCCGACTAAAACGCCGGTATTCATGACGAGAGACAATGCTATTAACAGTGACCATCGGAAAATAACGCATATGGCGGGCTGTACGAGTTAGATGGGTTATGGCGACATATGCCGCCTGAACTGCTACCCGTTGATTAACACGTTGTGATGCCAGCAATGCCCGCTTGGCACACATCAGACATTCACCAAGATAAAAAGCAAATGGGTAGTCAAATCTGGTTCAATTACACAGTCTGGTCAGAATCGAATGAAATTAGTTTATTAATTCCTTCTTGATTCGGTAAAATGTGGCACGGCTGATATCTGCTGCTTTCATTATGTGGGCTGGTTTAACGTTCTGTTCCAGCATTTCGCGAACAGTCTCACGGGCTTCCATATCTTTTTCTTTCCCCGTGTACAAACCTGCCTGTTTTGCTCTCTCAATCCCCTGTGCCTGGCGTTTACGGCGGGTTTCATAATCTTGTCGTGCCATTGTCGCAAGGATATCGATCAGCATAGCATTGACTGCCCGAAGAATGCCGCTGGTTAGGTCATTACCGGACATTTCAACCATCTGCCAGCTTGTTGGCAAATCCATTGATACAATAACCAGTCCTTTACTGTTCAGCGTGGCTTTGAGTTCAGCCCATTCTTCATGCTGAAGACGACTGAGACGGTCAATTGCTTCAATAAGAAGCAGATCGCCGGGTTGTGCTTCTTCGAGGAGAAGCATTAGTTCCACACGCTCCAGCTTCGCACCACTTGCATTCTCAATGTATTCTCCGGCAACCGACCAGTTTTTGCTTTGCGCAAATTCGCGCAAGCTAGCTAATGCACGATCAGCATGTTGGCCTTCAGTAGATGCACGGCAGTAGATACGGACATTCATTATGGATTCTCTTTTAAATATCAATTCAACACCCATATGATACATTACGTCGTTTTGCTGTCAATAGAATTAAATATAACCCTATTGAGACTTTGTGTCATGGTCTTTATCAGGTATACCTAAAAGAGATGTTGTACTGAATGTTCTCAGATCTTGCTTGGGTTATACGATGTAGTCAGTTCCTGTAACTGAACCACTCAGTTTGCATTTCAGTAGGTCTTTATCAATTACAGCGAGCCACTACTGGGGACCTGAATAGTCTAGCATCTACATAACCAGTTTTTATCATCTGCCATAATAACCTGTAAAATAATTTTAGTTTGCCGAATACGTATACACTGAACGTAAGCGTATAGTTGTGGTAACTGTCAATTTTTTCATATTCTGTTAAGAATAAATTAATGTTTAAAAATTATGATAAATGAATGTCATCGCAAACATGGCACGTCCTTTACAGGAATAAATCTCACCAATTATTATATTTTCACCACAGAACCTGTCCGGGAAGGATAGTCTGTTTAGTATTAACTGTTGATGCTGTTATAAGGAGTTTCTGGTGCAGGTAAACAAATTTACGGATGATATTGATATTAGTTCTCATGAGCGTTTCATCGCGGCCCGTAAAAGTACTTGGGTTAGTGTGCTTGTTAATTGTTTTCTGACATCCGGGCAAGTGATTACTGGTGTATTTTCCGGATCTCAGGGGCTTATCGCGGATGGTATCCATTCTCTGTCTGATTTAGTTTCAGACTTTGTGGTGCTTATTGCTAATCATAAAAGTAAAAAAAATCCCGATGATGACCATCACTACGGACATCATCGTTATGAAAATGGTGCATCATTAATTCTGGGGACAATTTTATTCATTGTTGGCATCGGGATGTTATGGTCAGCAGCAAATAAAATGCAACAGCCAGATGATATTCCTCAGGTACATATTGTTGCTCTGTGGGTAGCCTTAGCTGCACTGGTTATCAAAGAGCTTCTTTTTCGCTATATGCTGGCAGTAGCAACCCGAGTAAAATCCACTATGCTGGTTGCAAATGCTTGGCATGCCCGCTCTGATGCTGCCTCATCTTTGGTGGTGGCTATTGGTATTATTGGTAGTTTATCAGGTTTTAAATTGCTTGATCCGGTAGCTGCACTGGTTGTGGGACTTATTGTGACCAGAATGGGATATTCATTTATGTCAGATTCGCTTCATGACTTGATGGACAGGGCCGTAGATATTGAAACTGAAAATAGTATAAAAACAACATTACTATCCACTCCTGGGGTCGAAGGCATCCATGACCTCAAGACCAGAAAAATGGGGGACCTTGTTGTTGTTGATGTTCATCTGGAAATTGATGGTAATTTATCAGTGAAAGTAGGGCATGACATTGCTGTTTTGGCCAGGAAATCAGTTTTAGATAATCATCATGTATTAAATGTTATGACACATGTTGACCCTTATTTTAAGGAGGGAAGTGACCTTGATTACGGAAGTGTAAATAATCATAAATAATAATTTTAATGCTTATTTTCTTCGGGGAAATTGGCAAGTAATTATTTTCTTTGTTCAATGTTGCAACTTCGGGTTGTGATGTTTTTTAAATGATAGTAAACAATATGGAGTTATTATGAGAAAAATTATGCATACTGTTATAATAGGAACAGCCCTTCTTTTATCTACCAGTGTAATGGCTGGTTCTGACGGTGTTGAACATGCCATGAAGATGATGAATAAAAGCTACCGTGCAGCACTTAAGGAGGAGGATGTTACATCTTTCAGGAAAGATATGCAGGATCTGAAATCAACAGCAGAGTCCATCTTGAACGGCCCGATAGAGGGGTATGACAGGGAAACGTATGTTGCAGGTATGTCTCTTCTGATTGATGAGGTAACTGCTGTTGAAAGTACCGCTGAAAAGGAAGGTCTTGACGCTGGGAAAATTGCAGCACAGAAACTGGGCAGTATGATGAGAAAATACCATAATAAACTTGGCGTTGACTGAACCGGGAACTATCAGGAGAAAGTAGATATGCTGGAAAGATATCCCGGAACTGCCATGATATACCTGCTTGTATTAAAATGGATAGTTATGCCCTGGTGAAGAAATTCTAATACGTTATCTTATCTGCTCAGTACATATAAAAATGTAGGGGTCGCAAACATGCTTACCGATGCTACATATTGCCTCAACATAAGCTAAGTCCTATTGATGTTGCACGGGGCAGATATACCCGCTTCGTGCTTCACGGAAGCATACTGATGATCTCTTGGCTGGAAAAACACTTCTTCATGGTAATGTCTTCATATTACAGATGTGATGTACTATAGGTTTAGATACCATTTTCTGATTAAAGAGTATTGTTTAGTTCCGATAAGTTAAGGTTTCGTTAATAAAAAGCATATTGATTTGGTCAACCACCCCTAACAAAGTGGCTAAATTATGAATGAAAATTTACGTAATGCTCTCCCTCACAAAGACACACCATTTCTACGTGTGCTTCATATCATCGTAGCTGTATTGATTTTATTGCAGATTGTTAGTTCAAATCTTACCGAAAGCGATGCTCTCAGTGACTATACTCTCACAGGGTTCGTTACATGGTTCCATGTTATCACTGGATTATCACTGATTGTTCTTGGGTTAATCATGCTTGCATGGATGCTGACACAACGAGGATTTCATTACTATTTTGCTTGGCTGACCCTTGATTTTCGAGGTGTGGTTGAAGATATCAAAATGCTGATGTCATTCCGTCTCCCTGAAGCTCATGCTGGTGGGATTGCTGCCTTGATCCAGGGGCTTGGTGTACTTGCGCTATTGGGCGTTGCATCATGTGGTGGTTTCTGGTTTGCACTCAATACAATTCCTGGAATGTCGCCAGTGCTGACAGAAAGTGTCCTGAATTTGCATAAGTTTCTGACTGTATTTATTGAAACCTATTTCTGGGCGCATGGTTCGATGGGGTTGCTGCATATATTTCTCACCATCCGTAGCCAAAGGAAAAATTCCGTTACGGAATAGTGTGATAGATTGATGATTAATAAAGTGTGCTGTAATGGCTGGATAACATTGACTACAATAGTTTAATTATCTGTCAAGGCATTCTTATATGTCCGTAATTCCGATTAGTGTGCGTAGTTGAAGGAAAGCAAAGATATGCATCTTGAACGACACAGCATCGAAAAAGTGGGATGGCTTAGGGCGGCTGTATTGGGGGCAAATGACGGAATTGTTTCGACAGCAAGCCTTGTCCTTGGTGTTGCGTCAGCAAACACCAGTTCTTCGGGAGTTTTACTTGCTGGTGTTGCCGGACTGGTTTCTGGTGCTATGTCGATGGCAACGGGAGAATATGTTTCAGTCTCATCTCAGGCTGATACCGAAAACGCTGCACTTGCTCAGGAAAAAAGGGAGTTGGAAACCGATTATGAAGGTGAAATGCAGGAACTGACTTCACTTTATATACAACGTGGACTGGATCCTGTGCTTGCCTATAAGGTTGCAGAGCAGCTCATGGCGAGAGATGCTCTGGATGCTCATGCCCGTGAAGAACTTGGGCTGACGGATACAAACTCTGCACAGCCCCTTCAGGCTGCTGTCTTTTCTGCTCTGAGTTTTTCTGCTGGTGCTGTGTTACCTTTAATAGTTGCATGGTTATCTCCTCCAAAGCAGGTTTTTTTGTTTATTATCCTTTCCACCCTTTTTTCACTGGTGGTCCTTGGTTATATATCCTCTGTTGTAGGTAAAGCACCTCCTGTCAGGGCGATCATAAGAATTATGTTCTGGAGTACACTGGCTATGTTTTTGTCGATGGGGATTGGCCATTTCGCAGGGCAGGTCCTGCTTTAATGTTCTGTCGCGATATTTCGAGTCGTATGTCATCAAAAAAAATCGCCAATGTAGCTCCTTACAGGTTTTATTCCGCTTGGTACAGTGTCCATTGATGAAAGATGCAGGGGGCTTGGCCCCTGCATTTGAAGAGTATAAATAATGTTACTTATGACAAATCTCCCTATCATAGACTCCACCATTCACAGCCAACATTTGCCTTTTCTTTTTTGAAATCATACCAGTCATGATTTGCGAATTATCTAAAAAAATACCTTCAAATGTACCCGGTCGTGCATTCAATCCGGCAATAATTATTGTATCTCCCACGTTTAACGCTGCTACCTTATCGTTATCATAATCTGTATTTTCAAAAATAAACTTTAGTCCTTCATTCGAACCAGAAATATCCAATGTAACTAATGGTTTTTTACTGAATGTAACAGTACTGATGTTTTCTATTTTACCAGTAACCATCAATCGGCATTTTTTGAAATCGTTCGTTGCCCGGAACTCATGTTCTTTAAATCGCGCATAAACCTCTTCAGTCGTATACAGTCTCGGTAGGATATCAATCACAGAAGGTCTGGGGGATTTTGTTGCTTGTTGTAAAGACACTGCATCCGCATCTGATGTGGGTACTATTTGAGGGGTTTTAGCCTGGCATGGTGTGATTGCTATCCCATTCAACATGAAAAATCCGAAGGAGATAGCAGCCGTTAAGACTGATTTTTTAATATAACGTTCATAAGATGATTTCATTTCGTTCTTCCATGATTTCTATTTTGGTAACATGTTCGCCAGTACGGTATATTTTTACGTTGTCAGGTGGAGACTTCACGGAACTACGGATTTCATTCATAATATGTTTCGATAAAATGTCGCAGCCTTCCATATACATAACCTTACGGGTATCGGTATCTGATATGTTTGTGAAGCAGCTACTGATCCATGAGTCAGGTATTTCGATTCCATGTATCAGCTTCATATATCCAACGATGAACGAATCTGTCAGATGAAATCGCCCTACTGTGTATTTTCCTTGGTAGGTATTGCCCGGTGATTGTGCTAAATGGTCATGGACCAATACTACGGTTAAATCATTAATTAGCATTTTCAGCCTCCAGTTCAGTGATGCGCTTATTGGTCATGTCAATTAAGCATTGAACATCCTGATTGCAGGTAGCCTGTTGTTTGATCCATTTTCGTTGCGATGGTAGCAAAGATTTACGTGTTTCAGTTGGTAGTTCTTTCCATGTATCGTTAAGCTTTTTATCCGCAATACGATAATCTTCTTCCGGGGAATGCGGTGTTGTTAGCTTGTCATGAGCGGTTGTGATGTTCTTTGCTTTATTCTGAAAATATGATTTATCAGCACACGCTTTTTCCCAACTTTTTGAGATCTTCGTAGCTATATCCTCAATAAACATTTCACGAAGTGTATACCCATTTAATTTCGCACCTTCTTCCAATATGAGGCGATATTCATAAGGAATGGCTTGCAATTGTTTATCAATATTCAATTCAGGGTCGTCCGACTCGTTAATGAATACTTTAGCTTCTTCTATCGTCGGCGCTCCACGTTTGCACACATCGTCTCCGTTCTTAAACATTCCTTTCGTTAACTTACGCACGGGCTTATCTGGATTTGAGCACTTTTCTTTGATTCTGGTTTTAATGTTTGCGGATTGTTCATTAATGACCATCCGTGCTGCCGTAGGGTCATTTTGATACATAGAACGTGCCAAGGGGCCATTTAGCAATATGAGTTCTATGTCATCTGACGTAGGTCCACCATTCAGGCAAAGTTCACTTGCTGGGAGCGCCATAAGGTCATCCACGGTATCAATATTCTGGAAACTGATGCGGTTATCTGAGGCTGCTGTAGCGCTGCTTGAAATCAAAAAAGCATTCAACGTGATGATTATAAAGAGTTTTCTTGGCTTCATGCGTATGTCTTTCCTTGTGCTATCGAAAAACTGCGACTCTTCAGTAAACGTAAATTGGTTGATTTCGAACCGAAATCAGTCTGAGAGACTTGATTTTACATTGATCTGTAAAATCTATCAATAATTGTATATTGATCTATAAAATCGATCGATTGATGTGGGTAGAAGAGGTGGCATGGCTACGAAGATTATTGTATTTAATGGTTTTTCAAGGAATGATATGCGTAATGTTAAGGTGGGGAGGGGCGGGTTAGTATCGAGTATTCCCAAAGAAGGGGATTACATTCAACTTACCTGGGGAGTTACAGCAACTATAGAGGTGTTTCGATAAGAAGCGGAACAATGGGATCAGTATGTAGACGTAATGGATAATGTAATTTAGCCCCCTTGCTCTAAAACGCACTGTATCGAGTTTTACGGGGTTTTTGTATTAAATAATGCCCACGCCTGCTTTAATCGCTCTGACAAGATACAGAGCGATTCATGGCGTTATAGCGATGGATAGACATTCATTTTAGACCCAAGAATTAACGAGATCTAATATTTCTTTAGTATCAGTAATAAAACTAATTTTTTCACCATCCCAAAGGAAGCTCTGAACGTGTTTGTTTCTGTACAGAACTTTTATTCTCCATTTTTTACCTATATTATAAACGGTTATCTGTTCGATAACTCGCTTAAGCATCATGTTCAGTTCTTGTGGGTCTTTAATCTCCTGCAATAGATTCAAATCAAATGCCCGTTCTGAGATAATCATACTATTCTGTTTCTTGATTTTTTCTTCAAGTTCGTGCAATTTATCCTCAAGGTTATTTATCGTTTGGATTACACTTGTCGGGATCTTGGATTCAGTGAGAAGCATATTATTTAGCTCCTGAATCTTTAATTTTATTGTGTCTCGCTCTATCAATAATGCCCCATCAAGATTGGTACTTTTCTCAAGTTTCAGTTTTCTCATTATCCGATAAAGTGCTATTTCTATATTTTTAAAATTTTTCGTTATGTTACACTTTCCATCTCTTGCATTAGCACAAACATGGTATTGATATGTTTTTCCAGAAGCAACGTGGAATTTTCTGACAAGAGAACCCCCGCATTCGTGTTTTAATATTCCAGCGAAGGCATTGTGTTCCGACTTATATCCAGGCTTGTTTTGTTTCTGATCAGACTGTAAAAGCATGAATTCTTCTTTGCTGATAACTGCAGGATAATAATTCTCTATGATATCAAGCAGAATGACTTTCCGATCTTTAGTCGTCTCAGATGTTTGATATGCACCGTAAAGTGCAACCGAGTTTATTGTTTTTCCAACCGTTGTATGATTCCAGCCAGTAGAACGTAATGGTCGATGACCTTCGTCGTTTAGCGCTTTAGCGATTTTATTTGTTCCAAATCCTTCTCGTCGTAACTGAATGATTCTTATGACCGAATCCACTCTGTCACTAAAATAAAATTTATCTTCTTTCCGTTCTAACCAGAAAGGCAGAATTTTGTTGATAACTTCACCGTTTAGTGCTCGTTGTCGTTGTTGTCTTTTCGTTTCACGTAGGCGCTGCGATTTTTTCTCGGACTCTTTATAGGCAAGGTCCGCTGCCAAGGCTATCCTGATGACACTTACGAGGTCGTTGACAGATTCTTGGTTCAATAATAGACCATCAACCAGTGAAGCGATAAAGATGTTGTGTTGCAGGATCGACTTAATTATCTGTTGAGTCACGTCGATGCCTCGGCGACTCAGGCGGTCTAACGATTCAATGATGATAGTCGAACCCTGTTCAATCTGACCTTTCTCGATTGCTTCAAGCATGTCACCGAGTGAAGGTCTGTTTCCCTCTTTGAATGCTGAGATTCCGAGGTCTTGAAAGTTCTTATCTGATAGAATCAAACTATTCGCATGTGCGTACTGTTCAGCAAGCTCAGTTTGACGTCTTACGGAGTCGCCTTGTTCTTGCTTCTTTGATGAGAATCTTATGTAAGAGTATGCTTGCCCGTTTTGTTTCATAACCACCTCAGTAACCTACGAGAGAGTATCAATTTTGCTTCTTTGCAACAATATCACTATGCAGTTCGGCAGTAAGCCGCTGTTTGAAAATATTTCCGTCAAATTTGGCGGCGGCAACCGTTACGGCCTGATTGGCGCGAACGGTAGCGGTAAATCCACTTTTATGAAAATTCTCGGCGGCGACCTCGAACCGACGCTGGGTAACGTTTCCCTCGATCCTAACGAGCGCATCGGTAAGCTGCGTCAGGATCAATTCGCCTTTGAAGAATTCACCGTGCTTGACACCGTGATCATGGGTCACGCTGAACTGTGGGAAGTGAAGCAGGAGCGCGATCGCATTTACGCCCTGGCTGAGATGAGCGAAGAAGACGGCTATAAAGTTGCTGATCTCGAAGTTCAGTATGGCGAAATGGACGGCTACTCTGCGGAAGCGCGTGCGGGTGAACTGCTGCTGGGCGTAGGTATTCCGGTAGAACAGCATTACGGTCCGATGAGCGAAGTCGCGCCCGGCTGGAAGCTGCGTGTGCTTCTGGCGCAGGCGCTGTTCTCTAACCCGGACATTCTGCTGCTCGACGAACCAACGAACAACCTGGATATCGACACCATTCGCTGGCTGGAGCAGACGCTGAACGAGCGTGACAGCACCATGATCATCATTTCGCACGACCGTCACTTCCTGAACATGGTCTGTACACACATGGCGGATCTGGACTATGGCGAACTGCGTGTTTATCCGGGTAACTACGACGAATACATGACGGCTGCAACCCAGGCGCGTGAACGTCTGCTGGCCGATAACGCCAAGAAGAAAGCACAGATTGCCGATCTGCAATCCTTCGTCAGCCGCTTTAGCGCCAACGCGTCTAAATCTCGACAGGCGACCTCTCGTGCGCGTCAGATTGATAAGATCAAGCTCGACGAAGTGAAAGCGTCCAGCCGTCAGAACCCGTTCATCCGCTTCGAACAGGATAAGAAACTGTTCCGTAACGCGCTGGAAGTGGAAGCGCTGGCGAAAGGTTTTGATGAAGGTCCGCTGTTTAAAAACTTCAACCTGCTGCTGGAAGTAGGGGAGAAGGTTGCCATCATTGGTGCCAACGGCGTGGGTAAATCCACCATGCTGAAAACGTTGGTTGGCGATTTGCAGCCGGACAACGGTACCGTTAAGTGGTCTGAAAACGCCCAGGTGGGTTACTACGCGCAGGATCATGAATACGAGTTTGAAAACGATCTAACCGTCTTCGAATGGATGAGCCAGTGGAAACAAGAGGGCGATGATGAGCAGGTTGTGCGCAGCTTCCTTGGCCGTCTGCTGTTCAGCCAGGACGATATCAAGAAACCTGCAAAAGTGCTCTCCGGTGGTGAAAAAGGACGCATGCTTTTCGGTAAGCTGATGATGCAGAAACCGAATATCCTGGTCATGGATGAACCGACCAACCACCTGGATATGGAATCTATCGAGTCGCTGAACATGGCGCTGGAAATGTATCAGGGCACGTTGATCTTTGTTTCTCACGACCGTGAGTTCGTCAGTTCCCTGGCGACCCGCGTGATTGAGATTACGCCGGAACGCGTGATCGACTTCACCGGCAACTACGAAGATTACCTACGTAGTAAAGGTATTGACGGTTAATTTACCCGTCGTCTTTCGTGTTACAGGTGTGTTGGCTGCACCTGTTCACCCCGGTCACTTACTTATGTAAGCTCCCGGGGATTTACAGGCTGACCGCCTTCCTGTAACGCGAAATACTTAGGGAAAATTGTGTAAGCTACATATTAAATAATCCCCAGCGCGCGTTTACCGTGGATATTCAAATCCTCCAGCGTGAAGCGTCCTTCCCAGTTAGTTTCATAATCCTCTCGCGGGAAATCACCCGGCGATGCGCCTTTTTCCAGCGCAGCTTTCACTTTGTGGGCGTAGGCCAGATTTTTTTCGCACATCGGGGCGGCAGGGATATACATAACGTTACCCCAGCCCTGCTGATTTTCTACAGGCGCGACGGAGTGAATCACATCGCAATGCCACCACACGGAGTCTCCGGCGTCCAGTTGTGGAATGCTGGTTAACGCTTCAATCAGCAACGGATGCCATTGCGCAGAAATCGGCAGGACTCTGCCGGGCGCTACGCCGCAAAGCTCATCTTCCGGCACATCGCCAAGCAATGGGCGTAACAGCACATACGCCATCGCTTCAGGAATCGGAACCACGTGCAACAATCCCTGTCTTGGCAGCATATCGGACAACGCAGTCCAGCCCTGGAAGGTACGGAACACTGAACATTTGGTGGTGTTATCCACCGTGTACTCTTCTACTTCGGTGCGATGCGCAGCCTGCCACGGATCGTAATCTGCCAGCTTGCCATTGAAAACATGAGCAAATACCTGCTGATACGCAGGCAGCAGCCAGCGTTCCAGCGCGCCGGAATCCGTATGCGCGCCCAGCCCTTTGGAGGTGGTTCCCGGCGGACGGCGGCGTATACGGTCAGGGTAGATAACGCTGACATCCGGGTTAAACCATTGTTTACCTTCGCTTGAAAATGTCCAAAGACGATTGAGGAACGACTGGGCATTGGCCATTTCTTCACTTTGGCGGGCCTGCATCTGCGCCTGGGACCAGTAAATGGGGTAGATTTCAGGTCGCGATGCGCTCAGGGTGCCGAAGAAGTTATCGCCTGGCCCTTTGTAGACGTCATCAAAATGGTTGCGATCCAGGTAATCAAGCATCGACTGATCCCATGCCAGCGCCTGTTCGCGGGGAAAATGCCCTTTAATGACTGCGCATCCGCGACGCTTAATTTCTTCACGCTGCTCTGCACTCACGCGACCCGCTTTGATATCCGCATAGGACAACACAGGCCATACCGGGGAGCCTTGCGCTTTGAGAGCGTTGATTTCCGCCACGCGGGTGGCAATGGCATCGCTCAGCTGATTGAAGATCAACTGAACATCCCCAAGCTGTGCCCGCAGTTGCTGTTTCATCTGACGGATTGCCGCTTTGTGATCGGCGGGCAACGTGTCGCTGGTAAAAGTAAAAGCCATAACCACCTCGCATTAACTTTCATTCGAAACTAAATTTGATTGCAAGTGACAATATAAGTTAAAAATTGGTTAATGCAAGTTTAAAAACCTGATGGTGTGAGCAAAATAGAAAAAGAGTGAAAACCGGGATGAGGGATACCCCGGTTGGCAGGATCAGACGTTAAAAGGTGAAGTGTTATCCAGCACTGCCTGAATTACGTTCAGCGCGCCTTGATGGTTATTGTCATCGGTCTGATAGCGGGCAATCGCTTTGATGCTCTCTGCCGCATTGGCCATGGCGAAAGAGTAGTGCGCCATCTTCAGCATTTCCGCGTCATTGCCACTGTCGCCAATGGCGACCACGTTTTGCGGTGACAGGTTCCAGCGTTTTAGCAGACGGCTGATTCCGTTGGCTTTATGTAAGCCTGGAATGATCAGGTCGATAAACCCAAAGCCGCTGGTGACGGGCTTCATAATGCCGTCTAGAGCAGAATGAAGGTGATCGATAACCAGCGGGATCTGTTGGTCAGGTAAATTCAGCGAGAACTTGAACAGCACATCGTCGATATCCTGATAATCCTTTACGGGTTTCAGGCGGTGGTAGTGTTTTGACATCAAACCGACAAAGGACTCTGGGGCATTTTCGCTCACGTAGGCGCTTTGCAGTCCACAGGCCACAAAGTTGAGTTGCTTATCTTTGAGCAGTTCGCCAATGACAATGCGTGATTCGTGGCGCGTAAGCTCGCCGTGAAACAGCTGTTTGCCATGTTCAAACACCAGCGCCCCGTTCTCGGCGACAAAAGAGATCTCATCTTTGAGCTGCGGGAAAAAGGAGATCAACTGGTAATACTGGTTGCCGCTTGCCACGACAAATTCAATATCTCGTTTCTTCAGTTCCTGATACTGCGCCATAAAGCGTGCACGATCGTATTGCTTGGCGTCGTCGAGAAAAGTTCCGTCCATGTCGGTGACGATAACTTTGATGGTCATATATGCTCCTGGCTCATAACTGCGACCAGAAACATTTTAATAACAATGTGAGCTAAAGCACAAATTTAATTTCGAATGAAAGTAAAACGCCAGGTGGCAACTTCGCCTTACCCGGCTAAAGGGGGAGTATGTAAGCCCGGTAAGCGCAGCGCCACCGGGCGGGAGGGTTACAGCATATGTTCAGTGCGCGCGATGATATCGTCCTGTGCATCCGGTGAGAGAGCGGTGAAGAAGGCGGAATAACCTGCTACACGCACCACCAGGTCACGGTACTGATCCGGGTGTTTTTTGGCTTCCAGCAGCGTTTCACGAGAAACGATGTTGTACTGAATATGCCAACCTTTGTGCTCTTCAAAGAAGGTACGCAGCAGAATCATCAGCTTTTGTTTGTCAGACTCATTTTCCAGCGTGGCCGGGTTCAGCTTCTGATTTAACAGCACGCCACCGAGAATCGAACCGGTCGGCAGTTTACCCACCGAGCCAATTACCGCAGTTGGGCCGAGATGGTCCGTACCGGAAGCCGGGCTTGCGCCTTCTGCCAGTGGAGTGTGTGCTTTACGGCCATCCGGCGTTGCCATTGTTGCTGCGCCAAACGGCACGTTTGCAGAAATAGACGAGGTCCCGGCGTAGTAATTGCCGCCAACCGGACCACGCCCGTAACGCGGATTATGATACTGTTTCAGTTCATCGATATAAGTCTGATAAGCGCGGGCCAGCAGCGTATCAACGCTATCGTCATCGTTGCCATATTTCGGTGCGCCGTTGATTAGTCGCTGGCGTAACTGCTCATGGGTCAGACCGTCAAAATCATCGGCCAGCGCGGCGGCCAGTTGTTGTTGACCGATAGCGCCCTGTTCAAAGACCAGTTTCTTCACTGCTGCCAGGCTGTTGCCGAGGTTGGCGATACCCACCTGCAAACCTGATACCCAGTCATACTTCGCGCCGCCTTGCTTAATGCTTTTCGCGCGTTCGATACAGTCGTCTACCAGTGCGGAGCACAGAATATCGTGTACGTTCTCTTCCAGCATGGTGTCAACGACATACTCGATTTCAATGGATTTACGCGTGTAGTAGCGAATCTGTGTATCCCAGGCATCCATCACTTCATCGAAATTGTTGAAGTTGCCAGCTGAGAGCGCTTTTTCCTGCGGCAGGAAGACTTTGCCGCTGGTGGCATCGCGTCCGCCTTCCAGCGCCGCCAGCATCACGCGGGCAAAGTTAATAAAGCTCATGCCGGTGCAGCGGTAGCCCCATTTGCCGCCAACGGCGGTTTCGATGCAACCAATAGCTGCATAGTCATAGGCGTCTTGCGGTTCAATGCCCAGCTTAATGAATTCCGGAATGACGATTTCATCGTTGTTAAAGGCTGGCATCCCGAAGCCGCAGCGGATCACCTGCACGCAGGCATCAAGGAAGTCATTACTCATCCCCGCGTGATAACGCACGCTCAGGTTCGGCTGAGTAGAACGCAGGCGGCCACAGGACTCCAGAATGGCGTAGGAGAGCGGGTTGACGGCATCCATCGCCTGACCGCTGACCATGTTCTGGCCACCTATGGTTACGTTCTGATACAGCGGGCTGCCCGCTGAGGCTTTCGAATGGGAGCCAGAACGGATTTTGTTCACTTCCAGCAGTTTCAGCCAGCAGCTGTGCAACAGCTCAATGGCGTGCTCACGATCGAGGCTCTGATTCAGTTCTACGTCACGACGGTAGAACGGGTAGAGGTACTGATCCATACGGCCAAACGATACTGAGTGACCGTTAGATTCAATTTGCAGAATCAACTGGATGAAATAGCACAACTGCAACGCCTGCCAGAATGTTTTTGGTGGCTCATGGGCAATCACATCACAGTTTTCCGCCATGGTCAGCAGTTCATCACGACGGCCGGTGCGCGTTTCTGTGGATGCCATTTTACGCGCCAGCGCGGCAAAGCGCTCAATGTGTAAAGTGACGGCTTCCAGCACGATATCAATCGCTTTCAGGAACTGATCGCCGTGGAGATCGTCCAGACACGTCAGATTGATGCGGGAGCGACGTTCATCGACTTTGTGGCGCAGGCCGTCGAGACCTTTTTCCAGTAGTAGCGGGAAGTTCACCGCCAGGTGTGCGTCGCCGGAGGTCATATTACCTTCGGCTTTGATAATGCCGGTTTCCAGCAACCCTTTCTGCTCGTCAGTGAACATCCCGTAGCAGCGATCCTGCACGGTCTGACCACGCCACCACGGACACACCTCGTGTAATACGCGTTTATTCTCTTCGCTTACCGCAAAACCTGCGCCCGGTCTGTCGGCGAGGTCGTCGATCTCTTTTTCAATCCAGGAGACGGTATATTCCGGGAAGATCGGCGCGGCGCGCACTTCGCTTGCCTGGTTACCGATAATCAGTTCGTCATGCTTGATCCAGATGGTGCGTTCCGCCAGATGATGGGCCAGTGCCAGCGCGCGGCGTACCGGGATCGGCTTATCCAGGTGTTGCTGATACATCTCGGTATAGTGCTGGGCGCGTTCGGTACAAACCGGCGGTTTCACGATATGGATCAGGGCTGTTTTATGCGCTTTGATACGATCGCTGAGTGTGTCCAGTTTCAGAGTGGTCATGGCGATTATCCTCGTAGGGTCGCGGTTAAACCTTTAAGGCTGGCATACTGCTGGGCAAATTCGAGCAGTGCAGGCGCATCAAGCGGTTTATCCGGTGCGTTGTAGGGTTGACTGAGTAAGTGGTATTTGTTGATACCTAGGGTGTGGTAGGGCAAAAAATGAATCTCCCCGACGTGAAGCTCGTCGGCAGCAAAATCGGTAATAGCCTGGATGGCGGCTTCGTCAGCGTTGAATCCCTGAATCAGCGGTACGCGGATAATCATTTTTTTACCAGCTGCGGCCAGTTTTTTTAGATTTTCCAGCACACGAGAGGCGCTGCCATCGGTCCACTGTTTAAACGGCGCATCCGCCACGTGTTTTAGATCGGCCAGAAACAGATCTACGTCAGATAATGATGGTTCAATATACTTCCACGGGACATGCAGGCAGGTTTCCACTGCGGTATGAATGCCGGCGTCGTGGCTGGCTTTGAGCAAAGAAGCCGCCAGCTCTGGCTGCATAAACGGTTCACCACCGGACAGGGTGAGGCCCCCTCCGCTGCGATCGTAAAACGGTTTATCACGCAATACGGTCGCCATGATTTCGTCCACGCTTTTTATCTCTCCACAGACGGTTAGCGCCTGCGTTGGACAGCAGTGGGTCAGCGCCGTCAGATCGTCATCGGTCAGTTTTTCGCGATGAATCAGCAACCCGCTTAGTGCCCGCTCAATTACTGCGGGTGCTGCCTGAGCACAAAGATCGCAACCATCAAGGCACAGGCGTGCGTCATAGAGCAGATCCTGCGTACGGGCGCGACTTTCCGGATTCTGGCACCACCGACAGCCCAGGGAGCATCCCTTAAGGAACACCACAGTACGGATCCCGGGACCATCATGCGTGGAATAGCGCTGGATATTGAAAATCATAAGCGACCTCTTTTCTTTCATATAAAGATTAAATTACTTTCGAATGAAAGTTATATTGACGTGCGTCAACTAACCGTGAGGTTTCGCCGTGCTACCTTTTATTCATGCCAATAATTCGTTTGAGGAAAGGTTATGGAACTCTATTTAGATACGTCTGATGTTGATGCGGTAAAAGCTCTGGCGCGCATTTTCCCGCTGGCAGGGGTGACCACTAACCCGAGCATTGTGGCGGCGGGGAACCAGACGCTGGAAGTACTACTGCCGCAACTGCAGGAAGCGATGGGAGGACAAGGCCGTCTGTTTGCTCAGGTGATGGCGACCACCGCCGAAGGGATGGTTAGCGATGCGCGTAAGCTGCGGGCAATCATTGCTGATATCGTGGTCAAAGTGCCGGTAACAGCAGAAGGTCTGGCGGCTATAAAATTGCTGAAAGAAGAAGGGATCCCGACGTTGGGTACTGCGGTATACGGTGCAGCTCAAGGGTTATTGGCTGCACTGGCAGGTGCGGAATATGTTGCGCCATACGTTAACCGCGTGGATGCGCAAGGAGGGGATGGCATTCAGACGGTGACCGACCTGCAGACGTTACTGAAAATGCATGCCCCGCACGCCAAAGTACTGGCAGCCAGTTTTAAAACACCGCGTCAGGCGCTGGATTGCCTGCTGGCAGGCTGCGAGTCCATCACGCTACCGCTGGACGTTGCTCAGCAGATGATTAGCTCTCCGGCAGTTGATGCTGCCGTCGCGAAGTTTGAGCACGACTGGCAGAGCGCATTCGGTCGCACGTCTATTTAAACGAGAGTGCCGGGATGTAGTCCCGGCATTATTGCGTACATGTTTCCGTCAAAATGAATGTGTTGCAGTTGTACGCTTTTATCTGCGAATCCCTCTCGTAAAACCGACAAAGTCGGCATGCGACCCGTCATCATGGCAGGTACAGTCGTGTCATCATGTTAATCAGGTGACGGACCGCCATGAAAAAATCACCCACATCCACGCCGCACGATGCGCTATTTAAAACGTTTTTAAAATACCCGGAAACGGCGCGCGATTTCATTGAAATCCATCTTCCCTCCACGCTACGAACGCTGTGCGATTTTTCGACATTAAAGCTGCAACCGACCAGTTTTATCGAGGATAACTTACGTGCATATTATTCCGATGTACTTTGGTCGATGAAAACCAGTGAAGGGCACGGCTATATTTATGTCGTAATCGAACATCAAAGCCGCCCGGATATTCATATGGCATTTCGCCTGATGCGTTATGCGATAGCGGCAATGCAAAGTCACCTCGACGCCGGGCATAATACGTTACCTTTAGTTGTGCCGATGCTGTTTTATCACGGAATCGATACACCTTATCCCTTCTCTCTATGCTGGCTGGATGAGTTTGATAATCCAACACTTGCACGTCAGCTCTACCTGTCAGCTTTTCCGCTGGTAGATATTACCGTTGTTCCAGATGAAGAAATTATGCAGCACCGACGCATTGCTCTTCTGGAACTGATTCAAAAGCATATTCGTCAGCGCGATTTGATGGGGTTGGTGGACAAGCTGGCCGCGCTGTTGGTTACCGGAAGCGCTAATGACAGCCAGCTAAAAGCGCTGTTTAATTACCTGCTAATCCAGCACGGTCACAAACCGCGCTTTGGACGATTTATGCGCAAGCTGGCGCAGCGGGTACCCGAACACAAGGAGAGTACAATGAATATTGTGGAAAAAATACGTAGGGCAGGACAGCGAAAGGGGATGCGGGAAGGCATGCAAAAAGGCTTGGTTGAAGGCCGCCGCGAGGAAGCGTTACGCATTGCTCATTCAATGTTGGACGATGGTCTCCCACGGGCGGTCATCGTGAGGATTACTGGGCTTTCTGAAGATGACGTTAAATCACTGACGTATTGAACGTATATTAATTCAGCCCCGGATAACAAACGCCGCCGGGGCTTTCGTTTATTGCCCGCAGACCTCGCACCCCGGATTACGCATCAGCTTCATTTCGCGAAACTGGCAGGTCATGGCATCGTACATGACGATTTTTCCGGATGCCGGTTTACCGTAGTTTGCCAGCAGCTTAATGGCTTCCATTGCCTGTAACGAGCCGATCACGCCGATCAGCGGGGCCATCACTCCGGCTTCTACGCAGGTCAGGGCGTTTTCACCGAATAGACGGCTCAGGCAACGGTAGCAGGGCTCGCCTTCCTGATACGTAAAGACGGTAATTTGCCCTTCCATGCGAATTGCTGCACCGGAAACCAGCGGAACTCTGGCGGCATAGCATCCGGCATTCAGCTGATTGCGGATGCTGACGTTATCCGTACAGTCCAGCACCAAATCATGTTCGGCAATAAGCGCGTGAATCTCGCTATCGTCCAGCAGCGCATTCACCGGCGTAATGACGATATAAGGGTTAATCCGCGTTAGCGCGTCACGGGCGGATATCACTTTTGGTTGCCCTACGGTTGCATCGCTGTGCAGCGTCTGGCGTTGGAGGTTTGACACGGATACCGTGTCAAAGTCGAGCAGGGTTAAATGCCCGACGCCAGCACCAGCAAGGTACTGGGTTGCAGCACATCCCAGTCCCCCCAGACCAACGACCAGTACCCGCGCATCTTTGAGCGCTTCCTGACCTTCGAAATCGAAGCCGCGCAGAATGATTTGCCGGTTATAGCGCATCATCTCCTGGTCGCTGAGTTCTGCCATTACAGGCCTCCAAACAGTGCGTTAAATAGCTCAACTTCAACCCATTCTCCGACCTCAACGTTACCGCGATCGCGCTCCAGCACAATAAAGCAGTTGCCCTGGCTAAAGGAGCTAAAAATATGTGAGCCCTGGTGCCCGGTGGTAGTGACTTCCAGTTCGCCTTCCGCGGTACGCTGCAATACACCACGCTGAAAATCCAGACGCCCTGGCGTTTTCTTCAGGCGTGAAGCGGTGCGTACGCGCTGGCGCGGAGGCAACCCACAGGCGGTGTTGCCGCTGAGTTTCGCCAGCAGCGGTTGTACCAGTTGATAAAAGGTGAGGGCAGCAGACACCGGGTTACCCGGCAGGCCGCAAAACCAGCTGTTGCTCAGTTTGCCAAAGGCGAACGGTTTACCGGGTTTGATGGCCAGCTTCCAGAAGGTAATTTCTCCCAGCTCTTCCAGAATGGTTTTGGTGTAATCCGCTTCGCCTACCGAAACGCCACCAGAGCTGATGACGACGTCGGCCTGGCTGTCGGCTTCGATAAATGCGGCCCGCAGCGCGTTGGGATCGTCGCGAATAATTCCTAAGTTGATCACCTCGCAGCCCAACTGCTGCAGCATCAGGTGAACGGTCAGACGGTTTGTGTCATAAATCTGCCCGTCACCCAGCGGCTGACCCGGCAATTGCAGTTCATCACCGGTGGAGAACAACGCCACGCGGACTTTACGCACAACGGGGACCTCGGCAATACCGAGCGAAGCAAGCACGGGAAGCTCGGCGGTTGTCAGACGAGTTCCTGTGGGGAATACCACCGCGCCGTTTGCAATATCTTCACCGCGCAAACGAATATTTTGTCCGCTGCGGACGTCGGCGGTAAAACGCACACCGTCGTCAGTTTGTTCCGTTTGCTCCTGCATTACCACGGCTTCACAACCGGCAGGCACCGGGGCTCCGGTCATAATACGGATGCAGGTTCCCGCAGGCCACTCGCCGTGGAATGGCTGTCCAGCAAAGGCTTTGCCAGCCACCGCAAGAGGCTGGTCTGATTGTAAATCGGCTAATCGCACCGCATAGCCATCCATTGCCGAGTTATCGAATCCCGGCACATCAATCGGGGAGACGACGTCGGTGGCCAGAATGCGGCCAAAGCATTGAACCAGCGGCAGCGTTTCGACGGCGGTGAGTGGGGTGATACGCGAAAGCATCTGAGAAAGAGCCGTTTCAAGCGGCATCAGTCCGGCGGTAAATTCCATGAGAAGACTCCTGCGGGGCAAAATCGAATCCGCTCATTATGTCAGAAAATGGACGCGGACAGTATGCTACCTCAGGCTTAGGATCAGATCTGATACAGGTTTTCTGCCAGAGATTAGCGCTACAGGAAAGATGCAGTATAGACTCATGATTTCTGCTTTTTCTCCAGGAGGCTAAATGTCTGCGACTATCCCGGATTCAATTCGACGACAGGTGAATGCCGCCAGTGCACTGATTGCGCGGATTATCGAGGGCGATCTGGTTGCTGTTCATTTGTATGGCTCTGCTGTTGAAGGTGGCTTAAAGCCCCAAAGCGATATCGATTTACTGGTTACCATTAGGCAGCCACTTAATACCCGGCAAAGAGATGAAGGCGCTTCCTGGCTTATACCGCAATTACCCGTTGAGTATGCTGACACGCTGCAAGCCGCGCGTGCAGAATACCTGGGGTTAACCAAAAAGAACTGGGCTGCGTCTATGCCGTCTGTTGAACGCTTTGTGTTTTATGCAAAAAAACAGATTGCCGATCGGCTTGAATAATATATTCAACGATGTTGGAAGATCCCCTTTCTGATTAACTCATCTAAATAACCTGATGGGATGGGGTGTGAGGTACGGGCCTTAACCTTTACATGACGTCTGCATCTTTCTATATTCAAAAATCGAATCAATAAGTCACAGAAATTCTGATATTTATAACCCCGGTACCTGCCACCTAATGGACGAATAAAATGGGTAAAGCAGTCATTGCAATTCACGGCGGCGCAGGGGCTATCACCCGTTCGCAGCTGAGCCAGGAGCAAGAGTTGCGTTATATACAGGTGCTGTCGGATATCGTTGAAACCGGCCAGCGGATGCTTGAAGACGGTCGTAGCGCACTGGATGTCGTTACCGAGGCCGTGCGCCTGCTGGAAGAGTGTCCATTGTTTAATGCCGGAATTGGCGCGGTGTATACCCGTGATGAAACCCATGAACTTGATGCCTGCGTGATGGATGGTAACACGCTTAAGGCGGGAGCCGTCGCCGGGGTCAGCCATCTGCGAAACCCGATTCTCGCGGCACGCCTGGTAATGGAACACAGTCCACACGTCATGATGATAGGTGAAGGGGCTGAAAACTTTGCCATTGCGCAGGGTATGGAGCGCGTATCAGCGGATATTTTCTCGACGCCAGAACGCTACGCTCAACTTCTGGCGGCGCGAACAGCGGGTGAAACGGTGCTGGACCATAGCGCGAGCCCGCTGGATGAAAACAACAAAATGGGTACCGTGGGTGCGGTCGCGTTAGATATGTTTGGCAATCTGGCGGCAGCAACATCCACCGGTGGGATGACCAATAAATTACCGGGGCGGGTGGGTGACAGTCCGTTGGTTGGCGCAGGCTGTTATGCCAATAATGCAAGTGTGGCAGTCTCCTGCACCGGAACCGGAGAAGTCTTTATTCGTGCTTTGGCGGCCTATGACATTGCGGCGTTGATGGACTACGGCGGTCTGAGTTTATCCGAAGCGTGTGAACGCGTAGTGATGGAAAAATTACCGGCGCTTGGCGGCAGCGGCGGTTTAATTGCTATCGATCATGAGGGCAATGTCGCTTTGCCGTTTAACAGCGAAGGCATGTACCGCGCCTGGGGATACGCAGGTGATACGCCAACCACCGGTATTTATCGGGAAAAAGGAGATAGCGTTGCCACACAGTGATGAGCTTGATGCCAGCGATGTGCTGGCAGTCAGCAATCTGAATATTGCCTTTGAACAGGAGCAGCAGCGTGTCAGCGCAGTGCGCAATCTGTCATTTCGCCTGAAGCGTGGCGAAACGCTGGCGATAGTCGGTGAGTCTGGTTCTGGTAAGTCGGTGACCGCCTTGTCGCTGATGCGTCTGATTGAACAGTCCGGCGGCGAGGTGAGCTGCGATGAAATGCTCCTCCGACGCCGTAATCGACAGGTTATTGAGCTGGGTGAACAGAGCGCATCACAAATGCGTCACGTGCGCGGTGCGGATATCGCGATGATCTTCCAGGAGCCTATGACATCGCTTAATCCGGTGTTTACCGTGGGCGAGCAAATTGCCGAGTCTATCCGCTTGCACCAGGGGGCCAGTCACGAAGAGGCGATGGTAGAAGCGAAGCGAATGCTCGATCAGGTGCGTATCCCCGAGGCGAAGGCGATTTTATCGCGTTATCCACACCAGCTTTCCGGCGGTATGCGCCAGCGGGTGATGATCGCCATGGCACTGTCGTGTCGCCCTGCGGTTTTAATTGCTGATGAGCCGACAACCGCGCTGGATGTCACCATTCAGGCGCAGATCCTTCAACTGATAAAAGTGTTGCAGCAGGATATGTCGATGGGAGTGATCTTTATTACCCACGATATGGGCGTTGTGGCGGATATTGCCGACCGCGTGCTGGTGATGTATCAGGGCGAGGCGGTAGAAACCGGCAGCGTTGAGCAGATTTTTCACGCTCCCCAGCATCCTTATACTAAAGCGCTGCTGGCAGCCGTGCCGCAGCTTGGGGCAATGAACGGGCATGAACTTCCGCGCCGTTTCCCGCTTATTTCATTACACGATCCCAGTCATGTAGAGCCGCAGACCGAACAGAATACCGTGGTTGAAGGCGAGCCAATTTTGCAGGTACGTAACCTGGTGACGCGTTTTCCTCTGCGTAGCGGCATTCTAAATCGCGTAACTCGCGAGGTGCATGCAGTGGAAAACGTCAGCTTTGACCTGTGGCCGGGAGAAACGCTATCGCTGGTGGGGGAGTCGGGCTGTGGGAAATCCACCACCGGGCGGGCGCTGTTGCGCCTGGTTGAGTCTCAGCGTGGGGAAATCATTTTCAACGGACAGCGTATTGATACCCTTGCTGCCAGCAAGTTGCAGCCGCTGCGTCGGGATATTCAGTTTATCTTCCAGGATCCGTATGCCTCGCTCGATCCACGTCAGACGGTGGGATATTCCATTCTGGAGCCGCTACGGGTGCATGGGTTATTGCAGGGTGATGCGGGGTCAAAACGGGTTGCATGGCTGCTGGAACGCGTAGGATTGTTGCCTGAGCATGCCTGGCGCTATCCGCACGAGTTTTCCGGCGGTCAGCGTCAGCGTATCTGTATTGCACGGGCATTGGCACTCAATCCCAAAGTGATTATTGCCGATGAATCTGTCTCGGCGCTGGATGTTTCAATTCGTGGGCAAATCATCAACCTGATGCTCGACCTGCAGCGAGAATTGGGTATCGCATATCTGTTTATTTCTCACGATATGGCGGTGGTGGAACGGATCAGTCACCGTGTAGCGGTAATGTATCTCGGGCAAATCGTTGAGATTGGCCCCCGACGCGCGGTGTTTGAAAATCCGCAACATCCGTATACGCGCAAACTGATGGCGGCAGTACCGGTTGCCGATCCATCGCATCACCGACCACAGCGTGTGCTGTTGTCGGATGATATCCCCAGCAATATCCGCAAGCGCGGCGAAGATATTTCCCCCGTGTCGTTACAGTTAGTTGGCCCGGGGCATTATGTTGCGCGTGGGCAACCAGAAAATGCGCTTTCGCGTTTATAACAGGCAGGCAGGGTTTAAGGAGAATAACATGACAAAAATTGTTGCTCGGAAATGGCTGGTTGCTGTGGGAGTGGCCTCTGCGCTGGCCGCATCGCCTGGCTGGGCCGCCAAAGACGTGGTGGTGGCGGTAGGATCCAATTTCACCACGCTTGACCCCTATGACGCGAATGACACGTTGTCGCAGGCGGTAGCGAAGTCGTTTTATCAGGGACTGTTTGGCCTTGATAAAGAGATGAAGCTGAAAAATGTGCTGGCAGAGAGCTATACGGTTTCTGATGACGGCCTGACTTACACTCTTAAGCTGCGTCAGGGCGTGAAATTTCAGGATGGCACCGACTTCAACGCCGATGCGGTTAAAGCCAACCTCGACCGCGCCAGCAATCCGGAAAACCGTCTGAAACGCTACAACCTGTATAAGAATATCGATAAAACCGAAGTCGTCGATCCGTCGACGGTGAAGATTACGCTGAAACAGCCGTTCTCTGCCTTTATCAATATTCTGGCGCATCCGGCAACGGCAATGATTTCTCCCGCCGCGCTGGAGAAATACGGTAAGGAGATCGGTTTCCACCCTGTGGGGACCGGGCCGTACCAGCTTGATACCTGGAATCAGACAGATTTTGTGAAGGTTAAGAAGTTCGCGGGTTACTGGCAGCAAGGGCTGCCAAAGCTGGATACGATTACCTGGCGTCCGGTGACCGACAACAACACGCGTGCGGCCATGCTGCAGACCGGGGAAGCGCAGTTTGCCTTCCCGATCCCTTACGAGCAGGCTGCGTTACTGGCGAAGAATAAAAACCTGGAACTGGTGGCCAGTCCGTCTATTATGCAGCGTTACATCAGCATGAACGTCACACAAAAACCGTTCGATAATCCGAAGGTGCGCGAGGCGTTGAATTATGCCATCAACCGTCAGGCGCTGGTGAAAGTGGCGTTTGCCGGTTATGCCACGCCAGCAGCGGGCGTTCTTCCTCCGTCGATAGCCTATGCGCAAAGCTATACGCCATGGCCATACGACCCGGCGAAAGCGCGCGAACTGCTGAAAGAAGCAGGTTATCCGAACGGTTTTACCACCACGCTATGGTCTTCACATAATCACAGCACCGCGCAGAAAGTGCTGCAATTTACCCAGCAGCAGCTGGCGCAGGTGGGAGTTAAGGCTCAGGTAACAGCGATGGATGCTGGCCAGCGCGCGGCGGAAGTCGAGGGTAAAGCGCAGAAAGAGAGCGGGGTGCGGATGTTCTACACCGGCTGGTCTGCCTCTACGGGGGAAGCGGACTGGGCGCTGTCACCGCTGTTTGCATCACAAAACTGGCCGCCAACGCTGTTTAATACGGCGTTCTATAGCAATAAGCAGGTGGACAGTGATTTAGCGGCGGCCTTGCAAACTAACGATCCAGCGCAGAAAGCGAAGCTGTACAAGGATGCGCAGGATATTATCTGGAAAGAGTCGCCGTGGATCCCACTGGTAGTGGAAAAACTGATTTCGGCGCACAGCACCAGATTGACCGGGTTCTGGATTATGCCGGACACCGGATTTAGCTTTGATGATGCGGATTTAAAATAAGCTATTCATTCGGCCCCGCTAACCAGGGGCCGGCGAAGGGAGCGTGATGCTTAACTATGTTTTCAAGCGCCTGCTGGGGTTGATCCCAACGCTATTGATTGTTGCGGTGCTGGTGTTTTTATTTGTTCACCTGCTACCCGGCGATCCGGCCCGGCTGATTGCCGGACCGGAAGCTGACGCCGAGGTGATTGAACTGGTACGCAAGCAGCTGGGTCTGGACCAACCGCTGCATATTCAGTTCTGGCATTACATGACCAACGTGTTGCAAGGCGATTTTGGCACGTCGATGGTTTCTCGTCGCCCGGTTTCCGAAGAGATAGCCAGCCGTTTTATGCCGTCGTTATGGCTGACAATTGCGAGTATGGCATGGGCTGTGTTATTTGGTATGACGGCGGGGATCATTGCAGCCGTATGGCGCAATCGCTGGCCGGACAGGTTGAGTATGACGCTGGCGGTCACCGGGATCTCGTTCCCGGCGTTTGCGCTTGGCATGCTGCTCATGCAGATATTCTCCGTTGAGCTTGGCTGGTTGCCAACCGTTGGCGCTGATACCTGGCTGCACTATATCCTCCCGTCTATTACTCTGGGCGCGGCGGTGGCTGCGGTGCTGGCCAGGTTTACCCGCGCCTCGTTCGTCGATGTGCTCAGCGAAGACTATATGCGTACCGCGCGGGCTAAAGGGGTGAGTGAGACTTGGGTGGTGTTAAAACATGGTCTGCGTAACGCGATGATCCCAGTGGTCACCATGATGGGGCTACAGTTTGGCTTTTTGCTTGGTGGATCAATCGTGGTTGAGAAGGTGTTCAACTGGCCTGGGCTTGGGCGACTGCTGGTGGACTCCGTCGAAATGCGCGACTATCCGGTGATTCAGGCCGAGGTACTGTTGTTTTCTCTGGAGTTTATTCTTATCAACTTAGTGGTGGATGTGCTTTACGCCGCCATTAATCCGGCTATCAGGTACAAGTAAGGATGCGATTTTTTAACTGGCGCCGACAGGCGATTTTGAATGCAATGCCCCTTGTTAAGCCAGAGCAGATACGCACACCGTGGCATGAGTTCTGGCGTCGTTTCCGTCGACAGCACATGGCGATGTTCGCTGGGCTGTTTGTATTGCTCCTGATCATGGTCGCGATTTTTGCCCGCTGGCTGACGCCATTTGATGCGGAAAATTACTTCGATTATGACCGTTTGAATGATGGGCCGTCGATGCTGCACTGGTTTGGTGTCGATTCTCTGGGACGAGATATCTTTAGCCGCGTGCTGGTTGGCGCGCAAATCTCGCTGGCGGCGGGGGTTTTTGCCGTGTTTATTGGCGCGGCGATTGGCACAGTGCTGGGGCTGCTGGCGGGATACTACGAAGGTTGGTGGGATCGGCTGATTATGCGTATCTGCGATGTGCTGTTCGCCTTTCCCGGCATTCTGCTGGCGATAGCCGTGGTCGCCGTGCTGGGCAGCGGCATTGCGAACGTGATTATCGCCGTGGCCATTTTCTCCATTCCTGCTTTCGCGCGCCTGGTGCGCGGAAATACACTGGTGCTGAAGCAACAGACGTTTATTGAGTCTGCGCGCAGTATTGGTGCCAGCGATACGACCATCATTTTTAACCATATCCTGCCGGGTACGGTTTCATCGATCGTGGTCTTTTTTACCATGCGAATCGGCACGTCGATCATCTCTGCCGCGAGCCTGTCATTTCTGGGATTAGGCGCACAGCCGCCGACGCCGGAGTGGGGGGCAATGCTTAATGAAGCGCGCGCTGACATGGTGATCGCGCCGCACGTGGCGATTTTCCCGGCGGTAGCGATATTTCTGACGGTGCTGGCGTTTAACTTACTGGGAGATGGTCTGCGCGACGCGCTGGACCCGAAGATAAAAGGATAAATCACAGGCCGGATAAGACGTAATGCCTTATCCGGCCTACGGTTGAGTTACGCTTAATTAAACGCGTGAACCCCACAGATCGTATTCATCTGCGTTTTCGACCTTCACGCGGATGATATCACCAGGTTTCACCTTGGTTTCACCATTCAGGTATACCGCGCCGTCGATTTCCGGAGCATCAGCCATGCTACGACCAATTGCGCCTTCTTCGTCAACTTCATCAACGATAACCAGAATCTCGCGGCCCACTTTCTCTTGCAAACGTTCAGCAGAGATCTGCTGTTGCAATTGCATAAAGCGGTTCCAGCGTTCTTCTTTCACCTCTTCCGGGATTTGATCCGGCAGGTCATTAGCGCCAGCGCCTTCTACCGGGCTGTATTTAAAGCAGCCCACGCGATCCAGACGTGCTTCCTTCAGGAAGTCGAGCAACATTTGGAAGTCTTCTTCCGTTTCACCCGGGAAACCAACAATGAAGGTGGAGCGCAGCGTCAGTTCAGGGCAGATTTCACGCCACTGTTTGATGCGCGCCAGCTGTCTGTCTACGGAGCCTGGGCGTTTCATCAGTTTAAGAATACGCGGGCTGGCATGCTGTAACGGGATGTCCAGATACGGTAGGATTTTCCCTTCTGCCATCAGCGGGATCACGTCATCAACGTGCGGGTAGGGGTAGACGTAATGCAGGCGCGTCCAGATCCCCAGTTTTGATAACTGCTCGCACAGATCAACCATGCTGGTTTTTACCGGCTCGCCGTTATGGAAACCGGTACGATGCTTCACATCCACACCGTAAGCGGAGGTATCCTGAGAGATTACCAGAATCTCTTTCACGCCCGCATCGACCAGACGCTTGGCTTCGCTGAGGACGTCGCCAATCGGACGGCTCACCAGATCGCCGCGCATGGATGGAATAATGCAGAACGTACAGCGGTGATTACAGCCTTCAGAAATCTTCAGATAGGCGTAATGGCGCGGAGTCAGCTTGACACCCTGCTCAGGAACCAGGCTCAGGAACGGATTATGCTTTGGTTTGGGTACGTAATGGTGAACGTGCTCCAGAACCTGCTCGTAGCTATGCGGCCCGGTGATTTCCAGCACCTTCGGGTGGACTTCACGGATCTGATCGACTTTCGCGCCCAGACAACCGGTGACGATCACCTTGCCGTTTTCGTTAAGCGCTTCGCCGATTGCTTCCAGGGATTCCTGAACCGCACTGTCGATAAAGCCGCAGGTATTAACGATAACCATATCCGCGTCGTCGTAGCTTGGCACTACATCATAGCCTTCGGTACGAAGTTCGGTCAGGATGCGCTCAGAATCGACGAGGTTTTTCGGGCAGCCGAGGGAAACAAAGCCGATTTTCGGCTGGTGGGTTACATTGCTCATAGCGTAAAAAGTGTTCAGTTATTGGAATATTCAGGGCAGGGATTCTACAGAGTTCTGAACAAAAATTGTATCGCAATCTCAAATCATCAGCGGCCTGCCGGGCGCGGAATTAAAGATTATTTGTAAATTATGTTAATTTTAGGTGATGGATTGATCCTGGACACGACTTTGTTCAAAAAATAACCATACTATTAAGTTGCACCATAGTTGGAAAGAGGAGGAACAAAGTATGGTTGTTGACAGACTGAGAACCGATCTTCTCAACAAATTGATAAACGCCCGTATCGAACTTGCCGCTTATCTGCAGTTGAGAAAAGCGAAAGGCTACATGTCAGTCAGCGAGAGCGATCGTCTGCGTGATAATTTTTTTGCACTGAATCGCGAATTGCACGAACAATCACAGCTTCACGGTATGCATCTTGATCAGGAAGAGTGGAATGCCCTTCATCGTGCTGAAGGGGCGTTAGCCGCCGCCGCTGTTTGTCTTATGAGTGGACACCATGATTGTCCAACGTTTATCGCCGTTAACGCAGAGAAACTGGAAAACTGCCTGACAACGCTGACGCTGAGTATCCAGAGTTTGCAATCTTACCCAACGCTGGAACACGTCTGAATCAGGGGGAGGGCACTCCCCCTTTTTGTTAAGATTATGTAAATATGACGGAGTGATTCCCCTTGCTGGCTACGCTTTATGCAGAGCCATTAAGGAGGTGTTATGCGTCGACTCTTTCTCTGTGCTATCCCACTTGCGCTATTTTCCTCTTATGCCGTCGCGGTAAAAGTGGAAGTGCTGCAAACCAAACTCGATCACCCATGGTCACTGGCTTTTTTACCCGATAACCGCGGTATGCTCATTACGCTCAAAGGTGGACAGCTTCGACTCTGGCAGCCTGATAAAGGGCTTTCCGAACCGCTGACCGGCGTACCAAAAGTCTGGGCGAATGGTCAGGGCGGATTGCTTGATGTGGTGTTAGCTCCGGACTTTGAACGATCCCGCCGGGTGTGGCTAAGCTTCGCTGAAGCCGGCCGCGAAGGCAAAGCGAGCACCGCGGTAGGCTACGGGCGATTGAGTGACGATCTCAAACACCTGCAAGGATTTCAGACCGTTTTTCGCCAACAGCCAAAGCTCTCTACCGGAAACCATTTTGGTGGACGTCTGGTGTTTGATGGCAACGGCTATCTGTTTATTGGCCTGGGGGAGAATAATCAACGCGCTACCGCCCAGGATCTGGATAAGCTGCAGGGCAAGGTCGTACGGCTGACCGATGAGGGCAAAATTCCACCGGATAATCCGTTTGTGAACATGGCGGGAGCGCGAGCAGAGATTTGGTCGTATGGCATCCGCAACCCGCAGGGTATGGCGATGAATCCGTGGAGTGATGTGTTGTGGCTCAATGAGCATGGCCCACGCGGAGGCGATGAAATTAATATCCCCGAGAAAGGGAAAAACTACGGTTGGCCTATCGCGACCTGGGGTGTTAACTACAGTGGTTTGAAAATTCCCGAAGCAAAAGGTCAAATTGTTGCTGGCACGGAACAACCCATCTTTTACTGGGAAAAGTCGCCAGCGGTCAGCGGAATGGCTTTTTATAATAGCGATACCTTTCCACAGTGGCGGCAGAAGTTGTTCATCGGCGCGTTGAAAGATAAAGAAGTGATCGTACTGAGCGTTAAAGGGAATACGGTCACTGAGGATGGTCGTCTGTTGCAGGAAAGGGGGCAACGGATCCGTGATGTGCGCGTCGGACCAGATGGTTATATGTACGTGTTAACCGACGAGTCCGACGGGGAATTACTAAAAGTGAGTCCCTGATTTGTTTAGCTGACCGGGATCATCACGATTTTTTGAAACGCCGGGCGCTCGGTCAGTTGCTGATACCAGCGTTCCAGATGCGGGCGCGGGGTCCAGCTCAGGCCAACGTTGAACAGGTTATAGATAAACGGTGCCACAGCGATATCCGCCGTGCCAAATTCAGCCCCGGAGAACCATGACTGGTCTGCCAGCGCGTTATCCAGAATGGCAAACAGGTTATCGCAAACTTGCTTACTGGCCTCAATGGCCGCTAGATCGCGCTGATCGGCAGGTGTTCTGACCAGGCCAAATAAGATAACCCGATGCGAAGGGCTTAGCGTCTGATTTGCCCAGTCCATCCATTTTTCGCCGACGGCGCGCGCGGCCGGTGCGTCAATCCACAAACGTTTTTGTCCGTACTGAGCGGCCAGATAGCGGACAATGGTATTGGATTCCCACAGCACAACGTCCGTTTCATCATCGCGTAGCAATGGGACCAGTCCGTTCGGGTTTAGTGCCAGATAGTCGGCATCGCGGTTACCGCCATGCTGTCCGCCCGCCAGAATTTGGTTATACGGCAGTTCCAGTTCCTCGAGCGTCCACAATACTTTTTTTACGTTGGTCGAGTTATTGCGACCCCACAGTGTAATCATAGTAACCCCGCAAATTAATTGAGCAGCTTTATGGCTGCAGATGCCATCTGACTAGCTCACATGGTGGGGTAAACCTAATATTTACGCAACAAAGTCTAAAAAAATCGTGCCAGGAGCAGCGCAGCGCGGCGTTATTGCATAAACTTTAAAAACTTTACCAACTTACGGTTTCTTTAAGCTCGTTAGTGCGTTATTACTCACCGCACTTATTTTACACGTCATCCATCAGACTTTTTCTGCATGGGTTGGTCGAGGTCGCTTGGCCGGTTTTGTGTAAACACGGTGTGGTATGACGTGGTTTTTTGGAATGGATACTCGGGTGGCATTTATGACGCAATACTTCTCTTCACTTCGCAGCTTTGCTGCAGGTTCTGCACTCTTAATCCTTTTGGCACCGACCGTACAGGCGGCGGAGCAACCGACGGCCCCGCCGAGCGTGGACGCGCGCGCGTGGATTCTGATGGATTACGCCAGTGGCAAGGTGCTGGCGGAAGGTAATGCTGATGAGAAACTGGATCCTGCTAGTCTGACCAAAATCATGACCAGCTATGTGGTTGGGCAGGCGCTGAAGGCCGGAAAAATTAACCTCAACGACATGGTCACCGTGGGCAAAGACGCCTGGGCGACCGGTAACCCAGCCCTGCGCGGTTCGTCGGTCATGTTCCTCAAGCCCGGCGATCAGGTTGCGGTGTCAGATCTGAATAAAGGCGTTATCATTCAGTCAGGTAACGATGCCTGTATTGCACTCGCTGATTACGTTGCCGGCAGCCAGGAATCCTTTATTGGTCTGATGAACGGCTATGCGAAAAAACTGGGGCTGACCAACACTACTTTCCAGACGGTGCACGGTCTGGATGCGGCAGGACAGTTCAGTACCGCACGTGATATGGCGCTGCTCGGGAAGGCGTTAATTCACGATGTGCCGGAAGAGTATGCTATTCACAAAGAGAAAGAATTTACCTTCAATAAAATTCGTCAACCGAACCGCAACCGTCTGTTGTGGAGCACCAACCTGAACGTGGATGGTATGAAAACCGGGACCACTGCCGGGGCGGGATACAACCTGGTGGCTTCCGCGACCAAGGGCGATATGCGCCTGATCTCCGTGGTGCTGGGGGCGAAAACCGATCGCATTCGTTTTAATGAGTCAGAAAAGCTGCTGACCTGGGGCTTCCGCTTCTTTGAAACCGTTACGCCGATCAAGCCGGATGCGACTTTCGTTACTCAGCGCGTATGGTTTGGCGATAAGAGTGAAGTGAATTTGGGTGCCGGAGAAGGTGGTTCTGTGACCATCCCGCGTGGCCAGCTCAAAAACCTGAAGGCCAGCTTTACCCTGACTGAACCACAGCTAACTGCACCGCTGAAGAAAGGTCAGGTTGTGGGCACTATCGACTTTCAGTTGAATGGAAAATCCATTGAGCAACGTCCGTTGATGGTGATGGAAGATGTGCAAGAGGGTGGTTTCTTTAGCCGCATGTGGGACTTTGTGATGATGAAATTCCACCAGTGGTTTGGTGGTTGGTTCTCTTAATCTTACCTATTGCCGGATGGCGCAATCGCCGTCCGGCAGTATCTCTTAATACTTCAGCGTGATACGTTGCGCTTTAGCGTACTCAACATACTCATCGTCAGGGCGGTTATCACTGATAATGGTATCAAAGCGTTTTAATTCCCCCATCCTCGCAGGTCGCACCTTGCCAAACTTGCTGTGATCGACCACCAAAACGTGATGCTGCGCCATCGACATTGCCCAGTGCTTCACCGGCAGTTCTTCCAGATTAAAACAGGTCGCGCCTTTCTCGATATGAACGCCTGCCGCGGAATAAAAGGCGATATCCGGACAGAGATTGTTCAGCGTTTCCTGGAAGTCGAGCGGTTTAAAAATCGCGTTACTGGCATGGAATTCGCCACCACACAGAATGACGCGGCATTGCGGTTTTTCCTGCAGCACCAGAAACGTATTCAACGAGTAGCAGATTGCGGTGAAGGGCAGTTCATTGTCGATCGCTTCAATGATCCACGGCGTGGTAGTACCGCAATCGAAAAAGATGGTCTGATGCGCCTGCACGAGACTCGCCGCCAACTGGGCGGCGCGACGTTTTTCATCAACCAGACGGGATTTTTGATCGCTGATTAAATAATGGTTAGCGCTGCGGGGTTCCAGAACAATATAGCCCCCGAGCAGCACGACGGGAGCATCATGATTATTCAGGTCGCGACGAATGGTCATCTCAGATACGCCCAGCAACGTTGCGGCTTCTTTGAGGTGTAATTTATCGCTGCGTTTCAGCGCCTGCAGTAATTGACCAATACGCTCGTCGCGTCGAGTTTCCATAGTTCCCCTGGAGAATAGAATAAGTGCTCAGTTTCGCGCTTAATACTACTCTTTTTACCGTGGGTTAGTCACGTACCCAACCTTTACGGATGGGGAGGGCGAAGCAGGCGCGATAGCAAGTTTGCAAGCCGAGGTACAGGGTCGCGCCAAAGCGCTGCCAGATCATCTGGGCGCTCAGACAGCCGATCAACCCAGCCAGTAATCCGCCCAGCATATCCAGCGGCCAGTGTACGCCAAGGTAAACCCGCGACCAGGCAATCGCCACGGCAACGACCATCAGCAGAGCGCCCGTCCACAGGCGATGCCAGAACAGGAAGGCCAGTGCAAAGGTAAAGATAACCGTACCGTGGTCACTCGGGAAAGAGTCATCTGCCGCATGATGCAGAAAGTTGTAACCAATGTGGTTTACAAACGGGCGATCGTGAGGGAACAGATGTCCCATCAGCCAGGAAATCGTCAGACCAACTATCAACGCAATGGCCATTTTGATGACCAACTGGCGCTGGAGCGTAACCTGACCGCGAGGTCCCCATAGCCAGAGCACAACGGCTAACAGCGGCACAATGCTGATCAGATCTTTGGCAATGAAAATGGCGAGCGAAATTGCCCATTGCGCAGAGTCGGGTGTTGCATTGATCAGGTAAAAAAGTGAGTTGTTCAGATTTTCCAGCATAACGTCCAGACTCAGTGTAATCGTTAAAAAGACCCATGGGAGCGAGAGCATAAAATTGCTTTCACGGGATAAAAAGCGGTCTTGTCTTATTTGTCTGCTAAATGACTATTTTTAAGACAATTAATGAGACTTATTGAGCATGATAGCGGTCTCAACTTAAATTAACCTTAAAGCAAAATCTTCTTGAGCAAATGAATGTAAAAATGTGCGCATTTTGCTTTCAAATCACATAATTCACTATCACCAGTACGGCGCATTTATTACACTTTGCGCGATTTTTCTATAGCTAAGAGACTGCATGCAGAACCGTTTATCTTCAGGCGCCCGTTTGGGGCGTCAGGCATTACTTTTCCCTCTCTGTCTGGTGCTTTACGAATTCTCTACTTATATCGGCAACGATATGATCCAGCCTGGAATGTTGGCGGTAGTGGAGCAATACAATGCCGGATTAGATTGGGTACCCACATCCATGACCGCCTATCTGGCTGGCGGCATGTTTTTACAGTGGTTGTTAGGACCGCTATCGGATCGTGTTGGGCGTCGTCCGGTGATGTTAACCGGCGTGCTCTGGTTCATCGTGACCTGCCTTGCGACCCTGCTTGCACAGAATATTGAGCAATTTACTTTCCTGCGTTTTTTGCAGGGGATAAGCCTGTGCTTTATTGGTGCGGTGGGTTACGCCGCCATTCAGGAATCCTTTGAAGAAGCGGTCTGCATAAAAATTACCGCGCTGATGGCAAACGTGGCGCTGATTGCGCCGTTGCTGGGTCCGTTGGTAGGCGCAGCCTGGGTACATGTTCTGCCGTGGGAAGGGATGTTTATCCTGTTTGCTGCTCTGGCGGCCATCTCCTTTTTTGGTCTGCAACGCGCGATGCCGGAAACGGCAACCCGGCTGGGTGAAAAGCTGTCGATTAAAGAGCTGGGCAAGGATTATAAGTTGGTGCTAAGGAACGTGCGTTTCGTTGCAGGCGCACTGGCGTTGGGTTTTGTCAGCCTGCCGTTACTGGCGTGGATTGCGCAATCTCCGATTATTATCATCAGCGGAGAACATCTCAGTAGTTACGAATATGGCCTGTTGCAGGTGCCGATTTTTGGTGCGCTGATTGCCGGTAACCTGGTGCTGGCGCGTCTGACTTCGCGAAAAACCGTGCGTTCGCTGATTATCATGGGCGGCTGGCCAATTGCCGTTGGCCTGATTATTGCCGCTGCGGCCACGGTGGTGTCATCTCATGCATATCTATGGATGACGGCGGGTTTGAGTATCTATGCGTTTGGCATTGGCGTGGCGAATGCGGGGCTGGTGCGCCTGACGCTGTTTGCCAGTGAAATGAGTAAAGGTACAGTTTCTGCCGCAATGGGTATGTTGCAGATGCTGATTTTTACCGTTGGTATCGAGCTGAGTAAACACGCTTATCTGCTGGGAGGCAACGGCTTGTTCAGCTTGTTCAATCTGGCCAGCGGCGTGCTGTGGCTGATTCTGATGGTGATCTTCCTGAAAGATAAACGGGTAGGGGATTCCCGGGAAGGCTAAAGCCCGGTTGCCCGGGCTGGCAGAAACTTAGTGGTGATCGTCAATCTGATGTTCGATGATCATGCCTTCACCGACGCTGGCAACATGTCGCGCATAAGGATGTGCGCGATAAACAGGAGCCGGGGCAGGTGCCGGGGCAACATACACCGTTTGTGGCGCGGTAGTCACGTTGACCGCCTGCGGCACGCTGACGGAAGAGGGCACGATCACCACTTTATAACCGCTTGGTACATCAACGGTAACGCTTTGTGCAAATACTGACCCTGCAAAACCCAGCAACAATGTCGCCATCAGTACACTTTTCTTCATAATCCGCTCACCTGAAATATTCACTGGAAGTAATAATCCAGTGGGTTAATTTGAGGCGGATTATGAATAGATCATGCCATCATTTTGTTGCCGTCTGTGCTGAGGCGTTAATGCGTAAACGGTGCTTCATTCTTTAACACGCGGTCGATAATATCCAGGACGCCCTCTTCGTTGTTCGATCCCGCGCGATATTTCGCCGCCTTGATAACCGGCTCATGGGCGTTGGCCATTGCAAAACTAAATCCCGCCTGGCGCAGCATCTCAATATCATTTCCGCCATCGCCAAACACAACAACCTCATCGTCGTTAATATTCCAGCGTTGTTGCAGCAGCCGCAGACCATTTGCCTTATGCACGCCGGGAATAATTAAATCGATGCTGCCGTAGCCGGTATGCACCGGCACCATAATGTCGCCAATCGCCTCGTGGAGATCGGCCTGCACCTGTGGGATTCTGTCGTCGGAAATATTCAGCCCGAACTTGAAGAAAACGTCGTTAAGATTATCAAAATTATCTACAAATTCGAGACGATGATAATACATGGCGGAAACAGCTTTATGTTCATCGCTGTACTGCTTCAGCGTGTAGGCGCTGCTTTTACCACAGGCAATAATATCAATGTCCGTACGGGTGAGCAGATGTTCAACGATGGCCTGGAAATCATCCTTTGCCAGTTCGCCGTTAAAAACATCTTCACCTTCACTGACTACCCAACCGCCGTTTTCGGCAACAAATGAGATCTCACTGGCCAGTTCGGGGAAAAAGGAAATCAACTGATAATATTGATTGCCGCTGGCGACCACAAAGCGGATCCCTTGTTCTTTCATCTGGCGGTATTGCGCCATAAAGCGCTCACGGTTATAGGTTTTTTGGTCACTTAAAAATGTGCCATCCATGTCGACCGCAATTAATTTGATACTCATTAGCTGTTCTCCATCACCGTGGTATTTTTGAGATCCGGTTTCGCCACCGCTTTCGCGACGATGGCGGCAACGAGCACCAGCGCCAGCACCACCAGCATAGCGCTGCGCAGGCCGTAGTGTTCACCCAGGTAGCCCAGCAGCGGCGGTCCAACCAGGAACGCCAGATAGCCGGTTGTTGCGACAACGCTGACGCGGGTTGGTGCATCGGGGCCGGTGTCGCTGGCGGCTGAAATGGTCAGCGGGAAGCCGAGTGATGCACCGAGTCCCCACAAAATAACGGAAACACCCGCCACCCAAGAGCTGTCGACAAAAATAATCAGACTAATCCCGAGAGCGCCCATCAGCGCACTGGCGCGCACCACCGTGACGCGGCTGTAGCGGTCGATGAACCAGCCGCCAGTAAAGCGGCCAACGGTCATGCCCAGCGTAAATCCGGCATAAATCAGAGAGCCTGATGTTGGGCTAAACCCATGACCGTCCACCATCAGCAGCGGAAGCCAGTCGTTGGCGGAACCTTCAGCAAATGCCATTGCGAGCACCACGACGCCAATTAGCAATAACTGGATATCGCGATAAAAAGGCAGTCCTTTTTCACCGGAGGGAGAACCATCAGCGGCATTTTTACCCGTACCCTCAGGAATTGCTTTGATGGCGATAAAGATAGGAGTGATAGCTACCAGCGCCGCTAGCAGAATATGCGCGTTTGCCGGGACGCTGAAGGCGGTAAGCATCATCCCGACTCCTGCGCCCGCCAGCGTTCCCAGGCTGTAAAAACCATGCATCATCGGCAGCACGGTTTTATTCATTTCGCGTTCAACCGCCGCACCTTCGACGTTGATGGCCACTTCTGCTGCGCCAAAGCTGGCGCCAAACACGGCCAGACCAAATGCGAAAAGCCAGGCGGAATGCAGCCAGAGCGCCACGCTGAGTATAGCCATCCCAATGACCGCACATGACATGGTAGTGCGGATCACTTTGCGCGTGCCAAATCGTTTCACCAGCCAGGCCGAACAAAGAATGCCACTCATCGAACCAATAGAGAGTCCAAACAGCACCGCGCCCATTTCGGCGGTAGAGATGGAGAGAATATCTCTGATGGCAGGGGTACGCGTTGCCCAGGAGGCCATTAATAATCCTGGTAAAAAGAAGAACGTGAACAGCGCCCAGGTGCGACGTCTTAAGGCTTTGCGTGATGAGATGCCAGTCATGAATTCGAGCCAAAGAAAAGAGGAAAGAAGACAACATTAGCAAGGTTGTGTACATTTGTACACAAATGCAAGAAGAGGAAATGCAGTGCGACGTGCAAACGATCCGCAGCGGCGGGAAAAAATAGTTCAGGCCACCCTTAAGGCGATAGTAATCCATGGTATTCATGGGGTTACACACCGTAAAATCGCTATGATTGCCGAGGTGCCACTGGGCTCAATGACCTATTATTTTGCAGGAATAGATGATCTGCTGTTGGAGGCATTCAGCTGTTTTACGCATACTATGTCTCAGCAGTACCAGGATTTTTTTGCCGACGTTGCTGATGCGCAGGCGGCCTGCCATGCGATTACCGATATGATTTACGGCTCCCAGGTCACAACGCCTGATAATATGGAGCTTATGTATCAGCTGTATGCTTTCGCCAGCCGTAAACCAGCGTTGAAAACGGTGATGCAGAACTGGATGCTACGCAGCCAACAAACGTTAGAGCAGTGGTTTGATCCGGTTACGGCGCGGGCGCTGGATGCGTTTATTGAAGGAATGACGCTGCATTTTGTCACGGATAAAAAACCGCTGCAGCGAGAAGATATTCTGATGATGGTGGAGCGTATTGCCGAATTGCCGCAGAGATAAAATCCTCAAAATGGTTTGTCGAGGCGGGTAACGGCCTGACGTAAAAAATCAATGACTTTTACCGCCTCTGGCGTCAACGGTCGGGCGGCTTTTTTTACCGTCCCGACATCCATGTAAGTAATAAAATCATCAATCGTTCTGTGCATGACGCGCAGACCATCCAGTGACCACGGGCGATACACCAGGTCGGATAAAATGGTTATCCCTCTGCCTTTTGCAACCAGACTTCTTATTGCTTCAAAAGAGTTGCTGCGAAAACTGATATTGGGCGTATAGCCACGCTGCTGCCAGTAATCGATGATTACGTCAGGGTATTTATCGGTTTCCAGCAGTAAAAATGGTAGTTTCTCGACGTCTATTAAACGGATCGATGCCTGGCTCTGTAGCGGATGCCCAATAGACGTCCACAGGCGGCGCTGTGAACGAATAAATGTTTCGATCTCCAGGTCGTTATCATGGTTGATATTTGAGGTCAGAAGCAGGCAAAAATCGACCTTTTGTTCCCGTAGCGCCTGTACCAGTTCCGGTGCAGTGGCTTCATAAAACACGATCTCCAGCAAAGGGAAACGTCGTTCAATATCGTTGAGTATATCCGGAATAAGATAGGCAGAGAGCGTTTCGGCAATGCCTATGCGCACTGTGCCGGTGAGAATTTCGCTCCTGTCATGCAGGGCGTCAATAGCCGAGTGGCTACTGTTGATGATGTTGCAGGCATGTGCCAGAAAGCGCTCGCCCTCAGCGGTGAGCTTCACACCTTTGGGATAACGTACAAATAGCTGCACGTCTAATGCTTCTTCCAGGTTCCGCATGGCAATGGTCATTGATGACTGAGAAATATGACAGCGTGCGGCAGCTTTGGAAATTTGTAATGTTTCTGCAAGCGCGATGTAAAGCTCAAGTTGCCTTAGCGTAAATTTCATAGTTTTAATCTATGCAGATGGATAAAAACGTTATATTAGCATTCATTCTCACGCCGCCGTAGCCTTGTGGTCATACCGTACAACTGACAATAAGGCGCAAATATGCCCTATCTTTTACTCAGTCTGGCTGCCTGTTTTTGGGGTGGAAATTATGTGATTGGTCATCTCTTGGTCGCTGAAGTTAATCCCATCGTTTTATCAGCGGCGCGCTGGGTATTTACCGCGTTATTATTGATGACGCTCTATTTTCGTCAGGTCACAGAGCAATGGCCGGTGATGAAAAAATCCTTTGGTACTATCGTCTTCCTTGCGCTTTGTGGTCAGGTTCTTTTCCCCTTAACGCTGTATATCGGCTTGCAATATACAACCTCGCTTAATGCCGCGATTTATATGTCCACCACCCCGGCACTCGTACTGTTAATCAATAAGTTCTTTTTTAAAGAGCGGATTTCTGCGCGAAATATAGCTGGTGTGATCCTGAGTACTGTTGGTGTTATATGGCTGGTGTCGCAGGGTGATATGATAAATGCGCGGGTATTTGCACATCTGAATCAGGGCGATTTCTGGACCATGGGGTCAGCGTTAAGTTGGGCCGTCTATTGTGCTTTTTTACGCATTAAACCGCGTGAGGTAAAGGGAAACGCCTTTGTCGCAGTGAGCGCGCTGTTAAGTGCGATTGTACTTATTCCGGTACTGGCTCTGGAGTTGATACGCAATCGTATGCCGGGATGGAATAGCTATGCCAATACAGGCGTTGTAACTGGGCTGGCATACCTTGTTATTTTTCCTTCCTGGCTGTCATATCTATTATGGAACAAAGGGATTAGCGCCATTGGCGCAACGCGTGGAGAGATCTATTCACACTTGATCCCATTGAGTGGCGGATTATTTAGCGTGATGTTTTTGCACGTCGCTCTGCATTCATATCATCTGGTGAGCGCGTTGGTTATTATGTGCGGTATAGCATTGTGTTCCCGTCCGAGTGCAAAAAAAGGCTCGCAGCAGCACATGGCGTGAAAAGCGGGTAAATTAGCTTACGGTGGCGCCCCCGGTAATATTTACCACTGTGGCGGTCATAGCGCTGGCATGGTCTGAAGCGAGAAAGGTTGTAACCTCAGCGATTTGTGCAAGCGTAGGCAGGCGCGCGAGCATGGTACTTTGCGCCGCCCCCTCTAACCATTGATCGACGGTTAAACCCATTGACTGTGCTTTAGCGGTGAAAATTTCTCCGGTATAGGAGCCAGCCGCTACAGCATCCACAATTGCATGCGACCGCACGCCGACGACACGAATGTTTATTGGTCCCGTCTCGCTGGCGAGCGCTTTAATAAAAGCCTCTGTTCCTGCACAGCCGACGATATGGCCGAGATACCCGGGCATCGCCATCGGGGCTGCGGGCGCAACGATGGTGAGAATAACGCCCGGTCGATTGCCGCCCATGTGCGGCGTTACGGCTTTTGCGATATTGAACTGCGCCGCAAGAAAAGGGGTGATACCGCTCATAAACTCAGAGAGGGATAATGCATCGATGCGCTTGCCCTGTTCGTGCATAAATCCCGTTGCGTTAACCACCACATCTATTCCACCGGTTTGCTGTACAAGGCGGGTAACTTCCTTCGATGCATTGTGCTCGTCGAGTACATCGGTGATAAAGGTTTCGACTGTACCACCCGCCGTTCGGATGCCACTTGCGGTCCAATCCAGCTTTTCCTGACGGCGCGCGCCCAGATACACATGGGCTCCTTCGCGCGCCATAGTATGCGCAACTGCACTACCAATAGCGCCGCTGCCACCGAAGATCATTGCGACTTTGCCTGAGAGTAACATAGCAACCCCATCACCATTTAGCTCCGAGTAAAGTATGTGCCATAACGGGCATGCTGCAAATTTGAGAAAGCGTTTCCGGGTCAGCGATGAAAATCAGGTTATGCCGGGGACATTGCTGCTATAGGTCTTATAGCAGCAATGTCTATCAGCTCATTTTAACGCCGATCAGTTACTGTAAGTGTTTGATATTTCTTTAACATGTATATCATTATCAAAATTATCAAAAGCAAGTACATCATCCAGATGCTGGTATTTAGCTCAATTAAAAAACTACCGACACCTCCGATAACTGACGGAATAACCAGCGAGGCGGCTCCCATCAACGCAGAGGTCGCTCCCAGGTTGGTGCGCTGGCTGGACATGGTCAGGTAGGTATAGAGTGATTCGAACATCCCTCCAGCAAACATCAGGATAATAAAGAAGAATATAAAAATATTGACGTGATAACTAAGTATTATTAATGGAATACACAGTACAATAAATGAGGCGATGATTTTCAGCCACGAATTTAAAATTTGCGACGCAGACCGTTTCTTAAGAAGTTTACCTGATAATGCAGCCCCCAGCAGTAGGAAGCCTCCAATAATTGATGAAAGCACACCAAATTGCGTTGATGAGTATCCAAACGTAACCATAAAAATAAATGGGGAGGCTGTGACATAGCAATAAATCAGCGAAAATGACAGACCAAGAGACAGACAAGGTAGATAAAATCGAGGTTGTTTGCTGATCTCTTTATACGTATTAAATGATGATTTTAATGAATAGGCAACCCTTCTCTCATGACTGAGTGTTTCAGGGAAGTTAAAATAAACGTATATTAACGTTATAATAGCATAGCCACATATCATTAAAAAAATTGCGCGCCATCCCCATAAGTCATTAATTATCCCTCCCAGCAGGGGCGAAGCAATGGGAACGACACCTTCGATAGTGATGATGATGGCATACAGCGTCGCGGCCACTGAACCACGAGTTACATCTCGAACTGCGCTGATTGCTGTAACCAGCGTTATTGATATAGAAAGACCTTGTATGACACGGATCGCCAGAAACATAACCAGATCGGTTGAGAGCGTGAGACAATATGTTGTCACGCCATAAATAACCGCACCTGTAAGCATAATTTTTCGCCGGCCAATAGCATCAGATAATGGACCAAAAATTAGCTGTCCAAAACCAATGCATAGGGTATAAACCATAATCGACAACTGCGTGGTTGAGACATTTTTTTCAAATTCTTTTGCGATGTCGGGAATTGAAGGTAAATAAGTGTCCACTCCCAGAATCCCCATTATCGTCAACATGGCCAGGCCGACAGTAAAGTAAACTATGTTCTTTCTATGAATAACAGTTTGCAGCTTCATTACTTATCACCATGAGTAAATTAAAAGCATGAAAAAGTTCACTATTTAAATAGAGATGTTGTGGATAATTATCGTGTAGGCAATAAAACAGAGTTGAAATGAACTGTCAAACTTTTGACTCAAAAAAATTGAGATATGAGTCACAGGTATATAGCCATAATTTTCGATGGTAGGGTTCCAGTTAAATTTAATTGTGTTTGATTGCCAGGCAGCACGAGGAACCATAAGTACACTGACTTCGAATACGGGCATACTGTTGGTGTTGGTGTTGGTGTTGGTGTTGGTGTTGGTGTTGGTGTTGGTGTGGGCGTACGTGATTGATTTTTTCAGTAGTAAATTTCAGGCAACAAAAAAACCATTTATGTAAACGGGTTAGTAAAAACAATGACTTGTAAGATAATCAATAAGTTAGTTTGGTGGTGAAAGGTGGCGATTACGGGGTAGTGCCAACCGCTGCCGCCACTTTGTCGCCACTTGGCAAGGTAGCTAACGGATTGAAGCGCAGCGCTGTTTCAAGGTGATCCGGTGCAAGGTGAGCATAGCGCATAGTCATTTTTATGTCGTGATGGCCCAGGATTTTTTGCAGCGCAAGGATGTTCCCGCCGGACATCATGAAATGTGCCGCAAACGTATGGCGCAGAACGTGTGTCAGTTGACCGCGAGGGAGCACAATAGAAGTTTTTTCCATCACGGATAAAAATTGAAAATAGCAGTCTGTGAAGAAATTGAACCCATCAAGCGCCATGATCTCTTCGTAAAGCTCTTTACTGATAGGGATGCTTCTGTTTTTCTTCCCCTTCGTTCTTACAAAGGTAATTCGGTATTTGGTCACCTGTGAGCGGGTAAGATTTATTGCTTCTCGCCAGCGTGCGCCTGTGCTTAAGCATATCTTGACTACCAGTGCCAGAATTGGGTCCTGACGTTTGCAATCAGCCAGCAATTCAACAATCTGTTCATGGGTAAGCCATGCCATCTCTTTTTCTGCGATGGTGAATTTTCGCATGTTTTCCAGTGGATTCGGATATGACCATTCGCCCAGGCGGGATAGTTCGCTAAATACACTACTTAGATAGCTTTGCTCCAGGTTAATGGTGACCGGACTCGCTCCTTTCTTCCATTTCTCGCTGAAGTAGATCTCTCCTTTTAGGCGTTTATCTCGATAGTGAGCAAACATTTTAGAGGTGAGATCGGTTGCAAGAGGATTGCCCAGAGCGTCAACCATCAACAGTAATTTGTCATAGACATGCTGCCCAGCTGTCAGAGATTTACCATGTAGTTTGAACCATAGCTCAACCACGTCTTTCAGTGTTCGACGATCCACTGATTCGCCTAGCCAGGACTTTGCTTCGGTTTCTTCCATCGTGTGACGCTCAAAAGCTATAGCTTCGCCTTTGGTGACGAACTGCTTACGGACACGACGCCCACTGCGTCCGGAGGGATAGCATTCGCAAATCCATTTTCCAGTGTCGAGTTTTCGTACTGCCATAAAAAATGCCCCCATGTCTGAGGGCTAAATTTAACTGTGTGTTTAACCAGTGGTCAATGTATGGTTATCAGCTTAAAAAACATTATCGTCTCCATGGAAAAAACTTGCTACATCCATTAACCAATCTGGAGTTTTTATTTCATCTGAATCTGCTAGTACTTCTAAATATGTGTTACAGAACTCATATTTTTTTCCAGGTAATTCAAAGTAATCCTCAAGAGATTTTTTCTCTTTTATGTTAAGGTTCAAAGCACCACCTGACACTGATGATTCCAGTAATTGTGGATTTTCCATAAATGAGAAAGTAGCCTCTCCTTTATTATAAATAATCCTCAGAGTCTCTATATAAAAATCAGCATTAAGCGCTTGCTCAATCTCTGTAGGTGGATAGACACGGTCATCAGTTACTTTTGCAAGACTTATATTAGACATGTCTTTATCGAGCAGGAGTCTTCTTATCTTTATGCTTGGTATGGTATCTGCAGCATGAAATGCACTATATTTATGATCAGTATCTAATAGTAGCAATACTTTTCCAGAAATTGTTGCTTTACGGTCTTCTAACGCCATGACAAGTAAGTTATAAATTTTTTTGACAGTAGGGGAACCACCTACGGATAAAACTATCAATTTTTCAATGTTTTCGGTATCCAAGTGAGCGGAAATATATTTTCTATCAGTTTTTCCTTCACATAGTACCCAGTTGTAGTCGTTTCCTGATGTTATTGAGTAAACAATTGATTGAGCCAGATCGTGATTGCTTTTCATTTCTAACACATCAAGATAAGATCCTCTCGATTCCTTTGTGAGTTCTTTTAGTTCATCTTTATAATTTTCGAGGTCTAGTGCTTTGATATGTGTTTGGGATGGGGATATATATACGGCTGTACCTGATCCCGTGACAGGTAAAAAACCATACCAATGAGTTGTACAAAGAGTTTGTATACCAAGTTCGCCGATTTTCTTTATTTTATCAAATTGACTAAAACATGACGTTGCATGTAAGGATAATTCAGGCTCATCAATAGCAAGAATTGTAGAGTGTTGAGATTTTTGTGGGTTATGCTTTAAAAAATTGGTTGCTAGGTCTAATAGTGCTTTTCTTTTTTCACCTGAGCTTAAATTTTGTACAGGGGTGTCTTTATTAACGCTATCAATGTGATGTAATATTTTATCGCTAAAATATGACTCAATGATTTTAGATATCATATGGCGTTGAGTAAAGTTATTTTGCCGCTGAGTTGGTTTTTTAAATTGATAACGACCTTCAAGCTTTATAGTTAACTGATCAATGAATTTATTTAAGTAGTTATTTATTTCTGTAATGTCTTTTTTCTTAATTATTTTGCTGATTTTTTGTTGGAGGTTTTCTCCTAACAAGGACTGTAGTAAATCACTTTCTACCCTTGAATATTCAGATGTCGTTATTTCTGCTGGTAAGTAAATATAATTATAGTTGTCTTTTATAGCAGTCAGTAACTTAGGTAATGTGATTCTGAAAAAATATTTTTTAAGACTGGGTGAGCTATTCTCAGTTACAAGTTCATCAATTTGTGAGCGATAGTCCTCGATAGATTCAAATATTGACATGTAAGTGCGTGGGATATCATTTGCAGTTTCTTTTATTACTCCAAGAGGTATTAACAGATAATCATCCGAAGAGTATTGTGATTCTAATTGACTCCTGTGTGAAACGAATTTTTCGGCTAACGGGCGTTGTAATGTATTAAAGTCTTCACTTTCAATTTGCCATGTTATATCGCTGATGATTTCTAATGCTTTGTATAAAACAGCAGTTGTTTTTAGTCTGTTTTTTCGTATTAAATAAATAGGGACAATGAATGGTTCTCGTGTGTCATAACCTTGACTACGAGCCTCATTATTTATGTCAAGTCTGTTAATATCTGTTTTATTGAGAGCAATATCTAATGCTTGTAATATTGAACTTTTACCAACCCCATTTTCCCCAATTAGCCAAGAGGACTTATTATTTAAAGTTAGTGGAATATAATGCTGATTTTTGAAGTTTTTGAAGTTTCGCAAAATAACGCCAACGATCATTTTTCATCCCTTAAAAAGTTGGTTATTTACAGGTCATGATTACCTTAGCAATGATATTAATATCACTGATATCACATTCTATTCTTTTTGATTTCGACTCTAGCATTATTCGGTTATTAGGTAATCTTATTAATTCGCGTACAGAAAATATACCGTCAATAGCAATCAGCCATAAACCATCATTGATTTCATCCATACCTCTTCTAATCACATACGTTACGCTGTCATGCTCAATAGCTGAGATATTTTTCAGATCACTTGGCAGTAGCGATAAATCAAAAATCAAATAACCATTCTCAATGAGCTTTCCATCACTAATTTTCTCTCTGGTAAGACTAGTGATTTGTGCTCTTGCATCTAAATGCATGGGGCCTTCAGATGTGGATAGCCATCGAAGTGAAACATCTGTTTCTAATGCACATTGGATTATCCAATCAGCTGGGAAGGTATCTCTCATATATCGATTAGCTAAAGTGCTTTTTGAAACGCCAAGATGATCTGCTAATGCCTGCCGTGTTGTAAAACCATACGCCTCTACCAATCGTTCAATCGCAGCTTTTCCACCCTGATTGGGATTTATCTTGATCTCGTTTGGGTACTTTGGTGTTGGCATATCTCTTATGCGATCCTAGTATCTGTTTTGTCCCCATTTGGGGACTTGTCACGATTACAAACGGCTCACCACAAGCCAATAGGAGATGTTGCATCATGACCCCTAATATTTCAATCACTCTGAACACGCCGCACGTCACAATTGAACGCTATAGCGAGCTAACTGGGCTGCCTGTTGATACCATAAACGACATGCTTGCAGATGGTCGGTTGCCTCCTCATCGCCTGCGTAAAGATAAGAAGCGTGAAAAGGTAATGATTAATATCGTCGCTTTAACCGTTGATGCACTCTCAGATTGCAATGTGACTATCAACTAGTTCCATTTTGAGACTTCACGGAGCAACTGACTATGTTTGACTATCGCATATCAAAACATCCCCATTTCAATGAAGCCTGCCGGGCTTTCGCTTTACGCCACAACATGGCGAAGCTGGCAGAACGTGCAGGTATGAACGTTCAAACCCTGCGTAATAAGCTCAACCCGGAGCAACCACACCTGCTGACTGCACCAGATATCTGGCTGCTAACCGATCTGACTGAGGACTCAACACTAGTTGATGGATTTCTGGCGCAGATCCATTGCCTGCCGTGTGTGCCCACCAATGAAGTCGCACGGGAGAAAATGCCTCAGTACGTCCTGAAAGCCACCGCTGAGATCGGACGTGTGGCTGCCAGTGCGGTTTCTGATGTTCAGTTAAACGCGACCACCCGACGTCAAGTTGTCGAGAGCGTCAATTCCGTTACCCGGCTTATGGCTCTTACAGCCATTTCTCTGCAGGCACGGTTGCAGGCTAACCCAGCGATGGCGAGCGTGGTCGATACCGTGACGGGCCTTGGTCATCGTTCGAGCTGAGTTGAGGTGGTTATGCTGACGAAAGAACCTTCATTTGCATCACTGTTGGTAAGGCAAAGCCCGGCAATGCACTGCGGTCATGGCTGGATTATGGGGAAGGATGGCAAGCGCTGGCATCCGTGCCGTTCTCAGGATGTTCTGCTGGCTGAACTTTCTACGACCAAAAAGGGGAATTCATGGCGCAAGCAACAGAAGGTATTTTTTACCAGTTCTTCCATAAGGCGAAAAATATTCAATTCATGAGGAGGAGTTTACAAGTTGTTATCCGTCTCTATCAGGTGACGGTAGTTACTATTTTACGTTGCGAGATGGGACATTCTTTCGGGGAGAACGGGTTCAGGAAGTGATGCGGAAAAGCACATCACCTCTTGAACAGTATCGCCAACAAACTTATCGGTAACGCTCTATTAGCTCCTGAAGTTTGTAGGTGAATTCCTGACGTTTGAGTGAGCCTGGCGGTAATTTGTTTAATTCTTCACGAAGGATGTTTAAAAATGCTGACTGATTCGATGATTCTCCTCGTAGCACGCTGTGTAGTAAGCCAGACAGCAGGATTTGTTGCATCTCAACATCCTCTCGCAGTCGCGCAATTTCATTTTCAAGCTGCTCGATCCGTTCCTTCTCAACCAGGTTCAACATTGGTACATCCTCTGAGTTATCTCGTTGCATCGGAAAATCATATCAGAGAAGGAGTAGCAAGTGATCTGTGGAGGAATTTATGGCTATTGAAGGCGCTGTGGTGACTGTCCCATTAAGCCCCGGTAAACGCCTGGACGGACTGAACCATATTGCGGAACTACGTGCAAAAGTGTTCGGCCTGAATATTGAGTCGGAGCTTGAAAGGTTCATTGAAGATATGCGCAACCAAAGGGACGTTAACAATAAACAAAATGTGAGGGCACTGGCAGCCATATTTTATATGGCAAAAATTCCGGCAGAACGTCATAGCGTCAATATTAGTGATCTGACTACTGACGAAAAGCGGGAACTGATTAAAGCAATGAATCATTTTCGTGCAGTGGTGAGCTTATTTCTAAAACGGCTAACCATGCCGAATTAATCCACAACAGAAATTAATGGCGTAAACCCGCCGGGCTTCTTATTGCCCAAATTCAGGAGAAACAACTATGCGAAATATTGAAACCCGTATCACCAAAACCGGACCAGATGATGCTGGCCTCAATCTGCTGCTTACTGAGGCGCGTATGGATGAGCGCAAGGATCGTGCTTTAGCCGTTTCAATCCGAATGGAAGCGTTGGCGATTCATATTCTGCAGAAGGAAATGAACGGGGTGGAGGCAGCAGAGCTACTGAGCCGCGAAGCTGCACGTTGCGAAGCTGAATATCGGGGGGACTGGCACTGATGGCTGATTCAATGGACCTTGTACAACAGCGCGTTGAAGAAGAACGCCAGCGCCACATCCACACCGCCCGCAACAGAGCGCCGGGCGTTTCTCGTGTTCTCTGCATTGATTGTGATGCACCGATCCCGCCAAAACGCCGCCGTGCCATTCCGGGTGTGCAGTGCTGTGTCACTTGTCAGGAGATTGCGGAGCTGAAAGGCAAACATTACGTAGGCGGTGCTGTATGAGCGTCATTCATAACTTAAAAATTGCACCGGGACATTTTGCATCAGTTATTGCTGGAGAGAAAAAAGCAGAGTTGCGAATGAACGATCGCAATTTTAAATGTGGTGATTTTATTCTTTTGCGTGAATGGAGGGATGAGTTTACGGGCAATGTATCGCTTGCCAAAGTGACTCACTTATTACCCGTGGGGGATTTCATTATCACGGGTGGTAATTGGGTAGTTATGTCTATTTCTTTGGTCGATGAGAAAGATGTTCTTCCAATCCTTGCGGAAATCATGGGGGAAGAGAAATCTGCAGACGAAATCATAGCCGTTTCTGAATTTGTACCTCCCGTGCCTTTGTATGGGCATGCAGTATCCTTCTACCAATGCGTTAAAAAGTTTGGTTTGCCACGTGTCAAAGCTTGATCGCTACGCCGCGGCCTTTCCATGGAATGCCCCAAAAAAAGCGGTTAACCCGTATCTGGACCCGGCGGAAGTTGCGCCGGAGTCTGCGCTTTCAAACCTCATCACTCTGTACGCTGCGGATAACGAGCAGGAGCATCTGCGCCGTGAGGCGCTGAGTGATAAGGTTTGGGAACGTTATTTCTTCAATGAATCCCGTGATCCTGTCCAGCGTGAAATGGAGCAGGATCGGCTGATTAGCCATGCCAAAATGGCCCGCGAACAGCAGCGCGTGAATCCCGATTTGGTGATTATTGCCGATGTAAGCGCCATGCCTGCCCATATCAGCAAGCCTCTGCTGGAGCGGATTAAATACTTCAATACCCTGGGACGTCCGAAAGCGTATTCCCGCTATTTGCGCGAAACTATCAGACCGTGTATTGAGCGGCTGGAGCGCGTACGTGACAGCCAGGTGTCTGCGTCTTTCCGGTTCATGGCGAGCCAGGACGGGCTGGAGGGGCTGCTGGTACTGCCTGAAATGAATCAAGAGCAGGTCAAGCGCCTATCCACGCTGGTTGCGGCACATATGAGCATGTGTCTTGATGCGGCCTGCGGTGATCTGTTTGTCAGTGACGATGTTAAACCAGAAGAAATCCGCCAGGCATGGGAAAGGGTTGCTGCAGAAGCCATGCGCCTTGAGGTCATCCCGCCTGCCTTTGAGAAGTTGCGCCGCAAAAAGCGCCGTCGCAAGCCAGTGCCTTATGAACTGATCCCACCGTCGCTGGCGCGCATGCTGTGCGCGGACTGGTGGTATCGCAAATTGTGGCAGATGCGCTGCGAGTGGCGGGAGGAGCAGATGCGCGCCGTCTGTCTGGTCAACAAGAAAGCGTCCCCGTATGTCAGTTATGAAGCCGTGATACACAAACGCGAGCAGCGTCGCAAATCGTTGGAGTTCTTCCGCTCGCATGAACTGGTCAACGAAGATGGTGACACGCTGGATATGGAAGATGTGGTGAACGCCAGCAACAGCAACCCGGCGCACCGCCGTAATGAAATGATGGCCTGTGTTAAAGGGCTGGAGCTGATCGCGGAAATGCGTGGAGACTGCGCTGTGTTCTATACCATCACCTGCCCGTCACGTTTCCACGCAACCCTCAACAACGGCAGACATAATCCGAAATGGACCAGCGCCACGGTCCGGCAGAGCAGTGACTATCTGGTTGATACATTCGCCGCTTTCCGCAAGTCCATGCACAAGGCCGGGCTGCGCTGGTACGGCATCCGCGTTGCAGAGCCGCACCATGACGGCACCGTGCACTGGCATCTTCTGTGCTTTATGCGCAAAAAGGACCGTCGCCCCATCACTGCGCTGCTGCGTAAGTTTGCCATCCGTGAAGACCGCGAGGAGCTGGGCACCAATACCGGACCGCGCTTCAAGTCCGAGCTAATCAATCCGCGCAAGGGAACGCCGACCAGCTACATCGCCAAATACATCAGTAAGAATATCGACGGGCGTGGGCTGGCTAAAGAAATCAGCAAAGAAACCGGCAGATCACTGCGTGACAGCGCCGAGCATGTCACCGCCTGGGCGTCGCTGCACCGTGTCCAGCAATTTCGTTTCTTTGGTATTCCGGGTCGTCAGGCATACCGCGAGCTGTGCTTGCTGGCAGGTCAGGCGGCGAGAGTACAGGGCGAACGCAAAGCGGGTGCGCCGGTACTGGATAACCCGCGTCTGGATGCGGTACTGGCAGCTGCAGATGCGGGGTGCTTTGCCACCTACATCATGAAGCAGGGCGGCGTACTGGTTCCCCGCAAACATCACCTTGTCCGCACGGCTTATGAGCTTAACGACGAACCGAGCGCCTACGGCGATCACGGTATCCGCATCTATGGCATCTGGTCCCCGATTGTAGAGGGCAAGATTTGCACGCACGCGATGAAGTGGAAAAAGGTTCGTAAGGCCGTTGACGTTCAGGAGGCGGCAGCCGACCAGGGCGCTTGCGCCCCTTGGACTCGTGGCAATAACTGTCCCCCTGTTGAAAATTTGAACCAGACAGGGGGAGATTTACCTGAAACCATCGAGCCGGAGGTGCTAGCGGATCTCCATAATCTGAGCGCGAAGGAACGGCGGGAGCTGACGGCGCGGTTGAGATTGGTAAAACCGAAGCGGCGGAAAGGCTACAAACAGCAGATTAGCAATCATCAGCGCCAGCAGCTTGATGCTGAACTGAGGTCTAGGGGATTTGATGCGAGTGATACCGAGGTGGATCTGCTTTTGCGCGGCGGCAGTATCCCGTCTGGGGCCGGGCTGCGTTTGTTCTACCGAAACCAGCGCCTGCAGGAAGATGATAAATGGCGGCAGTGGTACTAAGAGGGCTGGAATGAGGCTATCTATTAATCAAAGGGTTAGCTGAGTAAAAAACTATTTCAGCTTTAAATACATATGATGTACTGTGTATATAAGCAGTAATATTGGGAGGGAGTTGTGAACGATTTGTTCATGGAGTCACTTGCACTGCAACGGATAGAACTTATGGCCCGGCTGGTTGCCAGCTCAGATTGTAGCGATGACGACAAGGAGGTGGCGATCTCTTGGCTGTCGGAGTTGACGAGTGATCTGGTTACCAGGCTAAATGAGTACGGAGTAAGGCAAGATGAAAGCACGCATTAGTGATTTTGCACTGTGGGAATCTCCCTCCCATGTGGCACCTTGCGGTCTGAGCAGGCAATGCATGTCTATGGTGCATGGATTCGCATGATCCAAATAGGATCACAATGGGTCGGGGCCGCCAGAACTGGCGCGTTTTCCGGCCCGTCATGCACCTGCATGAAAACCACTCCATAAAGCGGGCAGGCGTGGCGGGGATACGAGCGCGCGCTAAGTATGAGATTTGGTTGAAAGTAAGAACAGTATTGAAGGATAACTTCACATCTTCATTTACAGCGTAGCTCAGTCTGCATTACACTCACTAACGATGTCTGTTTTGCATTTTTTTCACAAAATTAGGGGTTTCAGATGCTGATTGCCTTCACGATAGAGAATTATAAGAGCTTTAGAGACCAGCAGACTCTAAGTTTTGTGTCATCCGCTGGTGATGAACACCTTGATCATACTATGCTATTAGACAATGGATTAAGAATTAATCGATTTGCTGCAATTATTGGTGGGAATGGTGCAGGAAAATCTCAAATAATAAGAGCAATAAATGATTTTGCTCGATCTATACATCGTGACACATTGAATGAACTCCACAAACCGTATATGTTCGATAGTAAAAGTCGACTAAGTCCGACCTCTTATGAAGTTATTATCGTAAACAACGAAAAAGACACTTTTCTTCGATATGGGATATCTGTTTTTGAAGATAAGATTGTTAGCGAATATCTTTACTCAAGAGAAGTGAAGAAAGGAGCAAAAGAGAGTTGTATTTTTACTCGTAATGGAGATGAGTTGGAGTTTAAAAGATCAGCTTACAAAAAGCATGAAGCACTTATAAAACCAATTATTAAAGATTCTGGCGCAGTAATAACTTTTGCAAAATCTTTGCAAGCCAAAGAAATGACTAATGTTAGAGAATGGGCAATATCTCAATTACCATATAATCCTGAAGTTTTTTTGGATAAAGGGTTGGAGTTTTTTGAATCAAGGTTTGAAGAACTGCTGACTAAAGATGATAATGGGAAGGTAACCATTAATGATAATGCTAAGAAACTGTTAGGTTTGTATGGCGATTTTATTTTAAAGGCGCCCCTTCATATCGATGGTGTCGATTTTCTTCCTGTGGGTAGTGATAAAAAATATCACTTTGTCTACAAGATAAAAAATCTTGATGGTGGTTTTACAACCATAGGTCCTAGTGAGAGAGGTGAGTTTTTCTCACAAGGGACTATGAATATATTAACATTCATGGCTGCAGTTATTTGGACTACTGATCGTGGGTTTACGCTTTATGTTGATGAAGTAGATGCATCGATTCATCATTCTCTGGCCACTACCTTAATTAAAGGTATCTTAACATATCATTCAGAGCGAAATGATATGCAATTCATATTATCTACGCATAATATTCCTTTATTGGATGAATGCTTCAGAAGAGATGAATTAAATATCATTATCAAGGATAAAGGAAAAGCGTCGAATATTATTAACGCATCAAAATTTTCAATTAGGAAAGATGCTAAGGTTTCGGCTAAGTATTTTCGAGGGGAATTTGGTGTTCTTCCTTCCTTTTTGGGATTGGTAGGGAAAGAAAAATAATGTCAGATAAATTAGACTTTGACTATGATGGTGTTACTCAAGAAGATAACTCTCTGGGGATAGAGTCCTTCGATGATTTACATCTGAAGCTAAACGGTAAGAAAATATGTGTTTTTTTAGGGGCCGGCTTTTCTAAAGCTTGGGATGAAAAATATCCCCTGAGTGATCAAGTTTTTTCGCTGTCAAAAGAAGAAGCTGAAAATTATTCTGATAAGTTTAAATTTTTCTCTTTATTTGAATCTTTTAACCTGAATCTTCATTCAGAAACTGTTAGTGAAAAAGAAAGGGCTGGAGTATTTAAGAGTTTTAAGTACAATCTTGATGTTTACCGCAGATACCCTAGTCTTTTACCATCTCACTTGGATAAACAGACGCTGGACTATTTTGAACGACAGGTCAAAAATTATATTAAGAATAAATTTGTAAGATTACTTCCTTTGAGTGAATTTAAGCTTGATAGCAAGGGTGCTGCAAGAAAACATAAAGATGACATTATCAGATTTTTTAATAGATTGGAAAGTGCTAATTCTTTGGATATTATAACTACAAATTATGATATAGTTATTGATAAGGTTTTGAAATTCTCCAATCCTATTAGAACTCAATTACGTGGTTTCCCTATTCATATTAATAACGAAGTTGCTTGTCCTAAAAAAGGCGGAGTTGGACTCTATAAATTAAATGGTGGGTTTGAGGTTGTTGCTGAAGACGATGGCTTTAAAATTGATTACGACTCATTAAGTAATATAGATTCATGTCCGAATATAATATTGCCATCTAATGATCAAAATTATAGTGATAAATACTTCAAAAATGCGTTTGTTAAATCATCTAGTCAACTTAGACAAGCAGATGTTCTGATTTTTATTGGGTATTCTTTCCCTGAAGAAGATTACATTATTCAATTCTTATTGAAAAGTTTTCTGGATGCAGACAATAAGGAGAAAGAAACAATTATAGTTAGTCGTAATGAAAAAAGTGCATTGGAGTGTCATGAAAGAGCCTGTAAGCTATTTACAGAGTTAAATGACAAGTCTGGTCTTTATTATTACAAAGGTTCTTTTTTAGAGTTGTGTGCTGGATCTTAATTAATAAGCCATCCAATATATTTATATGGATGGCTTGTCTTCACTTACTCAAAAGAATAATTTTTATATTTTACTATTTCGTCTCCGGTAAATTGATTAATTTCCTCAAACTTAGCTTGCAGGGGAATTAATTCATTTCTTACAAATACCTTACTCGCTTTCTCCACATCCCCAAATCCCCCAACGTTGCTCGGCATAATCCCCATCATCTGCGGCGGAACGCGGTGCGCTGCCATCATGTCATCGCGGCTCACATTCTTGATGTTCAAAAACTCATCCTTAGCAGCCACTTCTGACAGCGGGATAATCTGGATGCCGTCCTTCTTCCCATTAGGTGAGTACATAAATAGGTTGCGGAAGTTGCCCGGTCCTTTGGCGCTTTTCATTGCCTGGCGGATGTTGTTCACATCCTCCTGATTCTGCGCCGCATCGGTCATGTACATGATGAAACCCGCATGACTGCCGTTGATGTAATACTTGCGGCGGAACAGCGTGGCGGACTCGTTCAGCAGGGCGGACGGGATAGCGGACAGGTACTCCGGCAGACCGTAAATCTCTTGGTTCAGATCTGGTTCCATCAGGTGAAAGATGCTGCCTTTGGTAAACTCGTAGGGCTGCGTGGTCATGCCGTATTGCACAAACCAGTAGGTATCCAGATCCACGCCGCGGCGGGTGTATTTCGCCAGCGATGGCTCCAGCGACAGAATACCGCCGAGCCGGTTGGTACGCTTCTCCAGATAGGCGTTACCGAATACCAGATAGTCCTGCACAAAGCGGCTGAACGCCTGCTGGCTCAGGAGTGGATGCGGGATAAATGTGCTGGTCAGAATGTTGCGTTTGACGGCAATCGGCGAGCTGTGATGCACGGCGGCACGATAGGTTCGCGCCAGCCCGTCAAAGCTGACCGGCGGTTCATACCAGCGATCCATCTGCACACACTCCACATAATCCAGCAGCTCGCGGCGGTCCAGTACCGGAATGGGATCGTCAAAGCTGAATGCCTCTGCAGATACACCGCTTTTGTGTTGTACGTTGTGCTCAGCGGCAGCGCGGTTTTTCTTACGTTTGCTCATCAAAAAATCTCCACAATATTGCTGGTATTGGCGGATTCGCCCTGCAGCGGTTCGTTAAACAGTGCATGCATTGTTGCCCAGGCCAAATCTGCATGGCTGGCTTCTTCGCTGCGGCTCGCTTCGTAGGTAGGTCGGTTGCCGCTGGCGGTTGTGGCCCGGCGGATAGCCATAAAGGACTGCGCAATGTCGGTATGCCCGGCGTCAAACTCCAGGCGGCGGTGGCTGATAATGTCGTACGCCTTGAGCACCAGGGCGTTTTTGACGTTGGGGTTGTAGACAAACTCGCGCACGGCAGGAAAGAACGCTTTTACGTTCTCATAAACACCGTGCCCGACGCCGGTCGAGTCGATGCCGATATAGGTCACGTTGTACTGCTGCGTCAGTTTCTTGATGGCGTCCGCCTGGGCGCGGAAGTCCATCCCGCGCCACTGATGACGCTCCAGAATGCGAAACTTTCCGCCCGGTACAGTGGGCGGTGCCATAACCACACAGCCTGCGCTGTCACCATTCTGCGTACCTTTCGCCGGGTCGTAACCGATCCAGACTTCTCGCCAGCCAAACGGGCGCAACGCCAGCGCCTGAAAATCGGTCCAGACTTCCCAGCTGTCCACCATGCACGCCTGCAGCTCGCTGAGCGGGAAAACTGACGCCAGATCGTCAATAAATTCGCACATCAGCAGGTTCTGGTATTCGTCCGGGCTGTACTCCATGCGCAGCTGGTCGAGGTCGAACAGGTTACAGCCGCCGCGCACCGCATCCTCCACGGTGACGATCTGGCGGTAATCTGCATAAAGTGGATGAGTGGCTGGCAGCACTGCTGGCAAATCTGGAGCCTGCCGCACGTCAGCGCATGATGCGTGAGCTGGCGCAAGAGCTGCGCCGGACACAACAGCAGAACATCAGGCTTCAGCGCAATCCTGACGGCAGCGGATACGAGCCGCGTAAAGTAACAGCCCGGACCAAAAAGGGGCGCATCAAGCGGCAGATGTTTGCGAAGCTACGCACGACGAAATACCTGAAAACTGCCGCCAGTGCCGACTCTGCCTGCGTACAGTTTGAGGGCAAGGTGCAGCGCATTGCCCGTGTTCACCACTACGGCCTGCGTGATCGTGTCAGCCGTAAAGGCCAGGAGGTCCGCTACGCAAAACGTCAACTGTTAGGCTTGAAGGATTCTGATATCTTTTTAATACAGGAAACTCTGTTGGAGTGGATAGCAAAATGATTCAATAATAATTTTATTTGATATTATTTTCACTTATTGGCACCAGTAAATCAGTAACGCTTAATGCAAATCGAAATAAAACGGTTGTTGTAAGTAGTATTACGCTAATGATGAAAGCCCATGAGCTTAGATGTAGCTCTTTAAGGAATATATCTGCAATGTTACTGCCAGGATTTGTTTTGTAAATGTAAGAGTATAGGCCATAGCAGAAAACAATAGCAGTTTCATAATTCCAAAGGGCATTGAAAAATTCTTTGAAAATTTTATTGTGACCTTTTTTGGTTATTCTTTCACATATTAAAAATATTAAAAAATAACCTATTGCAAAAAGCGCTGCGTATAACGTAATGGCATTTTTTGATAATAGTGTAAATAGAATTAAAAAAGGGGCCATTCCAAATATGGAAATATACTCAAGAACTCTCTTACGGAGTCCTCTGTTTTTGTAAGTGGACATGCTAATTCCTTTTCTCATTGTGCAACACATCATACAAAAGATGTTGCGTGCATTCACCATCTTTCATATGCGACTTTTGCATTCATGAACGCACAACTGACCGAAATCATGCGCCTTATCACCAATCTGATCCGCACCGGCATCGTGACCGAAGTGGATCGGAAGAAATGGCTGTGCCGGGTGAAAGTGGGCGAGCTTGAAACCAACTGGATTAACTGGCTGACGTTGCGCGCCGGTGGTGCCCGCACATGGTGGTGCCCGTCGCCAGATGAGCAGGTGGTGGTGCTGAGCATGGGCGGCAATCTGGAAACCGCTTTTGTGCTGCCCGCCATCTACTCCAATCAGTTTCCGCCGCCGTCGGATTCCGTGGACGGCTGCGTGACGGAGTACCCGGACGGGGGCTGGTTTGAGTATGAACCCGCCACCGGACGATGGCATGTCCGGGGTATCAAATCCATGGTGATCGAGGCGGCGGATAATATCACCCTCAAAACCGCTGAGTTTGTGGTGGAGGCTGACACCACGCGCATTAACAGCGAGGTGGTGATCAATGGTGGCGTCACTCAGGGCGGTGGCGCGATGAGTTCCAACGGGATCGTGGTGGATAAACACGGTCACACCGGCGTTAAGTCCGGCGGCGATACGTCAGGAGGTCCGGTATGACGTTGTATATCGGTATGAGCAGGAATGACGGTCAGGCCATTGCAGATACAGATCATCTGCGCCAGTCGGTGCGGGATATTCTGCTGACGCCGCAGGGCAGCCGTCTTGCCCGCCGTGAATATGGCTCCCTGCTGTCTGCCCTGATTGACCAGCCGCAGAACCCAGCGCTGCGCTTGCAGATTATGTCTGCGGTCTATGTGGCGCTGAACCGCTGGGAACCGCGCCTTACGCTGGACTCCATCACCATCAACGGCAATTTTTACGGCTCTATGGTGGTTGAACTTACCGGACACGGCAATAACGGCGCACCGGTTTCCCTTTCCGTATCAACAGGAGCAGACAATGGCAGTCATTGACCTTTCCCGGCTACCGCCGCCGCAGATTGTGGATGTACCGGACTTTGAGGCATTGCTGGCAGAACGCAAGGCCGCCTTTGTGGCACTCCATCCGGCTGATGAACAGGAGGCTGTTATGCGCACGTTAGCGCTGGAGTCAGAACCTGTCACCAAACTGTTGCAGGAGAATACTTACCGCGAAATCCTGCTGCGTCAGAGAATTAATGAGGCTGCGCAGGCGGCCATGGTGGCCTATTCCATGGGAAATGACCTTGAGCAACTGGCAGGTAACTGCAACGTGAAGCGCCTGACGGTAGTCCCAGCAGATAATGACGCGGTGCCGCCGGTCGCCGCAGTGATGGAAAGTGATGAAGCATTACGCCAGCGCATTCCTGCAGCATTTGAGGGGCTGTCCGTTGCAGGGCCGACGGGAGCCTATGAGTTCCACGCCAGAAGTGCCGACGGGCGGGTGGCAGATGCCAGCGCAACCAGTCCCGCACCGGCTGAGGTGGTGCTTACCGTACTGAGCCGCGAGGGTGACGGTACGGCAGGGGCGGACCTGCTGGCGGTGGTTGAGCGGGCGCTTAACAGTGAAAAGGTTCGCCCGGTGGCAGACCGCCTGACGGTGCGCAGCGCTGAAATTATTCCGTACAGCGTGGATGCAACGATCTTCCTTTACCGGGCAGTTACCTGAGATGAGCTCATTCACATACAGTTCTGATGGTGGTCGCCTTAACGCTCATTACTTCCCCAGTTCAAATGCGTCAGGATCTTTTCTTTTGGAAACTGCTTTATTTACCGCTCATCCAGGACTTTCAACATGTACTCCACCGATAGCGCCGCCATCAAAAATTCTTTCTGTGGTCGCAACTCAAAGGTCTAATTCAGCAGCTGGAGGAACCTTCTCCGTAGAGTTAATTACAGGAAATCAAAAGGCTTTTGTGGTTTACAATTCTGGAACTACTTCAATTGACATTCAATGGCAGGCGTGGTGCATATGATGATTTATACAAAAAAGTTTCTTTATAGTGCGACAACAAACTCTTTTTATCCAACTGCCATGTTGTCTGCCTATGAAAATGCAAACTCATTACCCGATGATGTTGTAGAAATTGATGATAGTGAGGCAGAAGAGTTTATGAGTGAAACTCCTGTCGATAAGGTTAGATGTGGTGGTGAAAATGGTCATCCGTCTTGGTGCAATGTACCGCCATTGACAGTAGAGCAGCAGATTCTGATTGCAGAAAAAATACGCCAGGCCTTATTGGATGAAGCTGCTACTTTGACCTGCGACTGGAGAACTGAGTTGATGCTGGGTACTATTGATGATAGTGATAAATCAAAACTCGCAAAATGGATGGGATACATAAAAAAAGTGAGGGCCGTTGATACTAAAAAAGTACCTGATATTAAATGGCCCTCACGACCAGAAAACTAGTTTTTTATATTCCTTAATAGTGAAAATAACTTTGGCTTCAGCATGTTAGATAATGCGTCTTTAGCCTGGCTTAGTAAGAGGGGGATCAGTAAACCAGCGGCTATATAAATAGGTAGCGACCAGTTGCTGATGTAATGGTTGTCATAAGAATCCGTTCCGACTAGACTATAAATACCTATCTTAGCCGCCATTATGTCCAGTATTACATAAATCAATAAATGATACGCCATTATGGTTCTTGATTTTTGACCTATGCTTCTAAGTAATTTCATCTCATCGGAGCATTTTGCAAGTAAACTCGAAATGTAAAATATTGCATATGCTCCGATTAATGCGTTAATAACGGTCATTAATAGCCCGTCAGGGTAATAGCTCCATGACATAATGCTCTGAGTTGATAATCCGTAGTTTTTGAATATAAATAATAACGTTGTTAACGCTATGAACATGTAAAAATTAAGTATTTTATAAATAACATTTTTTATTATATACCCTAATATATAGAATGATATTCCTGTTAAAATTTGGCATGCAAGATTTATTTTGTAATTTCTTGTTGTAGCATATTCTGGTGATAGATGGTTTATAGAAATCACGATGCCTATTACACAAAAAACAATAAGAATGATACTTGATAGATTCCTATCTTTAAAGACTTTTTCAGTGGACTGAATAACCGTTGCCGAAAAGATGCTGACAAATATGTATGCGAATAAAAACCAACAAGTTAAAAATATTTTGTTGTTATGGAAGTTTGATTTTATTGCTAGTTTTATTGTTTGATATATATCAGATGAAAAAGCATCCCCAATCCTAATTCCATAGTTAGATGTGATCATGACTGATATATAGCCAATTATGATGTATGTAATTACAATGAAGGGTGTTTGTTTTTTAATTACATGCACTGAGAGGTTTAATAATGTTCTATTTCCTTTGTATAACATTCCGCCAATTAGAAAAAATAATGGCATGTGAAATAGGTAGGCGTTATAAAAATTAAAAACTTCATTGGCAATGTGACCAGTTAAAACAAAAAAAAATACCAAAAGCCTTTGCGTAATCCATAGCCAATGATTTTTCTTGTTCTATGAATTGTTTTTGTGTGTTCAAAATAATCCTCTCGTTGCTTTTATTATATCCAATAGGCAATGAATTAGTTAATAGCTTATGGTTTTTGTCAATAAAAAACAAGGTGTGTGATGTCAAAACACTTTGTTGTACTTTTAAATGAAAATAATTATTGATGACTCTATATCTACATCTATAGGCAGGATTGGAGGGCGAAGACCAAAACTGACGCCAGAGCAATGGGCACAGGCTGGCAGGTTACTTGCTGCAGGTGAAACACGGCAGCGGGTTGCTTTAATTTTTGATGTGGGGATCTCAACGTTATACCGCAAATATCCTGCGACATTGTGTGATTAACAGGACAATGCCGCGCAGCTGTCTGCGTGACGTAATCAATACAACATAGGGCGAAGCCTATTCCAATCAGGAGGTTTGCCGCTATGGCTCAGGATTACCACCACGGGGTGCGCGTTGTTGAAGTCAACGACGGCACCCGCTCCCTCACCACGGTAAGCACTGCTATCGTGGGTATGGTCTGCACCGGCGATGATGCTGATGCGTCCGTGTTTCCTCTCAATAAGCCGGTTCTGCTGACAGATGTGCTGGAGGCCAGCGGTAAAGCAGGCGAGTCCGGCACGCTGGCTCGTTCGCTGGATGCGATTGCCGACCAGTCAAAACCCGTGACGGTTGTTGTGCGCGTGGCGCAGGGCGAAACCGAAGCTGAAACCACCTCCAATATTATCGGTGGCGTCACGTCAGACGGTAAGAAAACGGGGATGAAAGCGCTGCTTTCTGCGCAGTCGCAGCTGAAAGTTAAGCCGCGCATTCTCGGTGTGCCGGGGCACGACACGCAGGCGGTTGCCACTGAGCTGATGAGTGTGGCGCAGAGCCTGCGCGGGTTTGCCTACCTGTCTGCCTATGGCTGCAAGACGGTGAATCCGTCACTGGCCCGCGACATTATCGAAGGTATTCGCGCCAAATTACGCAGCCTGGTAAATCAGGGATACCTCATCGGGGCGGACTGCTGGCTGGATGAGTCAGTGAACGATAAAGACTCTCTGAAAGCCGGGAAGCTCACCATCGACTACGACTACACGCCGGTGCCGCCGCTTGAAAATCTGATGCTGCGCCAGCGCATCACCGATCGCTACCTGGTCGATTTTGCCAGCCGTGTCAGTGCATAAGGGGGATACATGGCATTACCACGCAAGTTAAAACACCTGAACCTGTTCAACGACGGGAACAACTGGCAGGGGATCGTTGAGTCCCTGACTCTGCCGAAATTCACCCGCAAGTTTGAGAAGTATCGCGGTGGCGGTATGCCGGGCGCGGTGGATGTGGATATGGGGCTGGATGACGGCGCACTGGACACGGAATTTTCAATCGGCGGCACCGAACTGCTGTTATTCAAACAGATGGGAGCTGCCACGGTGGACGGTATCCAGTTGCGTTTTACCGGCTCTATTCAGCGTGACGATACCGGCGAAGTGCAGGCCGTTGAGCTGGTTGTGCGGGGGCGTCACAAAGAAGTGGATTCCGGCGAGTGGAAGACCGGCGAAAGTAGCACCACCAAAGTCAGCAACACCAACAGCTACGCGAAGCTGACCATTAACGGCGAGGTGCTCTATGAGGTGGATGTGGTCAACATGATTGAAATCGTTGACGGCGTGGACCTGATGGAAGCGCACCGTAACGCCCTTGGCCTCTGATTTAACTTAACGGCGCGGTGATCTGCGCCAGTATCTGATTAACAGGAAACGAACATGAGCGACAAGCTGACTGAAAAAACCGTACAACTGGATACGCCCATCATGCGCGGTAAAACCCAAATCACCGAAATTGTGCTGCGTAAGCCTCAGTCCGGTGCGCTGCGCGGTACCCGCCTGCAGGCCATTATGGATATGGACGTGGGGGCCATGATGACAGTGATCCCGCGTATTTCCACCCCGACGCTGACCGCACAGGAAATGGCTGAACTGGACCCCGCCGATCTCACCGCACTGTCGGTAGAGGTGGTAACTTTTTTGTTGAAGAAGTCGGTGCTTGCCGGTTTACCGACAGCCTGACGATTGATGACCTGGTGGCGGATATCGCCACCATCTTTCACTGGTCGCCGTCCATCACTGACGTTATGCCGCTGACTGAGGTGCTGGAGTGGCGGCACAAAGCGATTCAGAGAAGCGGGGCCAGCGATGAGTGACAATAACCTGCGTCTGCAGGTGATCCTGAATGCGGTTGACAAGCTCACCCGCCCATTTCGATCCGCGCAGGCCAGCTCAAGGGAGCTGGCTGCTGCTGTCAAAAAATCCCGCGATGCAATAAAGCAGCTTGATCAGGCCGGGAGCAGTCTGGACAGCTTCCGAAAGCTACAGGCAGAAAATCAGAAACTGGGCGACCGGCTGAACTATGCCCGCCAGCGTGCCAATTTACTCAGTCATGAGCTGGGCGCTATGGGGCCGCCTTCTCAACGGCAGGTTGTTGCTCTGGGCCGTCAACAGCTGGCTGTTCAGCGTCTGGAAGAACGGCAGAAAAAACTGCAGCAGCAGACTGCGCTTGTGCGTGCAGAGCTTTATCGTGTCGGTATTTCAGCCAGTGATGGTGCCAGCGCGACGGCCCGCATTACCCGTGAAACAATGCGTTATAACAGGCAGCTTTCTGAACAGGAAGCAAGGTTACGACGTGTAGGGGAGCAACAGCGAAAAATGCACGCCGCCCGTGCGGCATACTCCAGGAGTCTTGAGGTAAGGGATCGCATAGCCGGAGCCGGAGCCACCACCACAGCTGCCGGGCTGGCAATGGGTGCGCCGGTTATGGCTGCAGTTAAGAGCTACGCCAGTATGGAAGATGCCATGAAAGGCGTGGCAAAGCAGGTATCGCAGCAATCTGCTGTTTATCCGGCAGGGACAGGGAAGAACGGCGAGCGGCAAGCCGCTGCCGGTTATCACCATCACGCGCAAAGCCGGTGACGGTCATCGGTTCACCCTTGCTGATCGTGGTGCCTATACCGGTGTTATTGCCAGCTGGTTGCATACGCGTGAACCCAGGAAAAAAGAGACAACCAGTGTTAAGCGTCGTCGAAAGAAAACCACCACACCCAAAGAGCCGGAAGCAAAACAGGGCGATTATCTGGTGGGAACGGATGAAAACGTGCTGGTTCTTAATCGTACCTACGCCAACCGGAGCAATGCAGAGCGCGCAGCAAAAATGCAGTGGGAACGCCTGCAGCGCGGAGTTGCTTCATTTTCCCTGCAGCTCGCTCAGGGGCGGGCTGATCTCTATACGGAAATGCCGATGAAGGTGACGGGGTTTAAGCAGCCGATCGATGATGCAGAATGGACCATTACCACCCTGACGCATTCTGTCAGCCCGGATAATGGATTTACGACCAGCATGGAGCTTGAAGTGAAAATAGATGAGTTCGCAATGGAATGATTAGTTCCAAATTGCGAACAATGATGTATCATTATTGCGAACTGGTTAATAATGAGGGCTGATTATTATGATGAATTGTCCTATGTGCGGGCAGGCTGCACATACCCGAAGCAGCTTCCAGGTTTCCAATGAAACCAAAGAACGCTACAACCAGTGCACTAACATCGAGTGCGGGCATACCTTCGTGACGCATGAGACTTTTGTGCGCTCAGTATGCCGTCCTCAAAAAATCAGCGCAGCACCGCCTCATCCAAAGGTATGCAGGAACAATTTGCTTACTGATACTGACCCGCCGCTGGCGGGTTTTTTACGTCTGGCGCCGCCATAACAAAAGCGCTGTCGCCACTTTGTCGCCACACATGAAGAAGAAGTAATCTAAGTGGTTGATTGGAAGGGAGATGAATTTCAGACAACAAAAAACCCATCAACCTTGAACCAAAACGGCGGGGTTGATGGGCTCCACAAATTGGGGACATCAAAGAAAAGCAGTGGCAATAGTTATGACTGACGCCTTGAAGAAAAGTTCTGCTTACCTGCAAAAAATTTTCGTTTAAGGGTAAATTTCAGCGCTAACCAAGGCCAGGCCAGACAATGACGATGAGTGTCCCCGCTAATGTCAGCAGAACGTTAGCTATCGCGTAGTTCCCAGCATAGCCTAACGCAGGGATGTTGCTGCGTGCGGTGTCGCTGATGATTTCCATTGCCGGAGCACAGGTACGTGCGCCCATCATGGCACCAAACAGCAGGGCGCGGTTCATGCGCAATACGTAAGCACCAAACAAGAAACAGATAACAACCGGAACCAGGCTGACTACCAGACCGGCAATCAACATTTGACCACCGACGGCCCCCAGGCCATTACCAATGCCACTGCCTGCGCTTAAACCGACGCCAGCCATGAATACCATCAGACCAAACTCTTTCACCATGTTCAGTGCACCCTGTGGGATGTAGCCAAACGTTGGATGGTTGGCTCGCAGGAAGCCCAGCATGATACCGGCGAACAGCAGTCCAGCCGCATTCCCGATGCCGAAGCTGAAATTACTGAACTGGAAGGTGATCATCCCGATCATCAGACCGATGATAAAGAAGGCGCAGAAGGCCAGCAGATCGGTCACCTGACTGTGAATCGAAATGAAGCCGATACGATCGGCAATAGTTTTCACGCGACGAGCATCACCGCTGACCTGCAAAACGTCACCTTTATTGAGCACGACGTTGTCATCAATAGGCATTTCAATCTGGCTGCGGATCACGCGGTTCAGGAAACAACCGTGGTCGGTCAGTTTCAACTGGGCCAGGCGACGACCAACGGCATTGTGGTTTTTCACTACAATTTCTTCAGTGACGATGCGCATATCGAGCAGATCGCGATCGAACACCTCTTTACCGTTACGGAAGCTGGGATCGAGGCGGGCATGGGCGTCCGGATAACCCACCAGAGCTATCTCATCGCCCATTTGCAGCACCGCGTCACCATCCGGGTTGGCAAGAATGCCGTTGCGACGGATACGTTCAATGTAACAACCGGTCTGACGATAAATACCCAGTTCGCGCAGATTTTTACCATCGGCCCATGCCACTAGCTCCGGGCCAACGCGATAGGCGCGAATCACCGGGAGGTAAACTTTACGATTGGCATCAGTATCCAGGCCCCGTTCACGCGCGATTTGTTGGGCGCTGGTTTGCAGGTCCTGATGCTGAAGTTTCGGCAAATAGCGCGCACCAACTATCAGACTGACCAGACCAATCAAATAGGTGAGGGCGTAACCCAAGCTCAGGTTATCGAGAGCGCTTGAAAGTTGTGTTCCTGACATTCCTGAATGGCGCAAGGTGTCACCTGCGCCGACCAGCACCGGCGTTGAGGTCATCGAGCCAGCCAGCATACCCGCCGTCAGGCCGATGTCCCAGCCAAATAGCTTACCCAGCCCCAGGGCGATCAGCATTGCGCTACCGACCATTACCAGGGCAAGCATTAGATAATTTTTCCCATCGCGAAAAAAAATCGAAAAAAAGTTGGGGCCGGCTTCGACGCCGACGCAAAAAATAAACAGCATAAAGCCGAGATTTAATGCATCGGTGTTAATACTAAAGTGCTGCTGACCTAATAATAGGGAGACCACTAAAACGCCAATGGAATTACCGAGTTGGACTGAACCCAGACGTAATTTGCCCAGACACAGGCCCAGAGCCAGGACCACAAATAATAACAGGATGTAATTCCCATTTAACAAATCTGCGACGTTTATATTCACGGAGACTAACTTCTTGTTTACTAGTAAGCTATTGAAAGAAATGGCAATTTACGCTAATGTTTTTGCCAGAAATTAAGGGGCGACAGCATCGTACACAGCCCCGAATAATGCAGCATAACAATATATGCGGCTAGTTTAATCTCATTACGTATCAACGGCTATAAGAATCGTGTGGGTGTGTTTTTGGCATGGAATGCCGAGTTACTTTATCTGACTGGACGCCTGCGGGCGAAAAGAGTGTTCGATAGAGAATGTGTCAGGAGGAACGATTGAAACATAAGCAAAGTTGGGCGAGTGCGGTCTGCTGCTTTGTGCTCTTTATTGTGGTGTGTCTTTCATTAACGCTGAACGTGAAAGGGGCATTCAGAGCGGCAGGGCATCCTGAGGTCGGATTGTTGTTTTTTATCTTACCAGGTGCTGCAGCAAGCTTTTTTTCCCATCGTCGGGAAGTACTCAAACCCCTTCTTGGTGCAATGTTGGCGGCGCCGTGCTGCCTGTTACTGATGCGGTTCGTTTTTATGCCGACGCGTTCATTGTGGCAAGAGCTGGCGTGGTTGTTTAGTGCGGTGTTTTGGTGCGCGCTTGGCGCATTATGTTTTTTATTTATCAGTAGCTTATTCAATCAGCATCAACGGCGGAAAAAGAACTGATGACGCCCTCAAGCTGAGGGCGTAGAAACAGCTATCAGGCGAACAGATTCATATTCTCTTTTGCCCAGGCTTCAAAATCCGTGCAGCCGCCGATGTGTTTTTGATCGACGAAAATCTGCGGAACGGTTTCAACTGGCTTACCTACTGTTTTTTCCAGATCTGCTTTGGTAATTCCTTCAGCATGGATATCAATGTAGCGGAAGTTAAAATCGTCATGCTCACTGCTTAATTTTTCTGCTAATTCTTTTGCGCGCACGCAATACGGGCACCCTGGGCGACCAAAAATAACGGCAAACATCTCTTTCTCCTCGAACTTATCAGGCCGGATGGCAATACTTGTTATGATGCCGCGATTTGTGACGGATGGAAAGCAGGTTCAGCCTGTTGCTTTGATATCCTCAAGCTATATCTGTTAAACACGGCAAGCCGGAACGTTTTATAATGAAAGCCATTTCGCCGGGAGGCCGCGTATGCGCACAATTGGTGTATTACCCAAAAGCGTATTGATGCTGGAAATAGTTGGGATGGTTTTGTTATCGCTGGCGCTGCTATCGCTTAACGATTACCTCACCTTGCCCGCACCGCTTAACAGCCCGTTAGCCTGCGTGGTGATGATATTTCTGGGCGTACTGCTGATGCTCCCTGCTGCGGTGGCGTTGATGTGGCGTATTGCTCAACTGCTGGCACCGCAACTGATGTCACGCGCACCCGGTGATTCAACTGATTTAGACAGAGACAAAAGAGATGACACCAACCATTGATTTACTCCGCAGCCACCGTTCCATTCGCCATTTTACCGATGATGCTATTTCGGATGCACAGCGTGAGGCGATTATTGCCGCCGCTCAGGGAACGTCAAGCTCCAGTTTTCTACAGTGCACGACGATCGTTCGTATAACGGATAAATCTCTGCGTGAATCGCTGGCTACCTTATCTGGCGGCCAAAAGCATGTGGCGCAGGCTGCTGAGTTCTGGGTGTTTTGCGCTGATTTTAATCGTCATTTGCAGATTTGCCCTGATGCGCAACTTGGGCTGGCGGAACAGCTGCTGCTGGGCGTGGTTGATACTGCAATGATGGCGCAAAATGCGTTGACGGCGGCAGAGTCGCTGGGACTTGGCGGCGTATTCATTGGCGGTTTGCGTAACAATATTGAGCCGGTCACCGAACTGCTGAAGCTGCCACAGCACGTTCTGCCGCTGTTTGGTTTGTGCCTTGGCTGGCCTGCGGATAACCCGGATATCAAGCCGCGCCTGCCTGCGTCACTTGTTGTGCACGAAAACCAGTATCAGCCGCTCGATACAGACGTTTTGTCGCAGTATGACGAACAGCTTGCTCAGTACTATCTGACCCGCGGCAGCAATACGCGTCGTGACACCTGGAGCGATCACATTCGCCGTACCATCATTAAAGAAAGTCGCCCCTTTATCCTGGAATATTTGCATAAACAGGGATGGGCCACGCGCTAAAGATTTTAACCCAGTGTATGATACGCCAGCTTTTACCAGGTCATTCAGAGAGGTGCAGGGTGAAAATTGCCATTTTGTCCCGGGACGGAACGCTCTATTCTTGTAAACGCCTGCGTGAAGCGGCGATGCAGCGCGGTCACCTGGTTGAAGTTATCGATCCCCTTTCTTGCTATATGAACATCAGTCCGGCGGCATCTTCTATTCATTACAAGGGCCGTCAGCTTCCCCATTTCGACGCGGTGATCCCGCGGATTGGTTCCGCGATTACCTTTTATGGGACGGCGGCGCTGCGCCAGTTTGAGATGCTGGGTAGCTATCCGTTGAATGAATCGGTAGCGATTACACGGGCGCGCGATAAGCTGCGTTCGCTACAGCTGCTGGCGCGTCAGGGAATTGATTTACCCATCACCGGGATAGCCCACTCTCCCGACGATACCAGCGACATGATTGACATGGTTGGCGGTGCGCCGTTAGTGGTGAAACTGGTTGAAGGCACCCAGGGTATTGGCGTGGTGTTGGCGGAAACGCGGCAGGCTGCAGAAAGCGTGGTAGATGCCTTTCGTGGGCTGAATGCCCATATCCTGGTTCAGGAATATATCAAAGAAGCGAAGGGGCGCGATATCCGCTGTTTCGTGGTGGGCGACGAAGTAGTGGCCGCCATTGAACGACGGGCTAAAGAGGGCGATTTTCGTTCTAATCTCCATCGCGGTGGTGTGGCGACTATTGCGAGTATCACGTCGCGCGAAAGAGAAATTGCGCTCAAAGCCGCCCGGACTATGGGCCTGGACGTTGCAGGCGTTGATATTCTGCGCGCTGATCGAGGGCCACTGGTCATGGAGGTCAACGCGTCCCCGGGGCTGGAAGGAGTGGAGAAAACCACCGGGATAGACATAGCTGGCAAGATGATCCAGTGGATCGAACGTCACGCTACGCCTGAATTTTGCCTTAAAATCGGCGGCTAAGCGCAATATCGATTGCGATCGTGGTATGACTCGCTCTTTTTGCGTAAGCTGTGTCGGTATTTTTTTCATCAATAGAGGTCGCACATTATTATGACATCACTGGTCGTTCCCACTCTGGATACGTTGCGTCAATGGCTCGACGACCTGGGCATGAGTTTTTTTGAATGCGATACCTGTCAGGCGCTGCATTTGCCGCACATGCAGAATTTTGACGGCATCTTTGATGCAAAAGTTGATTTGGTCGATAACGTCATTCTGTTTTCCGCGATGGCAGAAGTCAGACCTTCTGCACTGCTGCCGCTGGCCGCCGATCTGTCCGCGATCAATGCCAGCTCACTGACGGTGAAAGCTTTTCTGGATATGCAGGATGATAATCTGCCAAAACTGGTGGTTTGCCAGTCTTTATCCGTTATGCCGGGCGTGACGTTTGAGCAGTTTGAGTGTTTTGTTCGCCAGAGCGAAGAGCAGATATCGATGGTGATCCTTGAAGCCGGTGCGCATCAGCTGTTATTTAATGCTGAAGAAGATGCGCAGAATAGCACCGCTGAAATTCATTTCCTCCATTAACTCTTCCTGAATCTGGACATATATTGCGCAGCCGCTGCCAGAGCGGTTGCGTATTGCCCGTTTTTATTCTGTATTTAACCTTTCATTAAAGAATTATTCACCTCTATTCAGCGCCTTCCGCTTTACGTCATAGACAATTCCTGCATAAAAAATTGATAAAAGACGTTTTTTAATCTGGGCTATATCCACAATTCCTGGCTAAAGTTATTCTTGCGAAGCTTACCAACGTCATCATTTAAACAGCCCCTTGTGACCTGTTCTACGGCCACAATGTATGTTTAATGCCTGGACGGATGCCAGCGAGCAATAGCGGCGTGAGGAGAGGTCTCTCTTTACATCGGTGCCGCATGAAAGAATATGCACGTTTCTTGCATATCATTAGAGTGTGACATTTTTGTTCGTTTGTTAACGAACTTTCAGAAGGAAAGAGATTATGACCGCCTTAAATAAAAAATGGTTATCAGGCCTGGTTGCGGGTGCTCTGATGGCCGTCTCTGCCGGCACGCTCGCTGCTGAACAAAAAACGCTGCATATATATAACTGGTCTGATTATATTGCCCCGGACACGGTGGCTAATTTTGAAAAAGAGACCGGAATTAAAGTCATCTATGACGTATTTGATTCCAATGAAGTGCTGGAAGGTAAGCTCATGGCTGGCAGTACCGGCTTTGACCTTGTCGTTCCATCCGCCAGCTTCCTTGAGCGTCAACTGACCGCGGGCGTATTCCAACCGCTGGATAAGAGCAAATTGCCGGGCTGGAAAAACCTTGATCCTGAACTGCTGAAGCTGGTGGGCAAACACGATCCGGACAACAAGTTTGCGATGCCGTATATGTGGGCTACGACCGGTATTGGTTACAACGTGGATAAAGTTAAAGCTGTGCTGGGGCCGGATGCGCCGGTTGACAGCTGGGATTTGATCCTCAAGCCAGAAAATCTGGAAAAACTCAAAAGCTGCGGCGTCTCTTTCCTTGATGCCCCCGAAGAGGTGTTCGCCACGGTGCTGAACTATTTGGGTAAAGATCCAAACAGTACCAAAGCGGATGATTACACCGGACCGGCAACGGATCTGTTGTTGAAACTGCGACCGAATATTCGCTATTTCCACTCTTCGCAGTACATCAACGACCTGGCAAACGGTGATACCTGCGTCGCAATCGGCTGGGCTGGGGACGTATGGCAGGCCGCAAACCGTGCGAAAGAAGCGAAAAATGGCGTCAATATCTCCTTCTCAATTCCTAAAGAAGGTGCAATGGCGTTCTTTGACGTATTCGCGATGCCTGCCGATGCGAAAAACAAAGACGAAGCCTATCAGTTCCTCAACTACCTGCTGCGCCCTGATGTGATTGCGCATATCTCCGACCACGTTTTTTATGCCAATGCCAACAAAGAAGCGACGGCTCTGGTCAGCCCTGAAGTTCGTGACAACCCGGGTATTTACCCGCCTGCGGATGTGCGAGCTAAGTTGTTCACACTGAAAGTACAGGATCCGAAGATCGATCGTGTACGTACCCGCGCATGGACGAAGGTAAAAAGCGGGAAATAAACCGATGTTTGGGACATGACCCGGCAGGATTTGTGCCTGCCGGGCAGCGTTGAGCCCGGACACATATAACCCGGCAATACGCACTGTTATAGTGCGTTATTTGCACCGTTTCTTTGTTTTATGCCGGAGAGCACCTGAGTGAATGATGCAACCCCACGCCCACAAGCGAAAATCCGCAAGGCGCTGACCCCGCTGCTTGAAATTCGCAATCTGACCAAGTCATTTGACGGTCAGCACGCCGTTGATGACGTCAATCTTACTATCTACAAAGGTGAAATATTTGCTCTGCTCGGCGCGTCCGGCTGCGGCAAATCGACACTGCTGCGGATGCTGGCGGGATTTGAACTGCCGACTACCGGGCAAATCATGCTTGATGGCGTCGATTTAGCGCATGTCCCGCCTTATCTGCGTCCAATTAATATGATGTTTCAGTCCTACGCCTTGTTTCCGCATATGACTGTCGAGCAGAACATTGCCTTTGGTCTCAAGCAGGACAAACTGCCGAAGGCTGAAATCGCCAGTCGGGTGAATGAGATGCTGGGACTCGTGCATATGCAGGAGTTCGCTAAACGCAAACCACATCAGCTTTCTGGCGGCCAGCGTCAGCGCGTGGCATTGGCGCGCAGCCTGGCAAAACGTCCAAAACTGCTGCTGCTGGATGAACCAATGGGGGCGCTGGATAAAAAACTCCGAGACCGCATGCAACTGGAGGTAGTGGATATCCTGGAACGCGTCGGTGTGACCTGCGTGATGGTGACGCACGATCAGGAAGAAGCCATGACGATGGCGGGTCGTATTGCGATCATGAATCGTGGAAAATTTGTCCAGATTGGTGAGCCAGAAGAGATCTACGAGCATCCGACCACGCGTTACAGCGCAGAGTTTATCGGTTCGGTAAACGTTTTTGAGGGACTGCTGAAAGAACGTCGGGAAGATGGTCTGGTGATTGAGTCTCCAGGACTGGTACATCCGCTGAAAGTGGACGCCGATGCTTCTGTTGTCGATAACGTCCCGGTGTATGTTGCGCTGCGTCCGGAAAAAATCATGCTCTGCGAAGCGCCTCCGCCAGAGGGTTATAACTTCGCGGTAGGCGAAGTGGTGCACATTGCCTATCTGGGTGATTTGTCGGTGTACCACGTACGTTTGAAAAGCGGTCAGATGTTGAGCGCCCAGCTACAAAATGAGCATCGTTATCGTAAAGGGTTACCAACCTGGGGCGACGAAGTCCGTTTATGTTGGGATGCGGACAGCTGTGTGGTGTTGACGGTTTAAGGAGCGAAGATGAGTACACTTGAACCTGCGGCACGCGTGGATAACGCGGGGCGATTCAGGCTGTTTATGTCGCGGCTACAAATGAAGCACGGGCGCAAGCTGGTGATCGCACTGCCGTATGTGTGGCTGCTGCTCCTGTTTCTGCTGCCTTTTCTGATCGTCTTCAAAATCAGTTTGGCTGAAATGGCGCGCGCTATTCCACCCTATACCGACCTCGTTTCATGGGCTGACGATCAGTTATCCATCACACTCAACTTAGGCAACTTCCTGCAACTGACGGACGATCCGCTCTATTTCGATGCCTACCTGCAATCGTTACAGGTGGCGGGAATTTCGACAATCTGTTGTCTGCTGCTGGGATACCCGCTGGCATGGGCCGTCGCGCACAGTAAACCCTCAACGCGTAATATTCTGCTGTTGCTGGTGATCCTACCGTCCTGGACCTCGTTTCTAATTCGCGTGTATGCCTGGATGGGGATCCTGAAAAACAACGGCGTCCTGAACAACTTTCTAATGTGGCTGGGCGTCATCGACCAACCGTTGACTATTTTGCACACCAATCTGGCGGTCTATATCGGCATTGTTTACGCCTATTTGCCCTTTATGGTGCTGCCGATTTATACCGCGCTGACCCGTATTGATTACTCGCTGGTGGAAGCGGCGCTGGATTTAGGTGCCCGACCGCTGAAGACTTTCTTTAGCGTGATTGTGCCGTTGACCAAGGGCGGGATTATTGCCGGGTCAATGCTGGTGTTTATTCCGGCTGTTGGCGAGTTTGTGATCCCTGAGCTGCTGGGTGGCCCGGACAGCATCATGATTGGCCGTGTGCTTTGGCAGGAGTTTTTCAATAACCGCGACTGGCCGGTGGCTTCTGCGGTCGCCATTATTATGTTGCTGTTACTGATTGTGCCGATCATGTGGTTCCACAAATATCAGCAAAAAAGCGTGGGGGAACACGGATGAATAACTTACCGGTCGTTCGCTCTCCGTGGCGTATTTTTATCCTGGTAGTTGGCTTTACCTTCCTGTACGCGCCGATGCTGATGTTGGTTATCTATTCGTTTAACAGCTCGAAGCTGGTGACGGTTTGGGCAGGGTGGTCAACGCGTTGGTATGGCGAGCTTTTTCACGATACCGCGATGATAAGCGCCGTAGGCATGAGCCTAACGATTGCCGCGGGCGCTGCGACGATGGCGGCAATCCTTGGCACCATCGCCGCCGTGGTAATGGTGCGCTTTGGTCGTTTTCGTGGTTCGAATGGTTTCGCCTTTATGATCACCGCGCCGCTGGTTATGCCAGATGTCATTACCGGTTTGTCGCTGCTGCTGCTGTTTGTAGCGTTGGCTCACGCCATCGGCTGGCCGGCTGATCGCGGAATGCTGACCATCTGGCTGGCGCACGTCACCTTCTGTACAGCGTACGTAGCGGTGGTGATTTCTTCACGTTTGCGCGAACTGGATCATTCCATTGAGGAAGCAGCGATGGATCTTGGCGCCACGCCGCTGAAGGTCTTTTTCGTCATCACGCTGCCGATGATTATGCCGGCGGTGATTTCCGGTTGGCTATTAGCCTTCACGCTGTCACTCGATGATCTGGTTATTGCCAGCTTTGTCTCTGGTCCTGGTGCCACAACGTTACCGATGCTGGTGTTCTCCAGCGTACGTATGGGGGTCAACCCGGAGATCAACGCGCTGGCGACGCTGATTCTTGGTGTGGTAGGAATTATCGGATTTATCGCGTGGTATCTGATGGCGCGAACAGAAAAACAACGGATCCGCGATATCCAACGTGCAAGACGCGGCTGAAAAAACTAAAATCTGCCAACCTGTCTATACGGCGCAGCTGTGGTGGTTGCGCCGTTTTCATGGAAGACGACGCGTTGGGATTTTTTAAGAAATCATCCACATCACATGCTCGCTTAAACGTCCCTGCTTTGGTGCAGGTGGCGGCGCTGGCTATTATTATGATCCGCTGTCTCGATCTGTTGATGATTTTTAATACGCTTGGGTTTCGTGGAACCAGTGAGTTTATTCATCGCAGTGTGCAGACCTGGAATTTGACGCTGGTGTTTCTGGGCAGTCTGGTGCTGCTATTTATCGAAATTTACTGTGCATTTTCGCTGGTAAAAGGACGGAACTGGGCACGCTGGATCTATCTGTTGACCCAGATTATCGCCAGCGTCTATCTGTGGGCAGCTTCGCTGGGCTACGGATATCCCGAACTGTTCAGTATTGCGGGGGAGTCCAGACGCGAAATCCTGCATACGCTGGTGATGCAAAAACTGCCGGATATGCTGGTATTGCTGCTACTGTTTGTTCCTGCGTCCAGCAGGCGGTTCTTCCGTTTGCAATAATGTGTATAATCTTGGCCCCCGGTTAATTTGTAGGTCTTTGTATGCAGTGCGCACTTTATGACGCCGAACGCTGTCGCTCCTGTCAGTGGATAACACAGCCTGTCGCCGATCAACTCTTCGCTAAAACAGCCGATCTACAGAATCTGCTGGCCGATTATCCGGTCGGAGAATGGTGCGCGCCGGTCAGTGGTCCGGAAAGCGCGTTTCGCAATAAAGCCAAAATGGTGGTCAGCGGCAGCGTGGAAAAACCGTTGCTGGGGATGTTGCATCGTGACGGTACGCCGGAAGATTTGTGCGACTGTCCGCTCTACCCTGAGTCTTTCGCGTCCGTATTTTCCGCGCTTAAGCCGTTTATCGCCCGAGCGGGGTTAACGCCCTATAACGTTGCGCGTAAACGCGGGGAACTGAAATATTTGCTGTTAACGGAAAGCCGGTTCGATGGTGGCATGATGCTGCGTTTTGTCCTGCGTTCTGAAGCAAAACTGGCACAGCTGCGCGCGGCGCTGCCCTGGCTGCAGGCACAGCTCCCACAGTTAAAAGTGATCACTGCCAATATTCAGCCGGTGCATATGGCGATTATGGAAGGGGAGACAGAAATCTTCCTGACGGAACAACAGGCGCTGGCGGAACGCTTTAACGATGTACCGTTGTGGATCCGCCCACAGAGCTTTTTCCAGACTAACCCGGTGGTGGCGGGGCAGTTGTATGCCACGGCGCGCGACTGGGTGCGTCAGCTTCCGGTTAATCACATGTGGGATCTGTTTTGCGGCGTTGGGGGTTTTGGTCTGCACTGCGCTACACCGCAAATGAAACTGACGGGGATTGAAATCGCGCCAGATGCGATTACCTGCGCGAAGCAGTCGGCGCAGGAACTTGGGTTGCAGAATCTGCATTTTCTGGCGTTGGATTCAACTCAGTTTGCTACCGCTCAGGGCGAAGTTCCGGATCTGGTGCTGGTGAATCCGCCGCGTCGCGGGATTGGGAAACCGCTGTGCGATTTTCTTTCCCGCATGGCACCGCGTTTTATTGTTTATTCCAGCTGTAATGCGCAAACCATGGCGAAGGATATTCGTGAGTTGCCTGGGTATCGCATTGAACGCGTTCAGCTTTTCGATATGTTCCCGCACACCTCGCATTATGAAGTGTTAACGCTGCTCAGCCGACAATAACTGCTATGCCTGATGGCGCTTCGCTAATCAGGCCTACAGGTTGTTCGTCATTCGTAGGCCGGATAAGGTGCTTGCACCGCATCCGGCAAATGCAATATGCGAAAAAAAAGCCCGTACTTGCGTACGAGCTCTTCTTAAAATATGGCGGTGAGGCGGGGATTGACTCGCTTCGCTCGCCCTGCGGGCAGCCTGTTCGCTGTGCTCACAGTCTGTCCAACTGGCTGCGCCAGTAGTCGAACCCCGGTCCGGGCTTCTCATCCCCGCCATGCTGTGCAACATGCGAAAAAAAAGCCCGTACTTGCGTACGAGCTCTTCTTAAAATATGGCGGTGAGGCGGGGATTCGAACCCCGGATACGTTGCCGTATACACACTTTCCAGGCGTGCTCCTTCAGCCACTCGGACACCTCACCATATTGTATTGCTGCCTGACCGCTTGGGGGGCAACGGGGCGCTACTATAGGGAGTTGCGCTAAAACGGTCAAGCAGAATTTACGTGTTAACTCTCGTTTGGTTACGCAATATACATATTCCTCCGCCCAGGCAGGCGCGGAGGATAGGATTAGCGCTGAGAGTCCAGTTTTTCGCCGTTGGTCACGACTTCCTGGGCTTTACTGTAGCTCTCGATCAGCAACTGATAAGCCGGGAAGACTTTGGTATACACTTCCGCCCATTCGGCGGCGTCTTCACGGTTCCATGTGCCCTGAATTTCAGACGCGACGGCGGCGGTATCCATCGGGACGACGCCAGCCTGAACAACGCGAGCCAGGGTGATTTCCTGCGCCATTTTGCTGTAAGTACCGGAAGCGTCGATCACTACGAAGACCTTATAGCCTTCCGCAACCGCGCTGATAGCCGGGAAAGCCATGCACACGCTGGTAATCGTACCGGCGATAATCAGCGTCTTACGACCTGTTGCTTTGACCGCTTTCACGAAGTCTTCGTTATCCCAGGCGTTGATTTCGCCTTTACGCGCCACGTATTGGGCATGTGGCGCATTAGCGTGGATCTCAGGGATCAGCGGGCCGTTAGGTCCCTGCGGTACGGATGCCGTGGTAATCACAGGTATCTTCGCCAGGGTCGCCATTTTAGCCAGCGCGGCGGCACGCGCACGCAGTTCTGGCATTGGCATGTCGCCGACGGTCTGGAACAACCCGCTCTGATGATCGATAAGCAGCATGACGGAATCATTTACATCGATGACCGGACGTGAACCATTAAAGTTTGCAGGACTGGACATATTCTTCTCCTTCGATTCAGATTTGGCCAAAGCGGCCGGAGTTAAAATCGCGTACGGCTTCAGCGATTTCTTGTTTCGTGTTCATTACAAACGGACCGTAACCAACAATCGGCTCGTTCAACGGTTCTCCAGAAAGCAGCAGCACGCTGGCGTCGCTGGAGGCTTCAATATGCAGCGTTTTCCCTTGCTGGCTCAGCACCACCAGTTGCGCTTCGCTGGCAGACGTAGTGCCGTTTACGGTGATATTCCCTTTCAATACCACCAGCGCAGTGCTCCATCCTTCCGGCTGGGACAACGTGAGCTGATGATTACGTTGTAAACGCATATCCCAAACGTTCAGCGGCGAGAAGGTATGTGCCGGGCCTTTTGTATCCTGATAGCTGCCCGCAATCACCCGAACGCTTACTGCTTCATCAGGCAGGGCGACAGAGGGGATCACATCGCTGCTGATGCCCTGGTAACCCGGAACGGCCATTTTGTCTTTTGCTGGCAGATTGACCCACAGCTGTACCATTTCCAGTTCGCCGCCCTGACGGGTAAATTCTGGTGAATGAAACTCTTCGTGTAATATTCCTGCACCCGCGGTCATCCACTGCACGTCGCCGGGGCCGATAATGCCGCCGCGACCGGTTGAATCACGGTGTTCAACTTCGCCGCTGTAAACGATGGTCACCGTCTCAAAACCACGGTGAGGGTGCTCGCCTACGCCGCGTTTTTCGTTACCCGGCGTAAACGTATGTGGACCGGCGTAATCCAGCAGCAGGAACGGACTTAGTTGCTCAGCATGAGACTGGTAAGAAAACATCGAGCGAACCGGAAATCCATCGCCAACCCAGTGCGGGCGAGGTGCGGTGTAGACGCCTGTTACGTGTTTCATTTGTGTCTCCTCAGTGGCGTTATCTTGATGTGAATAAGCTTATATTCATGACAGCGAGCTGAGTAGTAGCTAAAATAGCTCTCACTGTCTCATAAATAGGACAATTAGATGACGAAGCCAGATCTCAATGATTTTGCATGGTTTGTGCATGTTGTAGAGGAAGGAGGATTCGCGGCGGCGGGTCGGGCGCTTGATGAACCGAAATCAAAACTAAGCCGACGGATAGCGCAACTGGAAGAGAGGCTGGGAGTTCGACTGATTCAGCGAACCACCCGCCAGTTTAACGTGACGGAAGTGGGGCAAACCTTTTACGAACACTGTAAGGCGATGTTGGTTGAAGCGCAGGCGGCGCAGGATGCCATTGCCGCGTTACAGGTTGAACCGCGTGGCGTGGTGAAGTTGACGTGCCCGGTCACGTTGCTGCATGTGCATATCGGGCCAATGCTTGCTCGTTTTATGGCGCGTTATCCTGACGTATCAGTGCAACTGGAGGCGACAAATCGCCGTGTTGACGTCGTTGGAGAAGGTCTGGACGTGGCGATTCGTGTCAGGCCTCGACCATTTGAGGATAGCGACCTGGTGATGCGTGTGCTGGCGGACAGGGGGCATCGTTTATATGCCAGCCCGCAGTTAATCGAGCAAATGGGGGCGTTACACTCTCCGGCGGAGCTGACACGCTGGCCTGGTTTGAGTCTCGCCTCGGGCAAACATGTACATCGTTGGGAGTTATTTGGCCCGCAGGGCGCGCGGGCAGAGGTGCATTTCACGCCGCGAATGATTACCACCGATATGCTGGCGCTACGTGAAGCCGCAGTTGCCGGTGTGGGGGTAGTGCAACTTCCGCAACTGATGGTAAAAGATCAATTAGCCGCGGGTGAACTGGTGGCGTTGCTCGACGGTTGGGAACCGAAGCGAGAAATTATTCACGCAGTCTTTCCATCACGCAGGGGATTATTGCCTTCAGTGCGCGCTTTAGTAGATTTCTTAACGGAAGAATATGCGCGGATGATTGAGGATTAAATACATATCCTCAGCCCACAAAAAAGGCCGGTTAAACCGACCTTTTATTATCTGGACGCCATTCGGGCGTTAAAAACAATCAGCGACTACGGAAGACAATGCGGCCTTTGCTCAGGTCGTACGGGGTCAGCTCAACAGTCACTTTGTCGCCCGTCAGGATGCGGATATAGTTTTTGCGCATTTTACCGGAGATGTGTGCAGTAACCACGTGACCGTTTTCTAACTCTACGCGGAACATGGTATTAGGTAACGTATCGAGAACGGTACCCTGCATTTCAATATTGTCTTCTTTGGCCATCTAATCCTCTGGGGTATCACTACCGTAATTTGAACCGGCAAGATAATGCCGAAGTTCTTTTAATAAGTAAAGATTTGTGCGTTTAAAACACAGCAAATCGGGTTTGGCGCATTACTCTAACCACACACGGCAAAGCCGCACTTAAAGCGCAACGTGTAAGGGAACGAGGAGATAAACGATAGGCGTTGCCTGACGCGAACTGTTCCTTAACGGCGGCGGGGTAATGGGCTAAACCAACTCTGCGCGACAATTATAACACCCCGACAAAAAATGTGCCGAAAACATTCACCCCTGAGGCGAAAATAACGTCCTGGGAACCCAGAAATGGCTCGGTAGCCGCTGCTGGCGCAGTCTGCTCAGGTGTTCAAGGTACTCCCGACGAGGGGTTTCGACGGCGCCCAGCGAAGCTGTGTGGCTATTTAATACCTGGCAGTCGATTAATTTTCCGCCCTGACGGATAAATTCAGCGCAAAAAACAAGCAGTGCGGTTTTGGACGCATTTTCCTGACGGCTGAACATTGATTCGCCACAAAATAGTGTACCTTGCGCCACGCCATACATACCGCCCACTAATTCATTTTTTCGCCACACTTCAATGGAGTGCGCATGGCCCAGTTCGTGCAGGCGATGGTAGGCGTCCACTACATCATGCGTTATCCAGGTGCCTTCTTCCCGGTCGTTCGCGCAGCCTTCAATCACCTGACCGAACGCGTAATTGAGCGTCACGCGATAAGGCGAGTTTTTATGAAAGCGTTTCATGCTGCGGCTGAGATGAAATTTCTCGGGCCAAAGAATGGCGCGTGGATCGGGCGACCACCAAAGGATGGGGTCGCCAGGCGAAAACCACGGGAAAATTCCGCGCTGATAGGCCATTAATAGTCGGGCTGGACTGAGATCGCCGCCAAGCGCCAACAAACCGTTAGGCTCGCGTAAAGCGCCTTCCGGTGAAGGGAAGGCTATAGAATGACGGGACAATTGCACCAGGCGCATGACTGCGAAACTCCACTACGCGAGTTTGATCGTTCAATAATAGCTTACAGACGTTGCTTAAACTGGTAATAACGTCCCTGCCGGGCTAACAAATCTGCGTGATTACCTTGCTCAATAATGTGTCCGTTGTCCATCACTATTATTTGATCAAAACGTGACAAGCCGCGCAGACGATGTGTCACCATCAGTACGGTTTTATCACGCATGGCATCGCCAATTAATTCAAGCATTTGGCTTTCTGTTGTTGCATCAAGTCCTTCGGTCGGTTCGTCCAGCAGCATCAGTGGGGCATCGTGCAATAAGGCACGGGCGATAGCCAGACGACGAAGTTCGCCACCAGAAAGCTGTCGACCCCCTTCGCCTAACCAGGCGTTGAGTCCATCACCCTCAAGCAGTTTGTCCAGACCGACGCGGCACAGCATTGCGGATAATGTGTCATCACTGGCGTGCGGTGCCGCCAGCAGAAGATTGTCGCGAAGCGTCGCGCTGAACAGGTGCACGCGCTGTGGCACGACGCTGATGCTCTGGCGCAGCGTGGTTTCACTGAGGGCTGAAATCGGCTGCTCATTAATCAGAATTTCGCCGTGCTGCGGATCCCATGCACGGGTAAGCAATTGCAGTAACGTTGACTTACCGCATCCGGTGCGGCCGAGAATCGCAATATGCTCACCGGGCTGAGCCTGCAGGGAAAGGGTGTCGAGCGCTTTTTGTGCTTGTCCCGGATAACTGAATGATACATCGCGTAGCGTGAGAGTGACCTGCTCAGAAACCGGGGAACCGGCATCCGGGAAGGTGACTTCTGGCTGCTGTTCAGTCAGTTCGGTGATGCGCAGCGCAGAGGCAATAACCTGTCCGAGATGCTGAAACGCGCCGGTGACGGGTGCTAATGCTTCAAATGCGGCCAGCGCACAGAAGACAAACAGCGCGATCAGCGCACCCGGCTGGGTATTGCCACCTACGCCACCTGAGGCCATCCATAACATCACAACCACTGCCAGTGCGCCGACTAACAGCATGACCGCCTGTGATAGCGCCGTTAATTCAGACTGACGACGTTGGGCTTCATGCCACTGCAACTCGGTGGCTTCCATTTGGGCGCGGTAACGTTCACTGGCACCAAAGATGGTCAGCTCAGCCTGGCCCTGCAGCCAGGATGTTAGCTGCTGACGATACTGCCCACGTAAATGCGTCAAGCTTTGCCCGGTGCTTTTACCTGCCTGATAAAAGAGTGGGGGCAAGATAAATAAGGTCAGCAGCATAATACCGCCGAGAGTAATAGCTAGCGTGAAATCGAGAACGCTTAGCCCCAGCGTGACCACCATGATGACGACAAAAGCGCCTACAAGCGGGGAGAGCACGCGTAAATAGAGATGATCGAGCGTGTCGACATCCGCCACCACGCGATTAAGCAATTCACCTTGTCCATAACGGGACAGGCCAGCAGGAGAGAGCGGCAGCAGTTTGCTGAAGGTATATATACGCAAATGTTGCAGTACGCGGAACGTCGCGTCGTGGCTGACCAATCGCTCGAAATAGCGGCCCGCGGTGCGGGTGATTGCCGCACCGCGTACCCCGGCGGCAGGGAGCATATAGTTAAAACTGTAAATCCCGGTGACACCCACCACAGCAGAAGCCGACAGGAACCAACCGGAAAGCGTCAGCAAACCAATACTTGCCAACAGTGTGACGATCGCCAGAACGATCCCCAGGGTTAACATCCATTTGTGACGTTTATACAGTGTCAGATAAGGTAGCAAAGCGCGCATTTAGATGTCCTCCTGACGATGAGCCAGTAATGTCGCAAACGCCCCGTTGGCTGCGCTAAGTTCTGCATAAGTGCCTTGTTCAACGATCTGTCCGTCCTGCATCACCCAGATAGCGTCCCAGTCGGCAAGGTCTTCAAGTTGGTGTGTCACCATCAGCGTAGTCTGGCGGCGTGACGCTGCGTTCAACGCTTGCATCACGCGTTGTTCGCTGTGTGCATCCAGACTGGCGGCGGGTTCATCCAGCAGCAGCAACTGACACGGATTGAGTAAGGCGCGAGCCACGGCAACGCGCTGCGCTTGTCCGACAGAAAGTCGAGCCGCCTGATCGCCTACTGGTGTATCTACACCCTGCGGTAGTAGCGGTAAAAACTCACTGACCCAGGCGCTGTCGAGTGCGGCCTGCAGCTGTTCTTCGCTGGCATCGGGGCGAGCGAGCAGCACGTTATCGCGTAACGTGGCGGCAGGGAGTTGCGGATTTTGTCCAACCCAGGACAGCTGTTTGCGCCAGCAATCAGGCGACAGGTCACGTAGTTCAAAGCCGTTAATTCGCAGCGATCCCTGATAAGAGAGAAATCCGGACAGGACATTGAGCAACGAACTTTTTCCGGAGCCGCTGCGGCCAACCAGCACCGCGCGTTGGCCCGCTGGCAGGGTAAAGTTGAGCGGGCCTGCAAGCACTTTACCTTCCGGCGAGGTGATGACCAGATCTTGTGCTTCAATTGAAACAGCGTCTTTTGTTGTCAGCTCAATGTCGCCACGCTCAGGATGTGCAAGCGGGGTTTCCATGAAGGTTTTCAGACTGTCTGCTGCACCAACGGCTTGTGCTTTGGCGTGATAAAACGTGCCCAGATCGCGCAGGGGTTGGAAAAATTCCGGCGCCAGAATGAGCGCGAGGAAGCCGGCAGCCAATGTGACACCTGTGCCGTAGTGTCCAAAATCGAGTTCGCCAAGGTAGGAAAAACCGAAGTAAACCGCGACCAGTGCGATGGACAGGGAGGTAAAGAACTCAAGGACACCGGATGACAGGAAAGCCAGGCGCAGGACTTCCATAGTGCGCTGGCGGAAATCCTGTGACGCAGCGCGGATGCTTTCCGTTTCGGCTTCACCGCGACCAAAGATTCTTAGCGTCTCCATGCCCCGCAGGCGGTCGAGGAAATGGCCGCTGAGGCGAGCAAGAGCCTGAAAATTGCGGCGGTTAGCGTCGGCAGCACCCATACCAACCATCGCCATAAACAACGGGATCAGCGGGGCAGTTCCAAGCAGAATAAGGGCGGCCACCCAGTTTGACGGGAATACCGCCGCCACGATCAATAAGGGGACGCATACGGCCAACGCCATTTGCGGCAGATAACGTGCATAGTAATCATGCATATCGTCAATCTGCTCCAGGATCAACGTGGCCCAACTCCCGGCCGGTTTGCCTTGTATCCAGGCCGGACCTGCCTGTTGCAGACGGTCAAGCACCTGGCGGCGAATTTCAAAGCGAATATGCTGCCCTGCGTGAAACCCGACCCGTTCGCGTAACCAGACGACCCATGCCCGCAGGATGAAAATCAATACCAGCACGATGAAAGGAAGCAGAAGCGCCTCTCGGGGAATATTGGCCATGATCATATGGTCCAGAATTCGGGCCATGAGCCAGGCCTGAGCGACAATTAACAGGCCGCTCACGAACCCCAACAGGCGCGAAATGTTCAGCCATCGTTGGGAAATTACACTTTGCTGTTTTAACCAGCGGGTCAGCTCTTTTTGACGGGTTTTATTCATTGCACGCTTAGCAGGTGAGTTATTGGAATTTTTGGGCAGGGCAATGTTACAACGAGGCAAAAATAAAGGCGACTTATAGTCGCCTTTTTTACTTTTGTTACTGATTTGTAAAACTTATTTGCAAGCGTCCGCCAGACCGTCGAGATAACGTTCTGCATCAAGCGCGGCCATACAGCCCGTGCCCGCAGAGGTAATCGCCTGGCGATAAATATGGTCCATCACGTCACCGGCTGCGAAGACACCCGGAATGCTGGTTTGAGTGGCATTGCCGTGAATACCGGACTGAACTTTGATGTAGCCGTTTTCCAGTTCAAGCTGACCGTCGAAAATAGCGGTATTAGGGCTGTGACCGATAGCGACAAATAACCCGGCAACGTCAAGTGATTCCACGTTGTCAGTGTTTTGCGTATCGCGCAGACGCAGTCCGGTTACGCCCATTTGATCGCCGGTCACTTCTTCCAGCGTGCGGTGGGTGTGAAGCACGATGTTGCCGTTTTCAACTTTATCCATCAAACGTTTGATGAGAATTTTCTCCGCGCGGAAGCTGTCGCGACGGTGAATCAAATGCACTTCAGATGCGATATTCGCCAGATATAGCGCTTCTTCAACAGCGGTGTTGCCGCCGCCGATCACCGCAACTTTTTGGTTACGGTAGAAGAAACCGTCGCAGGTCGCGCAGGCGGAAACGCCACGGCCTTTGAATGCTTCTTCTGAAGGCAGACCCAGGTAACGTGCTGAAGCGCCGGTGGCGATGATCAGTGCGTCACAGGTGTATTCACCGCTGTCGCCGGTCAGACGGAAAGGACGGTTTTGCAGATCAACTTTGCTGATGTGATCAAAAATGATTTCAGTGTCAAATTTGGACGCATGTTCGTGCATACGTTCCATCAGCAGCGGGCCAGTAAGATCGTGCGGATCGCCAGGCCAGTTTTCCACTTCTGTTGTTGTGGTCAACTGACCACCTTTTTCCATACCGGTAATCAGTACCGGTTGCAGGTTCGCGCGTGCAGCGTAGACCGCAGCGGTATATCCCGCAGGGCCAGAGCCCAGAATAAGAAGTTTACTGTGTTTGGTTGCGCCCATGAGATCCCCATAGTTGTTGGCAGGCAATGAGCAGGATTGTAGGGAATTTACAGACGTAAAAAAAGAGTATGGCGATTTTGTTAACAATATGTGTAATAGCAGAAACCGATGAACGGGGTGATCAGCCGTAATACTATAACGATTTCTACTTAAAATCGGTCAGTTATAAGGTGATAAAATGACGATTTTCCATCACTGCGAATGAATAACTGGCATGTTGTACTAAAAATCGATGTTTTGCTTTGACAATCCCCTGCTGTTTTGCGAAAACATTCAAGGAAGAAAAAAACTGTGTCATGTATGTGCTGCATAATCATGCATGTAGATACCATGTTTACCGTGTTAGCGAAATCTACGCATGGTGTGGACAGATGCCATTCGTGATGTCGATAGCCGCCGACAGGCAACGGTCTTCTCACCATAAACCCAGACATTGCGAACCGAAAATCCCTCTGGGTTGCGGTTTATTTTGATGGGTAGCGACTCTGAACAGTGATGTTGGTAGAGTCAGGCAGGAGTAGGGAAGGAATACAGAGAGACAATAATAATGGTAGATAGTAAGAAGCGCCCTGGCAAAGATCTCGACCGTATCGATCGTAACATTCTTAATGAGCTGCAAAAGGATGGGCGTATTTCTAACGTCGAGCTTTCTAAACGTGTGGGACTTTCACCAACGCCCTGCCTTGAGCGTGTGCGTCGGTTGGAAAGACAGGGTTTTATTCAGGGCTATACAGCGCTGTTAAACCCGCATTATCTGGATGCATCACTTCTGGTTTTTGTTGAGATTACTCTGAATCGTGGCGCCCCGGATGTGTTTGAACAATTCAACTCTGCAGTACAAAAACTTGAAGAAATTCAAGAGTGTCATTTGGTTTCCGGTGATTTCGACTATTTGCTGAAAACACGCGTACCGGATATGTCGGCATACCGTAAGCTGTTGGGGGAAACCCTGCTGCGTCTGCCTGGCGTGAATGACACACGTACTTATGTAGTCATGGAAGAAGTCAAACAGAGCAATCGTCTGGTAATTAAGACGCGCTAACACGGAACAGGTGCAAAATCGACGCAGTTTGATTACACTCCTGTTAATCCATACAGCAACAGTGCCGGGGTAACCCGGTGCTGTTGTCCGTTTTAGCATCGGGCAGGAAAAGCCTGAAACCTGGAGAGCCGTTTTTGAGCCAGGAATACACTGAAGACAAAGACGTCACATTGACGAAGTTAAGCAGCGGGCGCCGACTTCTGGAAGCGCTACTGATTCTTATTGCCCTTTTTGCAGTCTGGTTGATGGCTGCCTTACTCAGCTTTAACCCTTCGGATCCCAGTTGGTCACAAACCGCATGGCATGAACCTATCCATAATCTGGGGGGAATACCCGGAGCATGGTTGGCGGACACGCTGTTCTTTATTTTTGGCGTCATGGCCTACACCATTCCCGTCATCATTGTTGGCGGCTGTTGGTTTGCCTGGCGACACCAGGCCAGCGACGAATACGTCGATTATTTTGCCGTCTCGCTGCGCATTATTGGCGTTCTGGCGCTGATTCTCACTTCCTGCGGGCTGGCCGCAATTAACGCCGATGACATCTGGTATTTCGCCTCTGGCGGCGTGATCGGCAGTCTGCTCAGCACTACGCTACAACCCTTACTGCACAGCAGCGGCGGCACGCTGACGTTGTTGTGCATTTGGGCGGCGGGATTAACGCTGTTCACCGGTTGGTCATGGGTGAGCATTGCGGAAAAACTGGGCGGCTGGTTACTCAATATCCTGACGTTTGCCAGCAACCGTACCCGCCGCGACGATACCTGGGTCGATGACGAAGAATATGAAGATGAAGAAGAGTCTGTCGATGCCGCTGATGGCAAACCCCATGAATCGCGTCGGGCTCGTATTCTGCGCGGTGCGTTAGCGCGCCGTAAGCGTCTGGCAGAGAAATTTACCAACCCGCTTGGTCGTCATACCGATGCGGCGCTGTTCTCCGGCAAACGCATGGATGATGAAGACGAAATTGAATACAGCGCCCGTGGCGTGGTTGCCGATCCTAACGATGTGCTGTTTTCCGGCAATCGCGCGACGCTGCCTGAATATGACGAGCTTGACCCACTGCTTAACGGCCACTCGGTGACCGAGCCTGTGGCTGCAGCAGCCGCAGCTACAACGGCCGCTCAGGCCTGGAGCGCGCCGGTAGATCCGTTGCTGCAAACCTCGCCCGTGACCAACACTGTTATGGAGCAACCGGCTCCAGCCGTAGCCTGGCAATCCGCACCAGGCCCGCAAACCGGTGATGCCGCGATTGCACCAACGCCTGAAGGTTATCCGCATTCAGCCCAGTACGCGCAACCTCCGGTGCAGCAGCCGTATGAGCCATGGCAACAGCCGGTTGTGGAGGAGAGTCCGCAGCCGCAATATTACGCACCACAGCCGGAACCTGTTTATGCGCAGCCAGTCGCGCCGCAGCCGGAACCTGTTTATCAGCCAGAGCCTGTGCTGCAGCCTGTCTATCAACAGGATCCGACCTCTCAACAGAACGCCACATTCCAGCAGCCTGCTTATCAGCCGGAGCCTGCGCCGCAACCTGTTTATCAGCAGGAATCAATCCCTCAACAGAGCACTACGTTCCAGCAGCCTGTGGTTGAACAACCGCTTGTGGTGGAACCTGAGCCCGTGGTTGAAGAAGTTAAACCGACTCGTCCGCCGCTCTATTACTTTGAAGAAGTCGAAGAGAAACGTGCGCGTGAGCGTGAGCAACTGGCCGCATGGTATCAGCCGATTCCAGAACCTGCTCAGGAGCCTGAGCGTATTAAACCGTCTACGCCATCTATGCCGACGACTGCATCCATACCGCCCGTTGAGTCTGTTGCTGCTGTTGCACCGCTGGCTGCCGGTGTAAAAAGCGCCGCTTTAGGGGCGGGTGCAGCAGCTGCACCTGTCTTTAGCCTTGCGGGCAGCGGTGCGCCGCGTCCGCAGGTGAAAGAGGGGATTGGCCCGCAGTTACCGCGTCCAAATCGTGTACGCGTGCCTACTCGCCGGGAATTGGCGTCGTATGGCATCAAACTGCCGTCACAGCGTATGGCTGAAGAGAAAGCGCGCGAAGAGCAGCTTGATACAGATGCGTACAATGACGATGAAATGGATGCAATGCAGCAGGACGAGCTGGCACGCCAGTTCGCTCAGTCGCAGCAGCATCGTTATGGCGAAGAGTATCAAGACGATACCCACCAGACTGATGACGAAGATTCAGCCGCAGAAGCGGAACTGGCTCGCCAGTTTGCTTCTTCTCAGCAGCAGCGTTATTCCGGTGAACAGCCTGCCGGAGCGAATCCGTTCTCGCTCGATGACTTTGAATTTTCGCCAATGAAAACGCTGGTAGATGAGGGGCCGCATGAGCCGCTGTTTACGCCTGGCGTGATGCCGGAGCCTGCGCCGCAGTACCAGGAACCTGTTGCACCGCAGCAGCATTATCAGCAACCGGCGCAACCTGTTGCACCGCAGCAGCCGGCGCAGCCTGTCGCACCGCAGCAGCATTATCAGCAGCCAGCGCAGCCTGTCGCACCGCAGCAGCATTATCAGCAGCCAGCGCAGCCTGTCGCACCGCAGCAACATTATCAGCAGCCAGCGCAGCCTGTTCCGCCGCAGGATAGTCTGATCCATCCGCTGCTGATGCGTAATGGCGACAGCCGTCCGGTGCACCGTCCAAGCACGCCGCTGCCATCGTTAGATCTGCTCACACCGCCGCCGAGCGAGGTTGAGCCGATAGATACGTTCGCGCTGGAGCAAATGGCACGTCTGGTGGAAGCGCGTCTGGCGGATTTCCGCATTAAAGCCGATGTGGTGAACTACTCTCCAGGCCCGGTGATTACTCGCTTTGAGCTTAATCTGGCTCCTGGGGTTAAAGCGGCGCGTATTTCCAACCTGTCGCGAGATCTGGCGCGTTCATTGTCGACCGCAGCGGTACGTGTGGTTGAGGTTATTCCAGGCAAACCGTATGTCGGACTGGAGTTACCGAATAAAAAACGTCAAACCGTTTATCTGCGTGAAGTGCTGGATAACGCTAAATTCCGTGATAACTCATCTCCGCTGACTGTGGTGTTGGGTAAAGATATTGCGGGTGAACCGGTGGTGGCCGATCTGGCAAAAATGCCGCACCTGCTGGTAGCAGGGACAACCGGATCCGGTAAGTCTGTTGGGGTGAACGCCATGATCCTCAGCATGCTCTACAAGGCGCAGCCGGAAGACGTTCGCTTTATCATGATTGACCCGAAAATGCTGGAACTGTCGGTTTATGAAGGCATTCCGCATCTGCTGACCGAAGTCGTGACCGACATGAAAGATGCTGCTAACGCCTTGCGCTGGAGCGTCAATGAAATGGAACGTCGCTACAAGCTGATGTCGGCGCTTGGCGTGCGTAACCTTGCCGGTTATAACGAGAAAATCGCCGAAGCCGCCCGCATGGGACGTCCGATTCCGGACCCTTACTGGAAGCCGGGTGACAGTATGGATGTTCAGCATCCGGTGCTGGAAAAACTGCCGTATATTGTTGTGCTGGTGGATGAATTCGCCGACCTGATGATGACGGTTGGCAAAAAGGTGGAAGAACTGATTGCTCGTCTGGCGCAAAAAGCGCGTGCGGCGGGGATCCACCTGGTGCTGGCAACCCAGCGACCGTCGGTTGACGTTATCACTGGACTGATTAAAGCGAACATTCCAACGCGTATCGCCTTTACCGTGTCCAGTAAAATTGACTCGCGTACCATCCTTGACCAGGGGGGAGCGGAATCGCTGTTAGGTATGGGTGACATGCTCTATTCCGCACCGAACTCGACGATCCCTGTGCGTGTTCACGGCGCCTTTGTCCGCGATGAAGAAGTTCACGCAGTGGTTCAGGACTGGAAAGCGCGCGGTCGTCCACAATACGTCGACGGCATTACTTCTGACAGCGAAAGCGAAGGAGGCGGTGGCGGCTTTGATGGTGGCGAAGAGTTGGATCCGCTGTTCGATCAGGCGGTAAACTTTGTGACCCAGAAACGCAAAGCCTCAATCTCCGGCGTCCAGCGTCAGTTCCGCATCGGCTACAACCGAGCGGCGCGCATCATCGAGCAGATGGAAGCGCAGGGTATTGTCAGCGAACAAGGGCATAATGGTAATCGTGAAGTGCTGGCTCCGCCGCCCTTCGAATGATTGCAAAGTTAAGTAATTCAGTATTTTCTACTTTCCTCATGCTGATTTTTGGCCTGAAATGGATAGCAGAGGGATCTCCCCGTTGGGAGTGACGTATTTTGAGGAATAACGATGAAAAGAATCGCAATCACCTGTGCATTACTGTCGAGCTTTGTGGTGAGCAGTGTCTGGGCTGACGCTGCCAGCGACCTGAAAAGCCGTCTGGATAAAGTCAGTAGCTTCCATGCCAGCTTTACTCAGAAGGTCACGGACGGCAGCGGCGCAGCGGTGCAGGAAGGTCAGGGTGATTTATGGGTTAAACGTCCTAATCTGTTTAACTGGCATATGACCCAGCCTGATGAGAGCATCCTGGTTTCCGATGGGAAAACGCTGTGGTTCTTTAATCCGTTTGTTGAACAGGCGACCGCGACCTGGCTGAAAGACGCCACGGGGAATACGCCGTTCATGCTGATCGCGCGTAACCAGGCCAGTGACTGGCAGCAGTACAACATTAAGCAAAACGGCGATGATTTCGTGCTGACGCCAAAAACCAGCAGCGGTAACCTGAAGCAGTTTACGATCAATGTTGGGCGTGACGGAACGATCCATCAGTTTAGCGCCGTTGAGCAAGACGATCAGCGCAGCAGCTATCAGCTGAAATCTCAGCAGAATGGTGCGATTGAACCTTCCAAATTCACCTTTACCCCGCCGCAAGGAGTAACGGTTGACGATCAACGTAAGTAGAGGCGTGTGAGTGAGCAATCTGTCGCTCGACTTTTCTGATAATACCTTTCAGCCACTGGCCGCGCGTATGCGGCCAGAAAATTTAGCGCAGTATATCGGCCAGCAGCATTTGCTGGCTGCGGGTAAACCCTTGCCGCGCGCTATCGAGGCGGGACACCTGCACTCCATGATTTTATGGGGGCCTCCGGGGACGGGAAAAACTACGCTTGCCGAAGTCATTGCCCGTTACGCCAACGCCGATGTCGAACGCATTTCGGCGGTTACGTCTGGTGTAAAAGAGATTCGTGAAGCGATTGAGCGTGCACGTCAGAACCGTAACGCTGGTCGGCGTACGATCCTGTTTGTCGACGAAGTTCACCGTTTTAATAAAAGCCAGCAGGATGCGTTTTTACCGCATATTGAAGACGGTACCATCACGTTTATTGGCGCCACCACCGAAAACCCCTCGTTTGAACTGAACTCGGCGCTGCTGTCACGCGCACGCGTTTACTTACTGAAATCGTTAACCACCGACGATATTGAACAGGTGCTGGACCAGGCGATGTCAGATAAAGCGCGGGGTTACGGCGGCCAGGATATCGTACTGCCGCCAGAGACGCGTCGGGCTATTGCCGAACTGGTTAATGGTGACGCGCGCCGGGCGCTGAATACGCTGGAAATGATGGTCGATATGGCCGAAGTTGATGATTCTGGCAAGCGTGTATTGAAACCAGAATTGCTCACTGAAATTGCCGGTGAGCGCAGCGCACGCTTCGATAATAAAGGCGATCGTTTTTACGATCTCATCTCCGCATTACATAAGTCGGTTCGCGGCAGTGCACCGGATGCAGCGCTTTATTGGTATGCGCGCATCATTAGTGCAGGCGGTGACCCGCTGTATGTTGCTCGTCGCTGCCTGGCAATTGCCTCTGAAGATGTGGGCAATGCCGATCCTCGCGCCATGCAGGTGGCAATTTCCGCATGGGACTGCTTTACCCGTGTGGGACCAGCGGAAGGCGAACGTGCGATTGCTCAGGCGATTGTTTATCTGGCCTGCGCGCCGAAAAGTAATGCAGTTTACACCGCCTTCAAAGCTGCGCTGGCTGATGCACGTGAACGTCCGGATTACGACGTGCCGGTTCACCTGCGCAATGCACCGACGAAGCTGATGAAGGAGATGGGCTACGGTCAGGAGTATCGTTACGCCCATGATGAACCAAATGCCTATGCTGCCGGAGAAGAGTACTTCCCGCAGGAAATGGCACAAACGCGCTATTATCACCCCACAAACAGAGGTCTTGAAGGCAAGATTGGCGAAAAGCTCGCCTGGCTCGCCGGACAGGATCAAAATAGCCCTATAAAACGCTACCGTTAGTGTTATCGTTGCGGTAATGTTGTCTCTGTATCCCTGTGACCGCAGGCTGTGGTCACTTTCTCCTATTTTAATTCGATAAGCACAGGATAAGCATGCTCGATCCCAATCTGCTGCGTAATGAGCCAGACGCAGTCGCAGAAAAACTGGCAAGCCGGGGCTTTAAGCTGGATGTAGATAAGCTGCGCGCTCTTGAAGAGCGTCGTAAAGTTCTGCAGGTACAAACTGAAAACCTGCAGGCAGAGCGTAACTCTCGATCGAAATCCATCGGCCAGGCAAAAGCGCGCGGGGAAGATATCGAGTCTTTACGTCTGGAAGTGAACAAACTGGGCGAAGAGCTGGATGCCGCGAAAGCTGAACTTGATACCTTACAGGCTGAGATCCGCGATATTGCGCTGACCATTCCTAACCTTCCAGCGGACGAAGTTCCGGTGGGTAAAGATGAAAATGACAACGTCGAAGTCAGCCGCTGGGGTACACCACGTGAGTTTGATTTCGAAGTGCGCGATCACGTTACTCTGGGTGAAATGCACACGGGTCTTGATTTCGCCGCGGCGGTTAAGCTGACTGGCTCTCGTTTCGTTGTTATGAAAGGCCAGATCGCACGCATGCACCGTGCGCTGTCTCAGTTTATGCTGGATCTGCATACCGAACAGCATGGTTACAGCGAAAACTACGTTCCGTATCTGGTTAACCATGACACGCTGTACGGAACAGGCCAACTGCCGAAATTTGCTGGCGATCTGTTCCACACCCGTCCGCTGGATGAAGAAGCTGACAGCAGCAACTATGCGCTGATCCCAACGGCAGAAGTGCCGCTGACCAATCTGGTACGTGACGAAATCATCGACGAAGATGCGCTGCCGATCAAAATGACTGCGCATACGCCGTGCTTCCGTTCTGAAGCAGGTTCTTACGGTCGTGATACCCGTGGTCTGATCCGTATGCACCAGTTCGATAAAGTTGAGATGGTGCAGATCGTTCGCCCGGAAGATTCGATGGATGCGCTGGAAGAGATGACCGGTCATGCTGAGAAGGTCCTGCAACTGTTGGGTCTGCCGTATCGCAAGATCATCCTGTGCACAGGCGACATGGGCTTCGGCGCATGCAAAACCTACGATCTGGAAGTGTGGATCCCGGCGCAGAACACCTATCGCGAAATCTCCTCTTGCTCCAACGTGTGGGATTTCCAGGCTCGTCGTATGCAGGCGCGTTGCCGCAGTAAATCCGATAAAAAGACCCGTTTAGTACATACGCTGAATGGTTCTGGTCTGGCGGTAGGACGTACGCTGGTTGCGGTAATGGAAAACTATCAGCAGGCTGATGGTCGCATTCAGGTTCCGGAAGTGTTGCGTCCGTACATGAATGGCCTGGAATTCATCGGCTAAGCTACCTTTCCCTGCTAAAAAAGCGCCTCCGGGCGCTTTTTTTATGCCCGTTTGACGTCGGACAATAACGACTACCTCCATAGGAGTAATACTGCCTTCAAATGAAAGTCAGTATTTATCTCTGTCTTTTCGCAAATTCAGTATCTACCAGTCTGTATATCGATAGTAACGTTATATAAAAATCTATACAACGAATATTTGCCTTTTGTTTATTGTGAGCAGCAGAGTGAGCCACTATGAAAACTAAGATCCCCGATGCCATGCTGGCAGCTGAGGTTAGTCGCCGAGGTTTGGTGAAAACGACGGCGATAGGCGGACTGGCGGTGGCCAGTAGCGCGTTTACCCTGCCATTTACCCGTATTGCAAATGCTGCAGAAGCCCTTAATCCAACACAGGCCAGTGAGAAAGTCATCTGGAGCGCGTGTACGGTGAACTGTGGTAGCCGCTGTCCTCTGCGTATGCACGTGGTAGATGGTGAAATAAAGTATGTTGAAACCGACAACACCGGTGATGACAACTACGACGGTTTGCATCAGGTACGCGCCTGTCTGCGAGGTCGCTCCATGCGTCGTCGCGTCTATAATCCCGATCGTCTGAAATACCCGATGAAACGCGTCGGCAAGCGTGGCGAAGGTAAATTTGAGCGTATCAGCTGGGATGAAGCCTACGACATCATTGCCAGCAATATGCAGCGTCTTATCAAAGACTACGGCAACGAGTCTATCTACCTGAACTACGGCACAGGTACGCTGGGCGGCACCCTGACACGCTCCTGGCCACCGGGCAAAACGCTGGTAGCACGATTGATGAACTGCTGTGGTGGCTACCTGAATCACTACGGTGACTACTCTTCAGCGCAAATCGCTGCCGGGTTGAACTACACCTACGGCGGCTGGGCAGACGGTAACAGCCCGTCAGACATTGAAAACAGCAAGCTGGTGGTTCTGTTCGGGAATAACCCAGGTGAAACCCGTATGAGCGGGGGTGGGGTAACCTATTACCTTGAACAGGCGCGACAGAAATCCAATGCCCGCATGATCATTATCGATCCTCGCTACACGGATACTGGCGCGGGTCGTGAAGATGAGTGGATCCCCATCCGTCCGGGTACGGATGCCGCGCTGGTAAATGGGCTGGCGTATGTTCTGATCACCGAAAACATGGTTGATCAACCGTTCCTTGACAAATATTGCGTAGGTTACGACGAGAAAACCTTACCGGCCGATGCACCGAAAAACGGTCACTATAAGGCGTATATTCTTGGGCAGGGCAAAGACGGTATTGCCAAGACCCCGGAATGGGCTGCGCAAATTACCGGGATTCCTGCTGAACGAATCGTCAAACTGGCACGTGAAATCGGTAGCGCTAAACCGGCATACATCAGCCAGGGGTGGGGACCGCAGCGTCATGCTAATGGTGAAATAGCGACCCGCGCCATTTCTATGCTGGCTATTCTGACCGGTAACGTTGGGATTAACGGCGGCAACAGCGGGGCGCGTGAGGGCTCATACAGTTTGCCGTTTGAACGTATGCCTACGCTGGAAAACCCTGTAGAAACCAGTATCTCGATGTTTATGTGGACGGACGCCATTGAGCGAGGTCCGGAGATGACGGCGCTGCGTGACGGTGTTCGTGGTAAAGATAAGCTCGATGTTCCGATTAAGATGATCTGGAACTATGCGGGTAACTGCCTGATTAACCAGCACTCCGACATCAACCGCACACACGAAATCCTACAGGATGATAAGAAGTGCGAGATGATCGTTGTCATCGACTGCCATATGACCTCCTCGGCGAAATACGCGGATATTTTGCTGCCGGACTGTACCGCTTCGGAGCAGATGGACTTCGCACTGGATGCCTCCTGCGGGAATATGTCGTATGTGATTTTCACCGATCAGGCGATCAAACCACGCTTCGAATGCAAGACTATCTACCAGATGACCAGCGAGCTTGCGAAACGCCTAGGCGTTGAGCAGCAGTTTACAGAAGGTCGCACTCAGGAAGAGTGGATGCGTCATCTGTACGAGCAGTCGCGCAAAGCGATTCCTGAACTGCCAACGTTTGAAGAATTCCGCAAGCAGGGGATCTTTAAACAGCGTGACCCACAGGGGCATCACGTGGCGTACAAGGCGTTCCGTGAGGATCCTGACGCCAATCCGCTGACTACTCCGTCAGGTAAGATCGAAATTTATTCGCAGCAACTTGCCGAGATCGCGGCGACCTGGGAACTGCCGTCAGGAAATGTGGATCAACCCGATGGATGCGCAGAGACGCGGCATTAACAACGGCGACAAGGTGCGCATCTTTAACGATCGTGGTGAAGTGCACATCGAGGCGAAAGTAACGCCGCGTATGATGCCTGGCGTGGTGGCACTAGGCGAAGGGGCGTGGTATGACCCGGATGCAAAACGCGTGGACCAGGGCGGTTGTATTAACGTCCTGACGACCCAGCGTCCGTCTCCTCTCGCGAAGGGGAACCCATCACACACGAACCTTGTTCAGGTTGAAAAGGTGTAAGGAGTAACCGATGACAACCCAGTATGGATTTTTTATTGATTCCAGCCGTTGCACCGGTTGCAAAACCTGCGAACTGGCCTGCAAAGATTTTAAAAATTTAACCCCGGAGGTCAGCTTCCGCCGCATTTATGAATACGCGGGCGGTGACTGGCAGGAGGATAACGGCGTCTGGCATCAGAACGTCTTTGCCTATTACCTCTCCATTGCGTGTAACCACTGCGAAGACCCTGCCTGTACCAAGGTGTGTCCGAGCGGCGCGATGCACAAACGTGAAGATGGCTTTGTCGTTGTCGATGAGGACGTGTGCATTGGCTGTCGGTATTGCCACATGGCCTGTCCTTACGGCGCGCCGCAGTACAATGCTGAAAAAGGGCATATGACTAAATGCGATGGCTGCCATGAGCGCGTCGCTGAAGGTAAAAAACCTATCTGCGTCGAATCCTGCCCACTGCGTGCGCTGGATTTTGGTCCGATTGAAGAGCTGCGCAAAAAGCATGGCACCCTGGCTGCGGTTGCGCCACTGCCGGGCGCGCACTTTACCAAACCGAGTATTGTCATCAAACCTAACGCCAATAGCCGCCCGACCGGGGATACCACAGGTTATCTGGCCAATCCGAAGGAGGTGTAAGATGGGAAGTGGATGGCATGAATGGCCGCTGATGATCTTCACGGTCTTCGGACAGTGTGTGGTTGGTGGCTTTATCGTTCTTGCGCTGGCGTTGATGAAAGGTGACTTGCGTCCAGAATCGCAGCAGCGCGTGATTGCCTGCATGTTTGGACTGTGGGTATTAATGGGCATTGGCTTCATTGCTTCTATGCTCCACCTGGGCTCGCCGATGCGCGCCTTTAACTCGCTCAATCGCGTTGGGTCTTCGGCGTTGAGTAACGAAATTGCCAGCGGTTCAATCTTCTTTGCCGTTGGTGGTATCGGCTGGCTGCTGGCCACGTTGAAAAAAATGTCGCCCGCATTACGCAATCTGTGGTTAGTTGTCACCATGGTGCTGGGTGTGGTTTTTGTCTGGATGATGGTACGCGTTTATAACACCATTGATACTGTGCCGACCTGGTACAGCGTCTGGACTCCGCTGGGCTTCTTCCTGACGATGTTTATGGGCGGTCCGCTGCTGGGGTATCTGTTACTGAGAATTGCTGGCGTGGATGGTTGGGCTATGCGCCTGCTGCCGGCAATTTCAGTGCTTGCTCTGGTCGTAAGCGCCATCATGTCTGTCATGCAAGGGGCTGAACTGGCGACGATCCACAGTTCGATTCAACAGGCTTCTGCGCTGGTTCCGGATTACGGCTCGCTGATGGCGTGGCGGATTGTGGCGCTGGCATTAGCGTTGTGCTGCTGGATTGTACCGCAAGTGAAGGGTTACCAGCCTGCCGTTCCGCTGCTTTCCATGGCGTTTATTTTGCTGTTAGTCGGCGAGCTGATTGGTCGTGGCGTGTTCTACGGGCTGCATATGACAGTCGGTATGGCGGTGGCGAGTTAATCCATAATATGCCGGATGGCGGCTTGCGTCTTATCAGGCCTACAGATCCGTAGGCCTTAAAGCTGCGCGTCATCAGGGAATATGTCAGGCCAGGGTTTTCGCCCTGGTTTTACTTCTGCTTAGTTAACGTGTCGTAGCTGGTCATCAGATTGCGGTAGTCCGGAATGTGATTCGAGAACAGCGTTGCCAGACCTTCGATATCGTTGCGCCAGTCGCGGTGCAGCTCGCACGCTACTCCGAACCATGTCATCAACTGAGCGCCTGCTTGAGACATCCGATCCCAAGCTGAATGACGGGTAATTTCATTAAATGTGCCTGAAGCATCGGTTACCACAAAGACGTCAAAGCCTTCTTCAATAGCTGAGAGCGCAGGGAAGGCGACGCAAACTTCCGTCACGACACCGGCGATAATCAGCTGCTTTTTGCCGGTCGCTTTCACTGCCTTCACGAAATCTTCGTTATCCCATGCGTTAATGTTTCCTGGGCGAGCAATATAGGGCGCATCGGGAAATTGCGCTTTCAGTTCCGGTACCAGCGGCCCGTTTGGTCCTGTCTCAAAACTGGTTGTCAGAATGGTTGGGAGGTTGAAGTATTTTGCTAAGTCACCCAGGGCTAGCACGTTGTTTTTAAATTTATCGGGATCGATATCCCGAACCAGAGAGAGCAGGCCAGCCTGATGGTCGACCAGCAGTACTGCCGCATTATCTTTATCAAGTCTTACGTAAGGTTTAGTCATGATATTTCTCCTGTTCAGCATCAGTGGGGGAAATTTGATGAATTTAAGTCTACGAAAAGAACGATATCTGGAGTAGATGCCTAAATAAGAACTCACTGTTCTATTTTGAAGACAATGCAGCTCAGCATCCCGCATTGAGTTTAGTAAGAAATAAAAGTAAGGGTAATCCATGAAATTTTTCGACTGAACGTAACGCGAGATTTTTGTTTTAGATCAATAAAAACAAGCAGATGTGATTTTGTATTTTTTATCTATTCACATTAAGAATCAGTAACGCAAATCGATCGACCAGAAAGCGCCTCAGCCCTTTGATTACGCCGATTGACAATGTTTTTAGCAGTGGCATGATGCGCATGAAATTTGAACTTCCTCACGGTTTTTATTCATGTCCACCTATACCCGTCCCGTCATGCTATTGCTGTGCGGGCTACTTCTGTTGACCCTGGCGATCGCCGTGTTAAACACGCTCGTCCCGCTTTGGCTCGCCCATGAAAATCTGCCCACCTGGCAGGTAGGCGTGGTGAGCTCGTCTTACTTTACCGGTAATCTGGTAGGGACGTTGTTGACAGGGTATTTAATAAAACATCTGGGTTTTAACCGCAGCTATTACATCGCCTCGCTTATTTTTGCTGCGGGCTGTGTCGGGCTGGGGATTATGGTGGGATTCTGGAGCTGGATGACCTGGCGTTTTATCGCCGGTGTTGGCTGCGCCATGATTTGGGTGGTGGTGGAAAGCGCGCTGATGTGCAGCGGGACTTCGCGTAATCGCGGACGTTTGCTTGCCGCCTATATGATGATCTATTACGTGGGGACGTTTTTAGGCCAACTGCTGGTGAGTAAAGTATCCACGGAATTGATGAACGTCCTGCCGTGGGTGACGGGTACTATCCTGGCGGGTGTTTTGCCACTGCTGTTTACGCGCATTGCCAATCAGCAGGGTGATGAGCAGCAGTCTACGCCTATTGTCTCCATGCTGAAACTCCGCCAGGCGCGTCTGGGCGTGAATGGCTGTATTATTTCCGGGATTGTGCTGGGGTCTTTGTATGGCCTGATGCCGCTGTATCTCAATCATCAGGGGGTGAGTAACGCCAGCATTGGTTTCTGGATGGCGGTCCTGGTAAGTGCAGGTATTCTGGGGCAATGGCCGATTGGCCGTCTGGCGGACAAGCTGGGACGTCTGTTGGTTTTACGCGTCCAGGTCTTCGTGGTGATCGTCGGGAGTATCGCCATGCTGAATCAGGCGGCGATGGCGCCCGCGTTGTTTATGTTGGGTGCGGCAGGCTTTACCCTCTACCCGGTCGCGATGGCCTGGGCCTGTGAAAAGGTGGAACATCATCAGCTGGTCGCCATGAATCAGGCATTGTTATTGAGCTATACCGTGGGCAGTCTGCTGGGTCCTTCATTTACTGCAATGCTGATGCAGAATTATTCAGATAGCTTGCTGTTTATCATGATCGCCAGCGTATCGTTTATTTATTTACTGATGTTGTTGCGTAAAACGGGCCATACACCCAATTCTATTGCGCACATTTGACCTGATTTAACAGAATATGAACAGGTTCCCATACATACTGTTTATGTATGCTTTATGGGAACCTGCATTATTTAATCACACACTTCTTTCCTAAAAATAAAGTGTGCAGAAGGTTATAGTTTTACATCCTGCCGTTTCCGCTCGCTCATTTTACCGCGCATAATCCCACGCCTCATTTATTGATAATCATAAAGCTTCCACGAAGGATTGCGTATGGCTGGTGTGCAGGAAAAACAATTGCGATGGTACAACATTGCATTGATGTCTTTTATTACCGTTTGGGGTTTTGGCAACGTCGTTAACAACTATGCTAATCAGGGATTAGTTGTTGTCTCCTCTTGGATATTTATTTTCGCGCTCTATTTTGTTCCTTATGCGTTGATCGTCGGTCAGCTTGGCTCGACTTTTAAAGAGGGCAAAGGCGGCGTCAGTACCTGGATTAAACATACCATGGGGCCAGGGCTGGCTTATCTTGCTGCATGGACCTATTGGGTTGTGCATATTCCTTATCTGGCGCAAAAACCGCAGGCTATTCTGATTGCGGTGGGATGGGCGCTGAAGGGCGATGGTTCGTTGATTAAAGAGTACACCGTCGTGGCGTTGCAGGGGCTGACGCTGGCGCTGTTTGTCTTTTTCATGTGGGTTGCGTCCCGTGGCATGAAGTCGCTGAAAATTGTTGGGTCAGTTGCAGGCATCGCGATGTTTGTGATGTCCATTTTGTATGTCGTGATGGCGGTAACTGCGCCTGCAATTACGGATGTGCAGATAGCGACAACTAATATCACCTGGGAATCGTTTATCCCGCACATTGATTTTACCTACATTACCACGATCTCCATGCTGGTCTTTGCCGTGGGCGGCGCGGAGAAAATTTCGCCATACGTTAATCAGACACGTAATCCGGGCAAAGAATTTCCGAAAGGGATGCTCGTTCTGGCTGTTATGGTGGCGGTATGTGCGATTCTCGGGTCGCTGGCTATGGGAATGATGTTTGACTCCCGGCATATTCCAGATGACCTGATGACGAATGGTCAATATTACGCCTTCCAGAAACTGGGCGAGTATTATGGTATGGGTAATTCGCTGATGGTTATTTACGCGATTGCCAATACGCTGGGACAGATTGCGGCATTGGTATTTTCTATTGATGCACCGCTTAAAGTTCTGCTGGGTGATGCTGATCGTAAATATATTCCCGAGAGCCTGTGTAAAACCAACGCTTCCGGTACGCCGGTAAATGGTTATATTCTGACGCTGGTGCTGGTGGCTATTCTGATTATGTTGCCAACACTGGGAATTGGCGACATGAATAATCTGTATAAATGGCTATTGAATCTTAACTCTGTCGTGATGCCATTGCGTTATTTATGGGTGTTTGTGGCGTTCATTGCCGTTATTCGTCTGGCGCAAAAATATAAATCGGAATATGTCTTTATTCGCAACCGATCGCTTGCGATGACCGTGGGGATCTGGTGCTTTGCCTTTACCGCATTTGCCTGTCTGACCGGGATTTTCCCGAAAATGGAAGCCTTCACCCCTGAGTGGACATTCCAACTCACGCTGAATATTGTGACGCCATTTGTGCTGGTTGGACTGGGATTGATTTTCCCGCTACTGGCGAGAAGAGGGCGTTAAGGCAGAGTCAGGTGGGTAACGTATCTGTTACCCACCATAAAAATCAATACATCACTTTATGTCCATATTGCTCGAGAATACCCTTCACGCGCTCCATGGTCTCTTTCTTCGGCGGTTTGACGCCATCCAGTTTGTACTCTTCGCCCATTGCCACCCATTTGTGTTTGCCCAGCTCGTGGTAAGGCAGCAGCTCGATTTTTTCAACGTTGCCCATATCGCGGGTAAATTCGCCAAGGCGGTGTGCGGAGTCGTCATCGTCAGACCAGCCAGGTACGACAACATAGCGGATCCACACTTTGATGTCTTTGTTGGACAGGTAACGCGCGAACTCGAGTGTACGATGGTTAGACACACCCACCAGATTCTGATGGATTTCATCGTTCATCTGTTTGAGATCGAGCATGACCAGGTCGGTGACTTCCAGCAGCTCATCGATCACCGGATCGTAGCGGCGAACAAAACCGTTAGTATCCAGACAAGTATGAATACCTTCTTTTTTACAGGCCCGGAACCAGTCACGTACGAATTCAGCTTGCAAGATAGCTTCGCCGCCAGACGCTGTCACGCCGCCTCCGGAGGCGTTCATAAAGTGGCGGTAGGTCACCACCTCTTTCATTAATTCGTCAACGGTAACTTCTTTACCGCCGTGCGTATCCCACGTGTCGCGGTTATGGCAATACAGGCAGCGCATCAGGCAGCCCTGAAAGAAGGTAATAAAACGGATGCCCGGGCCATCAACAGTGCCACAGGATTCAAAGGAGTGAATGCGACCAATAACTGACATTGCGGTGTTTCTCCAGGTGTGGCCCATCCGGGGCCAGTGTTAGTGCACAGTTATTAACTGTGTCGAGTCTGTTTTGGCTGCTATCCATAAGTATAGATGGCTGACAAAGCAGGCTATTAAAAAGGCCCCACTTACGTGGAGCCTTTATTGTACGCTTTTTAAAGTACGATTTCAGTCAAAACCAATTACATAGTCTGAGTGAAGGTACGAGTAATAACGTCCTGCTGCTGTTCTTTAGTCAGGGAGTTAAAACGTACTGCGTAGCCAGAAACGCGGATGGTCAACTGCGGATATTTTTCCGGATGTTCCATCGCATCCAACAGCATTTCACGGTTCATGACGTTCACGTTCAGGTGCTGACCACCTTCGATGGACGCTTCGTGGTGGAAGTAACCATCCATCAGACCTGCCAGGTTGGTCTTACGAACTTCGTCGTCTTTACCCAGAGCGTTCGGAACGATAGAGAAGGTGTAAGAGATACCATCTTTAGCGTAAGCAAACGGCAGTTTAGCAACGGAGGTCAGAGAGGCAACAGCACCTTTCTGGTCACGGCCGTGCATCGGGTTAGCACCCGGTCCGAACGGCGCGCCAGCACGACGACCATCTGGGGTGTTACCAGTTTTCTTACCATAAACCACGTTAGAGGTGATGGTCAGAACAGACTGAGTCGGGATAGCGTTACGATAAGTAGTCAGTTTCTGAATTTTCTTCATGAAACGTTCTACCAGGTCAACCGCCATGTCATCAACGCGAGAGTCGTTGTTACCAAACTGCGGGTATTCGCCTTCGATTTCGAAGTCGATAGCCAGACCGTCTTCGTCACGAATCGGTTTAACTTTCGCATATTTGATTGCAGACAGAGAGTCAGCAGCAACGGACAGACCAGCGATACCACACGCCATGGTGCGGATAACGTCACGGTCGTGCAGCGCCATCAGAGAGGCTTCGTAGCTGTACTTGTCGTGCATGTAGTGGATAACGTTCAGTGCAGTGACGTACTGTTTAGCCAGCCAATCCATGAAGTGATCCATGCGGTCCATAACTTCGTCGAAGTTCAGAACGTCGCCTTTGATCGGTTCAGATTTAGGACCAACCTGCATTTTCAGTTTTTCATCAACGCCACCGTTGATTGCGTACAGCATGGTTTTCGCCAGGTTTGCACGCGCACCGAAGAACTGCATTTGTTTACCAACAACCATCGGGCTTACGCAGCAAGCGATAGCGTAGTCGTCGTTGTTGAAGTCCGGACGCATCAGGTCATCGTTCTCGTACTGCAGAGAAGAGGTGTCGATGGACACTTTAGCGGCGAATTTCTTGAAGTTCAGAGGCAGTTTTTCAGACCACAGAACAGTGATGTTCGGCTCCGGAGAAGGACCCATAGTGTACAGGGTGTTCAGGAAGCGGAAGCTGTTTTTGGTAACCAGAGTACGGCCATCAACGCCCATACCACCGATTGATTCAGTTGCCCAAATCGGGTCACCGGAGAACAGTTCATCATATTCAGGAGTACGCAGGAAGCGAACCATACGCAGTTTCATGACCAGGTGGTCGATCATTTCCTGTGCGTCTTGCTCGGTGATTTTGCCTGCTTTCAGGTCACGTTCGATGTAAGCATCCAGGAAGGTGGATACGCGACCGAAGGACATTGCTGCACCGTTCTGAGATTTAACTGCGGCCAGGTAGCCGAAGTAAGTCCACTGGATAGCTTCCTGAGCGTTGGTAGCCGGACCAGAGATATCGCAGCCATATTTAGCAGCCATTTCTTTGATCTGACCCAGAGCGCGGTGCTGTTCAGCGATTTCTTCACGCAGACGGATAGTTGCTTCCAGGTTTACGCCGTTTTCCAGATCGGACTGCAGAGAGACGAACTGAGCGTATTTGTCTTTCATCAGGTAGTCGATACCGTACAGCGCAACGCGACGGTAGTCACCGATGATACGGCCACGGCCATAGGCATCTGGCAGACCAGTCAGAACACCGGATTTACGGCAGTTCAGAATGTCTTTGGTGTAAACATCGAATACGCCCTGGTTGTGGGTTTTGCGGTATTCGGTGAAGATTTTTTTCAGCATCGGGTCCAGTTCGCGATTGTACGCTTTGCAGGAACCTTCAACCATTTTGATGCCGCCAAACGGAATGATCGCACGTTTCAGCGGAGCTTCAGTCTGCAGACCAACAATCTTCTCGAGCGCTTTGTTGATGTAGCCAGCGTCGTGAGAAGTGATGGTAGAAGCAACGGAGGTGTCAAAGTCAACAGGCGCGTGAGTGCGGTTTTCCTGTTTAACGCCTTCCATCACGCTGTCCCACAGTGCAGTGGTCGCATCAGTTGCGCCAGCCAGGAAGGACTCGTCACCCTCATATGGAGTGTAGTTTTTCTGAATGAAGTCACGTACGTTTACTTCATTCTGCCAGTCACCTTTGGTAAAACCTTCCCAGGCTGTGGCTAACTTTTCATTAAGCTCGGACATGTAACACCTACCTTCTTAAGTGGATTTTTTATTTACTGCGTGTAATGGGCATCATCAGATTAATGATGATCGTTACCACGCAGATAAATGACCCAGTATGTCAACCCGACCAACAAACCGCCGCCGATAATGTTACCGATCGTAACCGGAATCAGGTTATCGGTGATGAAATTCATCACGGTCAGGTGAGAAAAATTCTCCGGAGAAGACCCAACAGCGGTCCAGAATTCCGGGGTGGCGAAATCGCGTATTACAATACCCATAGGGATCATAAACATGTTTGCGATACTGTGCTCAAAACCGCTGGCAACAAACATTGCGACCGGTAATACCATGATAAACGCTTTGTCCATCAGGCTGCGGCCCGAGTAGCTCATCCATACCGCCAGGCATACCATCAGGTTAGCCAGGATGCCAAGGCTTACTGCCTCAACAAAAGTATGGTGCACTTTGTGGTCGGCTGTTTGTAGGACGTTGAGCCCCCACGCGCCGTTGGCGGTCATGTATTCGCCGGAAAGCCACATCAATAGCACGAAGAGCAAGCAACCCACCAAGTTACCGACATAAACGTTAAGCCAGTTTTTCGCTAACTGACCCCAGGTAATACGACCACTGGCTTTAGCAACGACGATCAGTACGGTTGAAGTGAAGAGGTCTGCACCGCAGACAACACAAAGAATCAGCCCCAGGGAAAAGCAGATACCACCTACTAATTTCGCCATGCCGAAAGGCATAGTACCAGTGCCGGTTGTGGCGGTAATATAGAAAACAAAGGCAATTGAAATGAATACACCGGCAGTAATTGCCAGATAGAACGTCTTAAGCGGATGTTTCGTTGCTTTATAGACGCCTGCTTCTTCGGCAACTTTGGCCATTGCAGCAGGTAGAATAAGATCAAAAGGGTTGTCAGCTTTCACACTAACTCTCTCTTTATTAAGTCGGCGACGAGATACTAACAAAGCATTATAGATGAGAATTTGATATAGATCATATCTCGCCTGGCTTATAGGCCCGTAAGACGCATGGTTTTTATGCGATTACGGTGTAACATGTTGATTATCCATATAAAAATAAATTTTAAAAATTATAAAGTGAGTTGAATTTTTTCTTTCAGCCTCCTATGGGACGGTTAATTAAAATGGAGTAATTGAGATAAAAAACCACATTAATAAGCTAATTTTTTTAATATCAACTACTAATATTTAACCTTGTTTTTACATTTATTTTTTGGTTTGACCAAAATAAAAAACGGGGCGCTTTAAGCGCCCCGTAATATAGCTCAGACAATACATTTAGCCTACTCGAGGCAAGTTGTTTGTCACTATTTTGACCAGTGTGCCGCTTTCGCGCGTTGCAATTTCTCATAGGCTTTCAGCAGAGACTGATGTGCCGGGAATGCCTGCAGATCGCTGTCTACTGGCTGAAGTCCATAAAATGGAGCTTCACCACTCAGTGCGGCACTTGCCGCTTCAACCGCCTCAGCGCCGTACATGCGGACAAATGCGTTCAGATATTGCAGCGGCTGACGGTCCTCTTCCTGAGACAGCAGCAACAATGTTTGCAGGCAGCGATAGTAGTTTGCACGTTCCGCGCTAAAGACGGAGGCGTTAAATTCCATCGTCCATTCTGTCCACACCAGCGCCTGCTCCAGATCGCCACCGGCAAGCGCCAGCATCACTTTAAGCTCGCCAATACGCAGGGTGTACCAACCGTTATCCGCACCGGTCGCCAGACCGAGTAGCTCGCGCACGCGGGTGAAGTCGTCAAAACCTTCTTCATCCAGTTGTTCGATCAGATTGAGATAGTCTTCTTTATCCCATTCGCTGCCCGGCAGAGAGAGAATGGTGTCACGCAGATGGGCGCCCATAGCGTTGTTAGCTAACCACAGATCTTCTGCCGGATAGATGTCAGACATTCCCGGAACAATAATGCGGCACGCGTAAACGCTCAGGTGTTCATAGTCAGCGATATACACTTCTTTATCTTCAGCATTGAAGATGGCCATCAGGGTGGCGAACTCTTCTTCCGTGGTGCCAGAGAAATTCCAGTCAACGAACGGATAATCGGCATCCTGCTTGAACAGATCCCATGAGATCAAACCGCTGGAATCAATGAAATGGGTTTCAAGGTTAGTGTGTTCAGCCACTTCTTCGTCGTCAAAGGTCGGTGGGGTGAAGACATCAAGATCTTTCAGACCACGACCCTGCAGCAGTTCAGTGACGGTACGTTCCAGCGCCACGCCGAAATCCGGGTGTGCGCCGAAGGAAGCGAAGCAGGTACCGTTGGTCGGGTTGAACAGGACAACACAAATCACCGGATACTTGCCGCCCAGCGAGCCATCATAGGCAAAAATTGGGAAACCTTCAGCTTCCAGTGTGGCGATGGACTCCACCACTGCCGGATAGCGCGCCATCACCTCGGCCGGGATTTCCGGCAGGCTGATGCTTTCGGCGATAATACGGTTCTTCACATGACGCTCAAAGACTTCAGACAGGCCCTGAACGCGCGCTTCGTTAGGCGTGTTACCCGCGGACATGCCGTTAGAAACATACAGGTTGCCGATAATATTCATCGGAATATAGACAATCTGGTTATCCGACTGACGGGTAAACGGCAGGCCGCAGACGCCACGTTCTTCATTACCAGACTGCAGATCGATAAGCATGCTGCCAGTCAGTTCGTTATCTGGATCGTAAAATGCTCGCAGACGTGCATCCAGTAAACCTTCTGGTACATCGTCTTCTTCTGTCAGCGGGAACCATTTTTCGTTCGGATAATGCACGAACGGGCCATTGGCGATAGTTTCGCCCAACCAGAAATCCGCAAAGAAATAGTTAGTCGACAGACGCTCAAAGTATTCGCCCAGCGCGGAAGCCAACGCCGCTTTTTTCGTCGCGCCTTTACCGTTGGTGAAGCACAGCGCGCATTCTTTGTCGCGAATATGTACAGACCAGACGTTAGGGACGGGATTCAACCACGAGGCTTCTTCAATTTGAAAACCGAGGTCGAGCAATTTTTGCTGGAAGCGAGCGATGGAGTCTTCCAGAGCGGCATCTTTGCCGGGGATAAATGTTTGCGTCATGAAAATCACTTTTGTCGTACGGAAAGCGCGCAATGATACGGGTTTTCAATGAACGGCGCTATCGCCGCCGGAGCTCAGGCGTAAATAAAAGCATTGGCTATGCTTTCTTACAACCAACCACGTTTAGAGCATATTAATGAAAGCTTTCGATTTGCACCGTATGGCGCTTGATAAGGTGCCCATGGATTTTCTGGGGGAAGTTGCGTTACGCAGTCTCTACACCTTCATATTGGTTTTTCTGTTTTTAAAAATCACCGGACGTCGCGGCGTACGCCAGATGTCGCTTTTTGAAGTGCTGATCATCCTTACGCTGGGTTCTGCAGCGGGAGACGTGGCATTCTATGACGATGTCCCGATGCTGCCGGTGCTGGTGGTTTTTATTACTCTTGCTGTGCTGTATCGGTTGGTAATGTGGCTGATGGCGCATAGTGAAAAAATGGAGGACCTGCTGGAGGGCAAACCCGTCGTGATCATTGAAGATGGCGAGCTGGCATGGTCAAAGCTCAATAGTGCCAATATGACGGAATTTGAATTCTTTATGGAACTGCGTTTGAACGGCGTGGAGCAATTGGGACAGGTGAAACTGGCTATTCTGGAGACGAATGGACAAATCAGTGTCTACTTCTTTGCCGATGAAGACGTAAAGCCGGGGCTCAGTATTTTACCTAAGCACTGTACGCAACGATTTAAAGTAATGCCTGAAGCAGGGGACTATGCCTGTATACGTTGTAGCGAAGTGGTGCAAATGAACGCAGGAGATCATCAATTATGTCCACGCTGTGCAAATCCAGAATGGTCGAAGGCCAGTCGGGCAAAACGGGTTACCTGACAGCAAAAATCTCGGTTTTTACCCGTCAATCCGATAGATTCTGTTGTGTGACCAATGACACATTTTTACCCTGGTCAGTTTTACCCATTGCGGCGCGTGTCACTGAATGATAAAACCGATATCCACAGGAATAACTTATACCAATGTCTGTCACCGGATTATCGTCAATGACAGGATGTTGATTGGACAACAACACAACGTGGTGAGGGGAAATGGCTCAGGTCTTTAATTTTAGTTCAGGTCCGGCAATGCTACCGGCAGAAGTACTTAAACTGGCTCAACAGGATCTTCGCGACTGGAACGGTCTTGGCACGTCGGTGATGGAAATTAGCCACCGTGGCAAAGAATTCATCCAGGTCGCCGAGGAAGCGGAGCAAGATTTTCGTGATCTTCTTAGCATCCCCTCCAATTATAAAGTGTTGTTCTGCCATGGCGGTGGTCGTGGGCAGTTCGCGGGTATCCCGTTAAATATTCTGGGTGATAAAACCACCGCGGATTACGTCGATGCCGGTTATTGGGCCGCCAGTGCAATTAAAGAAGCGAAAAAATACTGCACGCCAAACGTTATTGATGCCAAAGTCACCGTGGACGGCCTGCGTGCTGTTAAGCCGATGAGTGAATGGCAGCTTTCTGATAACGCGGCGTACCTGCACTATTGTCCGAACGAAACTATCGATGGCATTGCGATCGATGAAACACCGAATTTTGCCAGCAACGTTGTGGTCACGGCTGATCTGTCCTCTACCATTCTTTCCGCACCGCTTGACGTTAGCCGTTATGGCGTAATTTATGCCGGAGCACAGAAAAACATCGGCCCGGCCGGCCTGACGATTGTCATCGTCCGTGAAGATTTGCTGGGTAAAGCTCATGTATCATGCCCGTCAATCCTCGACTATACCGTGCTGAATGACAACGACTCCATGTTCAATACGCCGCCAACCTTTGCCTGGTATCTGTCTGGCCTGGTCTTTAAATGGCTGAAAAAGCAGGGCGGTGTTAATGCAATGGATAAAATTAACCAGCAAAAAGCGGAACTGCTGTACGGCGTAATCGATAACAGCGATTTCTACCGTAACGATGTGGCGAAATCCAACCGTTCACGCATGAACGTACCGTTCCAGCTGGCTGACAGCGCACTGGATAAACTGTTCCTGGAAGAGTCTTTTTCTGCGGGCCTGCATGCGCTGAAAGGGCATCGTGTGGTCGGCGGTATGCGTGCGTCCATCTACAATGCAATGCCGCTTGAAGGTGTAATAGCACTGACCGATTTCATGGTCGATTTTGAACGCCGTCGCGGCTAATCTGCTGTACTTTTCATCCCCACAGCCCGTCTGTGGGGTTTTTATGTCTGTTTTTGAGAGTCGAGTTTCATGGAATCCCTGACGTTACAACCCATTGCGCGGGTGGATGGCACAATCAATCTGCCTGGATCCAAAAGTGTTTCTAACCGCGCTTTGCTGCTGGCCGCATTAGCCAATGGCACCACTGTCCTGACCAACCTGCTGGACAGCGATGATGTTCGCCATATGCTCAATGCTCTGAATGTGTTAGGGATTAGCTATACCCTTTCTGCTGATCGTACCCGCTGCGAGATTATTGGCAATGGTGGTGCATTACATGCTCAAGGCTCAGTGGAACTGTTCCTTGGTAATGCCGGAACCGCCATGCGCCCGCTGGCCGCAGCGCTATGTCTGGGCAGCAATGACATCGTGCTGACGGGCGAACCGCGCATGAAAGAGCGTCCGATAGGCCATCTGGTTGATGCGCTGCGCCAGGGCGGAGCCAAAATTGACTATCTGGAGCAGGAAAACTATCCACCTTTACGTCTGCGCGGTGGCTTTACCGGAGGCCAGGTTGAGGTAGACGGTAGCGTTTCCAGCCAGTTCCTCACTGCGCTGCTGATGACTGCGCCGCTTGCGCCGCAGGATACGACGATTGCAATTAAAGGTGACCTGGTATCCAAACCTTACATTGATATTACACTGAACCTGATGAAAACGTTTGGTGTTGAAATTGAAAATCAAAACTACCAGCGCTTTGTCGTGAAGGGGCAGCAGCAGTATCAGTCACCGGGTGCATACCTGGTTGAAGGCGATGCTTCTTCCGCTTCCTATTTCCTCGCGGCGGGTGCCATTAAAGGCGGTACGGTAAAAGTTACCGGGATTGGCCGTAACAGCATGCAGGGTGATATTCGTTTTGCCGATGTACTGGAAAAAATGGGTGCTACCATTACATGGGGCAACGATTTTATTGCCTGTACTCGCGGCGAGTTGAACGCAGTGGATATGGATATGAACCATATTCCTGATGCGGCGATGACCATTGCAACGGCGGCGCTGTTTGCGAAAGGCACCACGACATTACGTAATATCTACAACTGGCGCGTCAAAGAGACCGATCGTCTGTTCGCGATGGCGACGGAGTTACGCAAAGTGGGCGCGGAAGTGGAAGAGGGGCATGACTTTATCCGCATCACCCCGCCTGCAACATTGCAATTTGCGGACATCGCGACCTACAACGATCACCGCATGGCGATGTGTTTCTCGCTGGTGGCGCTATCTGACACGCCTGTGACCATTCTTGATCCAAAATGTACCGCCAAAACTTTCCCGGATTATTTCGAACAGCTGGCGCGTATTAGTACATCTGCCTGATTTCATTGCCGCACTTTCGGGTGCGGCACATTCTGACATCTCCGATTGCCTATTTATTCTACACTCAGCTTCAATGATTCTGCATTTTTCACACAAAGATAACGATCGTTGGCGTTGGCGCGTATAATGCGCGGCGTTCACGTTAATGTACGCCCGTTTAAGGAGAAAAAGATGACGGCAATTGCCCCGGTTATTACCATTGATGGCCCAAGCGGTGCAGGAAAAGGCACCTTGTGCAAGGCAATGGCGGAAGCATTGCAGTGGCATCTGTTAGATTCAGGCGCGATCTACCGCGTACTGGCGCTCGCAGCGTTACATCACCATGTTGATGTCACTTCTGAAGATGCTCTGGTACCGCTTGCCTCACACCTTGATGTGCGTTTTATCTCAACAGACGGCAACCTTGAAGTCATTCTTGAAGGTGAGGATGTCAGCGGTGAAATCCGTACCCAGGAAGTGGCGAATGCCGCCTCTCAGGTCGCGGCGTTTCCTCGCGTGCGTGAAGCGCTTTTACGTCGTCAACGCGCATTTCGCGAAACCCCAGGTCTGATTGCTGATGGACGTGATATGGGGACCGTGGTGTTCCCGGATGCGCCGGTGAAAATTTTTCTGGACGCCTCCTCGCAAGAACGTGCGCATAGACGTATGCTACAGTTGCAGGAGAAGGGCTTTAGTGTTAACTTTGAACGCCTTTTGGCCGAGATCGAAGAACGCGATTATCGCGATCGTAACCGTGCTGTAGCGCCGCTGGTTCCTGCTGCTGATGCTTTAGTTTTGGATTCAACCCGATTAAGCATTGAGCAAGTGATTGAAAAAGCGTTACAATACGCGCGCCAAAAACTGGCTCTCGCTTAAGTGCGACCGAATTTGCAGTACCCCCGTTGCAATGGATTGACAGCGGGTATGTTAAACAACCCCATCCGGCATGGAGCCAGGTGGACGTTAAATATGAAACCTGAAGATTAAACATGACTGAATCTTTTGCTCAACTGTTTGAAGAATCCTTAAAAGAAATCGAAACCCGTCCGGGTTCCATCGTTCGTGGTGTTGTTGTTGCTATCGACAAAGACGTAGTACTGGTTGACGCTGGTCTGAAATCTGAGTCCGCCATTCCGGCAGAGCAGTTCAAAAACGCCCAGGGCGAGCTGGAAATCCAGGTTGGTGACGAAGTTGACGTTGCTCTGGATGCAGTAGAAGACGGCTTCGGTGAAACCCTGCTGTCCCGTGAAAAAGCTAAACGTCACGAAGCTTGGATCACGCTGGAAAAAGCTTACGAAGAAGCTGCAACCGTTACTGGTGTTATCAATGGCAAAGTCAAGGGTGGCTTCACTGTTGAGCTGAATGGTATTCGCGCGTTCCTGCCGGGTTCCCTGGTAGACGTTCGTCCGGTCCGCGACACGCTGCACCTGGAAGGCAAAGAGCTTGAATTCAAAGTAATCAAGCTGGATCAGAAGCGTAACAACGTTGTTGTATCCCGTCGTGCCGTTATCGAATCCGAAAACAGCGCAGAACGCGATCAGCTGCTGGAAAACCTGCAGGAAGGCATGGAAGTTAAAGGTATCGTTAAGAACCTCACTGACTACGGTGCATTCGTTGATCTGGGTGGCGTTGACGGCCTGCTGCACATCACCGACATGGCATGGAAACGCGTTAAGCATCCGAGCGAAATCGTAAACGTTGGCGACGAAATCACTGTTAAAGTGCTGAAGTTCGACCGCGAGCGTACTCGTGTATCTCTGGGCCTGAAACAGCTGGGCGAAGATCCATGGGTAGCTATCGCTAAGCGTTATCCAGAAGGTACCAAACTGACTGGTCGCGTGACCAACCTGACCGACTACGGCTGCTTCGTTGAAATCGAAGAAGGCGTTGAAGGCCTGGTTCACGTTTCCGAAATGGATTGGACCAACAAAAACATCCACCCGTCCAAAGTTGTTAACGTTGGCGACGTAGTGGAAGTTATGGTTCTGGATATCGACGAAGAACGTCGTCGTATCTCCCTGGGTCTGAAGCAGTGCAAAAACAACCCATGGCAGCAGTTCGCGGAAACCCACAACAAGGGCGACCGTGTTGAAGGTAAAATCAAGTCTATCACTGACTTCGGTATCTTCATCGGCCTGGACGGCGGCATCGACGGCCTGGTTCACCTGTCTGACATCTCCTGGAACGTTGCAGGCGAAGAAGCAGTTCGTGAATACAAAAAAGGCGACGAAATCGCAGCAGTTGTTCTGCAGGTTGACGCAGAGCGTGAGCGTATCTCTCTGGGCGTTAAACAGCTCGCAGAAGATCCGTTCAACAACTGGGTTGCACTGAACAAGAAAGGCGCAATCGTAAACGGTAAAGTCACTGCAGTTGACGCTAAAGGCGCAACCGTAGAACTGGCTGACGGCGTTGAAGGTTACCTGCGCGCTTCTGAAGCTTCACGTGACCGCGTTGAAGATGCAACTCTGGTTCTGAGCGTAGGCGACGACGTTGAAGCTAAATTCACCGGCGTTGATCGTAAGAACCGTGCAATCAGCCTGTCTGTTCGTGCTAAAGACGAAGCTGATGAGAAAGATGCAATCGCAACTGTTAACAAACAGGAAGATGCTAACTTCTCTAACAACGCAATGGCTGAAGCTTTCAAAGCAGCTAAAGGCGAGTAATATCGAGTGCTCTAAATCCTTTGTGCTGTTAACGGCACAAAGGATGATGAGTAGCTTGACAGATTACAGGATTCGTCCTGTAATCAATGACAAAGGGCGGCTACGGCCGCCCTTAATCAATGCAGCAGCTAATTATGCCTTTAAGGAACCGGAGGAATCATGACCAAGTCAGAATTGATTGAAAGACTTGCAACCCAGCAACCTCATATTCCCGCGAAAGCGGTTGAAGATGCAGTTAAAGAGATGCTGGAACATATGGCCTCGACTCTTGCGCAGGGCGAGCGTATTGAAATCCGCGGTTTCGGCAGCTTCTCTTTGCATTACCGCGCACCACGCACCGGACGTAATCCGAAGACCGGCGATAAAGTGGATCTGGAAGGGAAATACGTTCCGCACTTTAAACCAGGTAAAGAACTGCGCGATCGCGCCAATATTTACGGTTAAGTTTTTAGCGAGACTTAACGCCGAGAAAAGCACCCGCATGGGTGCTTTTTTCATTTCTGTGCGCCTATCCTGGAATCCTCATCCCAGTTAATTTGTACGTTACAACCCCCACTAAATGTCTGCGGAACTCAGGTCGTATAACGATAAATTGATGCCAGACAACCGTCGAAGAGTACTGCACACTCCCTGTAACAGGGAGATTATTGATGAAAATAACAACGGTGAGTACGTGTGCATTATTCGGCATTCTCCCACTCATGCTATTACCTACGCTGCCAGGCATGTTGTGTATCGGCATTGTATTTTGTCTGGCATGTCTGCTCTGTTTTCTCCCCCACAAATACATACGTTCCGCCGGACTAACCCTGCTGTTTTTTCTTTGGGGAATCCTGGCTGCGAAAGAGGCTCTGTGGGCCGGTAATACGCTGCCTGCGAAAACCCAGCAAGCCATTGTGCGGATAACCGGAACTGACAATATGACAACGCACTACGGCCAAATCACTCACCTTCAGGGGAAACGAATCTTTCCTGCACAAGGAATCGTCTTGTACGGACAGTATTTACCCGGTGATGTTTGTGCGGGTCAGACATGGGCGATGACGTTGAAAGTCCGCGCCGTACACGGTCAATTAAACGAAGGCGGATTTGATAGCCAGCGTTACGCATTGGCGCAGCATCAACCGTTGACGGGGCGATTCTTACAGGCTTCGGTTATCACACCACAATGCAGTTTGCGTTCGCGATTTCTCGACTCGTTGAAAACGGTACTCGCCGACTATCCCTGGCAGCAGGTTATACTGGGTCTGGGAATGGGTGAGCGCTTGTCCGTGTCACAAGAGGTGAAAACGATTATGCGTGATACCGGCACGGCTCATTTGATGGCTATCTCCGGGCTGCATATTGCGTTTGCTGCACTTCTGGCTGCCGGAATAATTCGCGCGGGACAATTTTTTATGCCCGCCAGATGGATTTGCTGGCAGGTTCCATTAGTGGGTGGGATTGTCTGCGCCACATTATATGCCTGGCTGACAGGGCTGCAACCCCCTGCATTACGAACGGTTGTTGCGCTGCTAGTCTGGGGGGCGCTAAGACTTAGCAGCAGGCAGTGGAGCGGATGGTCGGTATGGATCTGCTGTCTGGCAGCCATTCTGGTGGTGGATCCTGTTGCCGTTCTTTCGCAAAGCCTATGGTTGTCTGCATCCGCCGTTGCGGCACTGCTGTTCTGGTACCAATGGGTACCGCTCCCGGACTGGCCGCTGTCGCGTGCTGGTCGTCAATTTCTGGCGCTGGCTCATCTGCAATTGGGTATTACGCTTCTGCTTCTTCCCGTACAAATCGCAATGTTTCACGGTTTTAGTCTGACCTCGTTTCCGGCTAATTTGTTTGCCGTCCCTTTGGTCACGTTTGTTTCCGTACCCTTGATATTAGCAGGCATGATCGTGCATTTAGCCGGACTGGTGATGATTGAATCGAATCTGTGGTATTTAGCGGATCGCTCTCTGGCGCTACTATTTTGGGGGCTCAGGAGCCTGCCTGAAGGGTGGATCAATATTGATGCACGCTGGCAATGGCTCGCATTTTTACCCGGAATGATGATTATCGCATGGCGACTAAATATCTTGCGTACGCTACCGGTGGTCTGTTTCTCTGCGCTACTTTTGCTGAGTGGGCCGCTTTGGCGTGCACCGCGTACAGATGTGTGGCAAGTGCATATGCTGGATGTCGGGCAGGGGCTGGCGATGGTGATTGTGCGTAATGGAAAAGCGCTGCTTTACGATACCGGTCTGGCATGGCCTGAAGGCGATAGCGCGCAACAGCTGATTATTCCCTGGTTGCGTTGGCATAATCTGGAGCCGGAAGGGGTCATTTTAAGCCATGAACATATGGATCACCGGGGAGGGTTGCACTCCTTACAACAAGTCTGGCCATCACTATGGATAAGAAGTCCGCTAGGCTGGAAAGGACACCTCCCGTGTTTTCGCGGAGAACGTTGGCAATGGCAAGGGTTAACCTTCAGTGCGCACTGGCCTGTGCGTGGAAATACAGGGCAGGGGAATAACCACTCCTGCGTGGTTAAAGTTGATGATGGGTATCAGAGTGTTCTGCTGACCGGCGATATTGAGTCTCCCGCTGAACAAAAAATGCTAAGTCACTACTGGCAGCATCTGCAGTCTACGGTGATGCAGGTTCCGCATCATGGCAGCAATACTTCATCATCACTGGCACTCATTCAGCGAGTTGACGGGCAGGCCGCACTAGCCTCTGCATCTCGTTACAACGCCTGGCGTCTGCCATCCTGGAAAGTGAAGCAACGTTATCGGAAACAAAATTATCAATGGCTGGATACACCACATCAGGGGCAGATTACGCTGGATTTTTACCAAAAAAACTGGCGAATACACAGCTTGCGGGATCAGATTTTACCTCGTTGGTATCATCAGTGGTTTGGCGTGTCGGAGGATAACGGGTAGAATATGCGGCTATTCTAACAAATGCTGGTTTTTTGAATGCATAACGATAAAGATCTCTCTACGTGGCAGACGTTTCGCCGACTATGGCCAACCATAGCGCCTTTTAAATCGGGTCTGATCGTGGCGGGTATAGCGTTAGTCCTTAACGCGGCCAGCGATACCTTCATGTTATCGCTCCTTAAACCATTACTGGATGATGGTTTTGGTAAAACGGATCGTTCGGTGCTGCTGTGGATGCCGCTGGTGGTCATTGGGCTGATGATAGTTCGTGGCTTAACCAGTTATGTCTCCAGCTACTGTATCTCATGGGTGTCAGGCAAAGTGGTCATGACCATGCGTCGCCGCCTGTTTGGTCATATGATGGGCATGCCAGTCTCCTTTTTTGATAAACAGTCTACAGGTACGCTGTTGTCACGTATTACCTATGATTCAGAGCAGGTCGCGTCATCGTCTTCCGGCGCGCTGATCACCGTGGTACGTGAAGGGGCATCAATCATTGGCCTGTTTATCATGATGTTCTATTACAGCTGGCAGCTGTCACTGATCCTGATTGTACTGGCGCCAATTGTGTCAGTGGCGATCCGTGTGGTTTCCAAGCGCTTTCGTAGCATCAGTAAAAACATGCAAAACACTATGGGGCAGGTTACGACCAGTGCGGAGCAGATGCTGAAAGGCCACAAAGAAGTTCTGATTTTTGGTGGTCAGGAAGTCGAAACCAAGCGCTTTGATAAGGTCAGCAACAAGATGCGTTTGCAGGGTATGAAGATGGTTTCCGCTTCTTCTATCTCCGACCCTATCATCCAGTTGATTGCGTCTCTGGCTCTGGCCTTCGTGTTATATGCGGCCAGCTTCCCAAGCGTAATGGAAAACCTGACGGCAGGGACAATTACGGTTGTCTTCTCCTCAATGATCGCGCTGATGCGTCCGTTGAAATCGCTGACCAACGTCAACGCGCAGTTCCAGCGCGGTATGGCGGCATGCCAGACCTTATTTACGATTCTGGATAGCGAACAGGAGAAAGATGAAGGTAAACGTGTTATCGAGCGTGCTACCGGCGATCTCGAGTTCCGCAACGTGACTTTCACCTATCCGGGACGTGAAGTACCGGCTCTGCGTAACATCAACCTGAATATTCCCGCGGGTAAAACCGTTGCTCTGGTTGGCCGTTCGGGCTCAGGAAAATCCACCATCGCCAGCCTGATTACGCGCTTCTACGATATTGATGAAGGGCAGATTCTGATGGACGGACACGATCTGCGCGAATATACCCTGGCATCCCTGCGCGATCAGGTTGCGTTGGTTTCGCAGAATGTGCACCTGTTTAACGATACGGTTGCCAACAACATCGCCTACGCGCGTACCGATATGTACAGTCGTGAGCAGATCGAAAAAGCGGCACAGATGGCCTACGCCATGGATTTCATCAACAAGATGGATAATGGTCTGGATACGGTGATTGGTGAAAACGGCGTCCTGCTTTCCGGCGGACAACGTCAGCGTATCGCTATCGCCCGTGCCTTGTTGCGTGACAGTCCAATTCTGATCCTTGATGAAGCAACATCAGCTCTTGATACCGAATCTGAACGTGCGATTCAGTCTGCGCTGGATGAGCTACAGAAAAACCGTACTTCTCTGGTCATTGCTCACCGTCTTTCAACCATTGAACAAGCCGACGAAATCATCGTGGTGGAGGATGGTCTGATTGTCGAACGCGGAACCCATAGCGACCTGATTGAGCAGCGTGGGGTCTATGCGCAATTACACAAAATGCAATTCGGTCAATGATCGCACGTATCTGGTCTGGTGAATCGCCGCTGTGGCGATTGTTACTTCCACTCTCCTGGCTTTATGGCCTGGTGAGTGGCGGGATCCGTCTATGCTACAAGCTTGGGCTGAAACGCGCTTGGCGCGCGCCAGTACCGGTTGTGGTGGTCGGAAACCTTACAGCCGGCGGCAATGGCAAAACACCGGTGGTGATTTGGCTGGTTGAACAACTGCAGCAACGCGGGATTCGCGTGGGCGTGGTGTCGCGTGGTTACGGCGGGAAAGCGGCTGCTTACCCGTTGTTATTGACCGCAGAGACCACTACCGCAGAAGCGGGTGATGAACCTGTGCTGATCGCCCAACGTACCGGCGTGCCGGTAGCGGTATCCCCGGTAAGATCGGATGCGGTAAAAGCCATTTTGGCCCAACATGACGTGCAGATTATTGTGACCGACGATGGGCTACAGCACTATCGTCTGGCGCGAGATGTTGAAATCGTGGTTATTGACGGCGAACGTCGGTTTGGCAACGGCTGGTGGCTTCCCGCTGGTCCAATGCGGGAACGCGCAGGTCGCTTAAAATCGGTGGATGCGACTATTGTTAACGGTGGCGTTGCGCAACCAGGTGAAATCCCTATGCGACTTGAACCGGGGCTGGCCGTTAATTTACGTACAGGTGAACGCCGTGATGTATCGCAATTGCCCAATATTGTCGCCATGGCGGGCATTGGCCACCCACCGCGTTTTTTTGCCACGTTGAAAGCATGCGGTGCCAGCGTGCAAAAAAGCATTGCGCTGGCAGACCATCAGTCTCTGACCTACAGTGACGTCAGTGCGTTTGTAAACGCCGGGCAAACGCTGGTGATGACGGAAAAAGATGCGGTTAAGTGCCGGGCATTTGCCGATGAAAACTGGTGGTATTTACCTGTTGACGCTCATTTGTCAGGCGATCGGCCTGACGTGTTGCTGGATAGTTTAATCTCGCTGACTCGCTAACTGATTCACGCTGCGGCAGCGAATCATTTATGAGGCCATAGATGTCGTTGCCGCACCTTTCTCTGACGGATGCCCGTCATCTTCACCTTGCCGCTCAAGGTCTGCTGAAAAAAACACGCCGTCGGGCAACCCCGGCAGATATTCTCGCGACTATTTCGCGCATGTCGTTACTGCAAATCGATACCATCAATATTGTGGCGCGAAGTCCTTACCTGGTGCTGTTTAGTCGTTTAGGAGATTATTCACCCCAATGGCTGGACGACTCGTTACAGCAGGGCGAACTGATGGAATACTGGGCGCACGAGGCCTGCTTTTGCCGCGCAGCGATTTTATGCTGATACGTCACCGCATGCTGGCCCCGGAGAATATGGGCTGGAAGTATAAAGCGGTGTGGATGAAAGAACATGCTCATGAAATTGAGCAACTGCTCCAGCACATCCAGCATAACGGACCGGTACGATCTGCTGATTTTGAGCATCCACGCAAGGGGACCAGCGGCTGGTGGGAATGGAAACCGCAGAAGCGTCATCTTGAAGGGCTGTTCACTGCCGGGAAAGTGATGGTGGTGGAACGGCGTAATTTCCAGCGCGTGTATGATTTAACCCATCGCGTCATGCCACACTGGGACGATGAACGCGACCCACTTTCGCAGGAAGATGCTGAAAGCGTTATGCTGGATAACAGCGCCCGCAGTCTGGGGATTTTCCGCGAACAATGGCTGGCAGACTACTACCGCCTGAAGCGCCCGGCGCTAAAAAACTGGTGCAACGAACGGGCGGAACAGCAACAGATTATTCCTGTCGACGTTGAAGGGCTGGGAACGCTATGGCTGCATAGCCACCTTCAGCCGCTACTCGAACAGGCGCTGGCGGGCAAATTAACGGCGACCCACAGCGCAGTGTTATCGCCTTTTGATCCGGTGGTTTGGGATCGTAAACGGGCAGAGCAGCTATTCGATTTTAGCTACCGGCTGGAGTGTTACACGCCAGCACCAAAACGTCAGTACGGTTATTTCGTCTTGCCGTTGCTGCACCGCGGGCAGTTGGTTGGGCGAATGGATGCCAAAATGCACCGTAAAACGGGCGTGCTGGACGTGATTTCGCTGTGGTTACAGGATGGGGTTAAGCCTGGGGTGACTTTGCAAAAAGGATTGTTTCAGGCGATTGACGATTTTGCCCGCTGGCAGCAGGCAACACGCGTTACGCTGGGACGTTATCCTGAAGGTTTATTTGCTGATGCACGCCATGGTTGGGAAATAGACCCAGCCCTTTAAGCGATTATGTTAATATTTACGGATTCACAATCCGGTCCATCTGGAGGAACTATGGATCATCGTCTGCTTGAAATCATTGCCTGCCCGGTATGCAATGGCAAACTCTGGTTTAACCAGGAAAAACAGGAACTGATTTGTAAACTGGATAACCTTGCTTTCCCACTGCGTGATGGCATTCCTGTGTTACTGGAAACCGAAGCCCGCGTTCTGACTGCTGATGAGAGTAAATCATGAGTTTTGTGGTCATTATTCCTGCGCGTTATGCGTCCACTCGTCTGCCGGGCAAGCCGCTACTGGATATTAACGGCAAGCCAATGATCGTGCATGTCCTGGAGCGTGCGCGTGAATCTGGTGCTGAACGTATCATCGTGGCCACCGATCACGAGGATGTCGCTCGCGCGGTAGAAGCGGTGGGGGGGGAAGTATGCATGACCCGCGCCGATCACCAGTCTGGTACGGAGCGCCTGGCGGAAGTCGTCGAGAAATGTGGTTTTAGCGATGATACCGTTATTGTGAACGTACAGGGTGATGAGCCGATGATTCCGGCGGTTATTATTCGCCAGGTGGCTGAGAATCTGGCGCAACGTCAGGTCGGCATGGCGACTCTTGCGGCTCCGATTCACAGTGCGGAAGAGGCATTTAATCCGAATGCGGTAAAAGTCGTTTTGGACGCTGAAGGATATGCGCTCTATTTTTCACGCGCGACCATCCCATGGGATCGCGATCGTTTCGCCAAAAGTCTGGAAACGGTGGGGGACACCTTCCTGCGCCATCTGGGCATTTACGGCTATCGCGCCGGTTTTATTCGCCGCTATGTTAACTGGCAGCCTAGCCCGCTTGAGCATATCGAAATGCTGGAGCAGCTGCGAGTGCTGTGGTACGGTGAAAAAATTCACGTTGCCGTCGCAAAAGAAGTCCCGGGTACCGGCGTAGACACTACCGAAGATCTCGAGCGCGTTCGCGCCGAAATGCATTAGTTTTTCTCACGGCACTCCCCCATATTGATGTGTATTTTTGGGAGGAGTGTCGTATCGTTGCGCTTTCCCTCCACTTTTCTTTTCATCAATTGATCTCATCCGGGTGACATCTGTCTGCCCGACGCTCATTATGAAAGCAGTAGCATTTATGAGGGCAATCTGAAATGGAACAGTTGCGTGCCGAACTCAGCCACCTGCTGGGCGAAAAACTCAGTCGTATAGAATGCGTGAATGAAAAAGTGGATACGGCCCTGTGGTCACTGTACGACAGCCAGGGAAATCCGATGCCGCTGATGGCGAGAAGTTTCACCACGCCAGGTATGGCGCAGCAACTGGCATGGAAAACCTCCATGTTAGCGCGCAGCGGTACGGTGCGTATGCCCGTCATTTACGGGGTCTTGACCCACGAAGAGCATCCCGGCCCCGATGTGTTACTGCTTGAGCGTTTACGGGGTGTGCCGGTGGAAGCGCCAGCCCGAACGCCCGAACGCTGGGAACATTTAAAAGATCAGATCGTAGAAGGTCTGCTGTCATGGCATCGGCAGGATAGCCGTGGCTGCGTGGGAATGGTGGATAACACGCAAGAGAATATCTGGCCATCCTGGTATCGCCAGCGTGTTGAGGTACTGTGGACCACGTTAAATCAGTTCAACAATACTGGCTTGACGATGCAGGATAAGCGGATCCTGTTTCGTACCCGTGAGTGTTTACCCGCTTTATTTGAAGGATTCAATGATAACTGCGTACTGATCCACGGTAATTTCAGTTTACGTAGCATGCTCAAAGACGCCCGTAGCGATCAGCTACTGGCCATGGTGGGACCGGGGTTGATGCTGTGGGCACCCAGAGAGTATGAATTGTTCCGTTTAATGGATAACGCGCTGGCGGAAAGCCTGCTTTGGCAATACCTGCAACGCGCGCCCGTGGCGGAGTCCTTCATCTGGCGGCGCTGGCTGTATGTGTTATGGGATGAGGTGGCGCAACTAGTCAACACCGGACGTTTTAATCGCACCAACTTTGATCTGGCAACGAAATCACTGCTGCCGTGGCTCGCCTGAACCTTTTAACCACTGCCAGATGCGACCCAATGTTTCGTAACCAGCACGATCGCTGTGCATCAACCAGACGGGAGAGGGGATCGCGCGTTCCCACGGATTTAGCGGTGAATCAATCGCTAACTGATTAGCCGGCGCGGGCAACGGGTGTAGTCCAGCCTGTTGGAAGAAAATCATTGCTCGTGGTAAGTGCGATGCGGAGGTCACCAGCAGGAACGGCGCGCTGCCGATGGCCTGCTTAACCGCTGCAGCTTCTTCTTCAGTATCTTTAGGTTTATCCAGCGTGATGATATCACCGTGTGGCACACCCAGTGACTGCGCTACGCGGGCTCCTGCTTCTGCAGTACTGACGTTATTGCTCTTTGCCGCAGCACCGGTAAAGATAAGCTTCGATCCCGGATTAGCACGCCAGAGGCGAATACCTTCATTCAGACGCGGAAGACTGTTGCTGATTAGGTTTGAACTTGGTGCCCACTGAGGATTCCAGGTATACCCTCCGCCCAGCACCACAATGTATTCCACTTTTTGTGTATCCTGCCAGGTTGGATAGCTGTCCTCAATCGGTTTCAGTAGGCTATCAGCGACGGGTTGCAAGCTAAGAAGTAACAGCGCCAGCCAACTCAGGCTAATGCACACTTTCCCTGTTTTTTGAAAGCGGCTAAACCAGAGCAGCGCCAGGCCTATACCCATGATAATGAGCATTAGCGGAAGTGGCAGCATCATACCGCCAATCACTTTCTTCAGCGTAAAAAGCATCCTTTTTGGTTCCTTTTTTAACCATACAGCAGGGGATCTGCAGCGATATTACACCAGGAAGGTTCATTCTCGGCGTGGGTGTGACAAAATAGCGGTTTTACTTAGTCACCCTAAAGCCAGCATGTGGAGAGCCCGATGCGGGATCGCAATTTTGATGACATTGCAGAGAAGTTTTCCCGTAACATTTACGGCACCACTAAAGGTCAGCTTCGCCAGACGATCCTCTGGCAGGATCTGGACAAACTTCTTGCCGACTACGCGGGCCAGACATTGCGTGTGCTTGATGCGGGTGGCGGAGAAGGGCAGACAGCCATTCTGATGGCGCAGCGGGGCCATCACGTTACCTTGTGCGATCTTTCTGCTGAGATGGTGGCGCGAGCGCAACGGGCGGCAGAAGAGCAAGGTGTGAGCGACAACATGCATTTTATACATTGTGCCGCTCAGGACATCCCACAGCATTTGGATTCTCAGGTTGATCTGATATTGTTTCATGCTGTGCTGGAATGGGTGGCCGATCCACAAGCCGTCTTAAAAACATTGTGGTCGATGTTACGCCCGGGCGGTGCTTTATCGCTGATGTTCTACAATGCAAATGGCCTGTTGATGCGTAATGTGTTGGTCGGTAATTTCGGCTATGTACAGCAGGGAATGTATAAAAAGAAACGGCGCACGTTGTCTCCCGATTTCCCGCGCGACCCTCAGCAGGTCTATGGCTGGCTGGAGGAGATTGGCTGGGAGATAACCGGTAAAACGGGCGTGAGGGTGTTTCATGATTATCTGCGTGATAAACAAAAACAGCATGACTGTTTTGATGCTTTAACAGAAATAGAAACGCGCTATTGCCGCCAGGAACCGTATATCAGCCTTGGGCGCTATATTCATGTCACCGCGATTAAACGTCCGGCCCGAGCCGCAGATGCAAGGATAACCTATGAGTGAATTTTCCCAGACAGTCCCCGAACTGGTTGCCTGGGCCAGAAAAAATGACTTCTCCATCTCTCTGCCGGTAGACAGACTTTCGTTCCTGCTGGCGGTCGCCACATTGAACGGTGAGCGACTTGACGGTGAGATGAGTGAAGGTGAACTGGTGGATGCGTTCCGCCATGTGAGTGATGCGTTTGAGCAAACCAGCGAAACCATCGGCGTCCGCGCCAACAACGCGATCAACGACATGGTGCGTCAACGTCTGCTGAACCGCTTTACCAGCGAGCAGGCTGAAGGCAACGCCATTTACCGTTTAACGCCGCTCGGGATTGGCATCACAGATTACTATATTCGTCAGCGCGAGTTCTCTACGCTGCGTCTTTCCATGCAACTGTCGATTGTTGCAGGCGAACTGAAGCGCGCGGCGGATGCGGCAGCGGAAGGTGGCGATGAGTTCCACTGGCACCGCAACGTCTATGCGCCATTGAAATACTCGGTGGCGGAGATTTTCGACAGTATCGATCTGACCCAGCGCATCATGGATGAACAGCAGCAGCAGGTAAAAGACGACATCGCACAGTTGCTAAACAAAGACTGGAGGGCGGCGATTTCCAGCTGTGAACTGCTGCTTTCTGAAACGTCTGGTACGCTGCGTGAACTGCAGGATACGCTGGAAGCGGCGGGGGATAAGCTGCAGGCTAACCTGTTACGCATCCAGGACGCCACAATGACGCATGATGATTTGCATTTTGTTGATCGGCTGGTGTTTGATTTACAAAGCAAGCTCGACCGCATTATTAGCTGGGGTCAGCAGTCCATTGACTTGTGGATCGGCTACGATCGTCATGTGCATAAATTTATCCGTACCGCGATCGATATGGATAAAAATCGCGTCTTCGCCCAGCGTCTGCGTCAGTCTGTCCAGACCTACTTTGACGACCCATGGGCGCTGACCTATGCCAACGCCGATCGTCTGCTGGATATGCGTGACGAGGAGATGGTGCTACGCGACGAAGAGGTCACCGGTGAACTTCCGGAAGATCTGGAATATGAAGAATTTAACGAGATCCGTGAACAACTGGCGGCGATCATCGAAGAACAGCTGGCTATCTACAAATCCAGACAAACACCACTGGATCTCGGTTTGGTAGTGCGCGAGTATCTGGCGCAATACCCACGTGCGCGTCATTTCGACGTCGCGCGTATTGTTATCGATCAGGCGGTACGCCTTGGCGTAGCGCAAGCAGACTTCACCGGACTGCCAGCCAAATGGCAGCCGATTAATGATTACGGAGCCAAGGTACAGGCGCATGTCATTGACAAATATTGAACAAGTGATGCCGGTAAAGCTGGCGCAGGCGCTGGCGAATCCGTTATTTCCGGCGCTGGATAGTGCCTTACGTTCGGGCCGCCATATCGGTCTGGATGAACTGGATAATCATGCCTTCCTGATGGATTTTCAGGAATATTTTGAAGAGTTTTACAGCCGCTATAACGTGGAATTGATCCGTGCGCCGGAAGGGTTCTTTTACCTTCGTCCGCGTTCAACGACGCTCATTCCGCGTTCGGTCCTGTCTGAACTGGACATGATGGTGGGTAAAATTCTTTGCTATCTCTATCTCAGCCCGGAACGCCTGGCGAACGAAGGGATTTTTACCCAGCAAGAGCTGTATGACGAGCTGTTAACGCTGGCGGATGAAGCCAAACTGCTGAAGCTGGTGAACAACCGTTCAACCGGTTCTGACGTTGACCGCCAGAAGCTACAGGAAAAAGTGCGTTCTTCGCTCAACCGTTTGCGCCGCTTAGGCATGGTGTGGTTTCTGGGCCACGACAGCAGCAAATTCCGTATTACAGAATCTGTCTTCCGCTTTGGCGCGGATGTGCGTAGCGGTGACGATCCGCGTGAAGCACAGCGTCGCTTAATTCGTGATGGTGAAGCGATGGCGGTCGAGAACCGTCTGCAGCTCAACGATGAGCCCGAAGAAAATCAGCCGGACAGTGGAGAAGAAGAATAATGATTGAACGCGGTAAATTTCGCTCACTTACGCTGATTAACTGGAATGGTTTTTTTGCCCGTACGTTTGATCTCGATGAGCTGGTCACCACGCTGTCCGGTGGTAACGGTGCGGGTAAATCCACCACCATGGCGGCATTTGTTACGGCGCTCATTCCGGACTTAACCCTGCTGCATTTCCGTAACACCACCGAAGCTGGTGCAACCAGCGGTTCACGTGATAAAGGTCTGCACGGTAAGCTGAAAGCAGGGGTCTGTTACTCAATGCTCGACGTCCTCAACTCGCGTCATCAGCGCGTGGTCGTGGGTGTGCGTCTGCAACAGGTTGCGGGTCGTGATCGCAAAGTGGATATCAAACCGTTTGCCATTCAGGGGCTGCCGATGTCGGTACAGCCAACCCAACTGGTGACGGAAACGCTGAACGAACGCCAGGCGCGCGTACTGTCTCTACCTGAGCTGAAAGAGAAGCTTGATGAGATGGAAGGTGTGCAGTTTAAGCAGTTCAACTCAATAACCGATTATCATTCGCTGATGTTCGATCTGGGCATCATTGCCCGTCGCCTGCGCTCCGCGTCTGATCGTAGTAAATTCTACCGTCTGATTGAAGCCTCGCTGTACGGCGGGATCTCCAGCGCCATTACCCGTTCACTGCGTGACTACCTGCTGCCGGAAAACGGCGGCGTCCGTAAAGCGTTCCAGGATATGGAAGCCGCGCTGCGTGAAAACCGCATGACGCTGGAAGCGATTCGCGTAACCCAGTCTGACCGCGACCTGTTTAAACATTTGATCAGCGAAGCGACCAACTATGTGGCTGCGGATTATATGCGCCACGCCAACGAACGTCGTATCCATCTGGATAAAGCACTGGAATATCGTCGTGAACTGTATACCTCACGTAAGCAGCTGGCGGCAGAGCAGTACAAGCACGTGGATATGGCGCGTGAACTGGGCGAGCATAACGGCGCCGAAGGCGATCTGGAAGCCGATTATCAGGCCGCGAGCGATCACCTGAATCTGGTGCAAACCGCGCTGCGTCAGCAGGAAAAAATTGAACGCTACGAAGCGGATCTCGAAGAACTGCAGATCCGTCTTGAAGAACAAAATGAGGTGGTTGCGGAAGCCGTTGACCGCCTGGATGAAAACGAAGCCCGCGCGGAAGCCGCCGAACTGGAAGTGGATGAGCTGAAAAGCCAGCTTGCCGATTACCAGCAGGCGCTGGACGTCCAGCAGACGCGAGCCATCCAGTATACCCAGGCGATCCAGGCCCTAAATCGGGCGAAAGAGCTCTGCCACCTACCGGATCTGACAGCCGACAGCGCCGCCGAATGGCTGGAGACTTTCCAGGCCAAAGAGCAGGAAGCCACTGAAAAGCTGCTAACGCTTGAACAAAAAATGAGCGTGGCGCAAACCGCGCATAGCCAGTTCGAACAGGCTTATCAGCTGGTGGCGGCTATCAACGGCCCGCTGGCACGTAGTGAAGCCTGGAGCGTGGCGCGTGAACTGCTGCGCGAAGGCGTTGAACAGCGCCACCTGGCGGAACAGGTTCAGCCATTGCGTATGCGACTGAGCGAACTGGAGCAGCGTCTGCGCGAACAGCAGGATGCCGAGCGTCTGCTGGCCGAATTCTGCAAGCGTCAGGGTAAACAGTTTGATATCGATGAGCTGGAAGCGCTGCACCAGAAACTGGAAGCGCGCATCGCCGCCTTGTCGGACAGCGTCTCGTCTGCCAGCGAACAGCGTATGACGCTGCGTCAGGAACAGGAACAGCTACAATCCCGTATTCAGCATTTGATGAAGCGGGCACCTGTCTGGCTGGCTGCGCAAAATAGCCTGAATCAGCTTAGCGAGCAGTGTGGCGAAGAGTTTACCTCTAGCCAGGATGTGACCGAATATCTGCAACAATTGCTGGAGCGCGAGCGTGAGGCCATTGTTGAGCGTGATGAAGTCGGTGCACGTAAAAATGCGGTTGATGAAGAGATTGAACGTTTAAGTCAGCCGGGCGGGGCGGAAGATCAGCGTCTGAACGCGCTGGCGGAACGCTTTGGCGGCGTGCTGCTGTCAGAAATTTATGATGACGTTAGCCTTGAAGATGCCCCGTACTTCTCTGCGCTGTATGGTCCTTCGCGCCATGCCATCGTGGTACCGGATCTATCACTAATTACCGAACAGCTTGAAGGGCTGACGGATTGCCCGGAAGATCTCTATTTCATCGAAGGGGATCCGCAGTCGTTTGATGATAGCGTCTTCAGCGTTGATGAACTGGAAAATGCGGTGGTGGTGAAAACCGCCGAGCGTCAATGGCGTTATTCCCGCTTCCCGAAGGTGCCTATTTTTGGTCGTGCAGCCCGTGAAAGCCGTATCGAAACCCTGCATGCCGAGCGTGAAGGGCTGTCTGAACGTTTCGCCACGCTCTCCTTTGATGTCCAGAAAACCCAGCGTCTGCATCAGGCGTTCAGCCGCTTTATCGGCAGCCATCTGTCGGTGGCGTTTGAAGCCGATCCAGAAGCGGAAATTCGCCAACTGAATGGCCGTCGCGTTGAACTGGAACGTGCGCTGACTAATCATGAAAATGATAACCAGCAAAGCCGTATGCAGTTTGAACAGGCGAAAGAGGGGGTCTCCGCGCTGAACCGCCTGCTGCCGCGCTTGAATCTGCTGGCCGATGACACGCTGGCCGATCGTGTGGACGAAATTCGCGAGCGTCTGGATGAAGCTCAGGAAGCCGCGCGTTTTGTACAGCAACATGGCAATCAGTTAGCGAAACTGGAACCTATCGTTTCAGTTCTGCAAAATGACCCTGAGCAGTTTGAACAACTGAAGGAAGACTATACGTATTCCCAGCAGATGCAGCGCGACGCACGTCAGCAGGCTTTTGCGCTGACTGAAGTCGTACAGCGTCGGGCGCACTTTAGTTATTCCGACTCAGCCGAAATGCTGAGCGGTAATAGCGATCTGAACGAAAAATTGCGTGAACGCCTGGAACAGGCGGAAGCCGAACGTACCCGCGCTCGTGAGGCGCTGCGCAGTCATGCTGCACAGTTAAGCCAGTACAACCAGGTCATGGCATCGCTAAAAAGCTCTTATGACACCAAAAAAGAGCTGCTTAATGATTTACAACGTGAACTGCAGGATATTGGCGTTCGTGCGGACAGCGGTGCCGAAGAGCGCGCGCGTATCCGTCGTGACGAACTGCATGCGCAGCTCAGCAACAACCGTGCACGCCGCAACCAACTTGAGAAAGCACTGACCTTCTGCGAAGCGGAGATGGAAAACCTGACCCGCAGACTGCGCAAGCTGGAACGTGATTATCATGAAATGCGTGAGCAGGTAGTCACCGCCAAAGCCGGCTGGTGTGCAGTCATGCGGATGGTGAAAGATAACGGTGTGGAACGTCGTCTGCACCGTCGCGAGTTGGCCTATCTTTCCGGTGACGAACTGCGTTCGATGTCGGATAAGGCGCTCGGTGCGCTACGTCTGGCGGTTGCGGATAACGAACACCTGCGCGATGTGTTGCGTATGTCTGAAGATCCAAAACGCCCAGAGCGCAAAATCCAGTTCTTCGTCGCGGTTTACCAGCATCTGCGTGAACGTATTCGCCAGGATATTATCCGTACCGACGATCCGGTTGAAGCCATCGAACAGATGGAGATTGAGCTGAGCCGTCTGACGGAAGAATTAACCTCTCGTGAACAGAAACTGGCGATCAGCTCACGCAGCGTGGCGAACATTATTCGTAAGACCATTCAGCGTGAACAGAACCGTATTCGCATGCTGAACCAGGGGCTGCAAAGTGTGTCGTTTGGCCAGGTTAACAGCGTTCGCCTGAACGTCAATGTGCGTGAAACGCATGCTACCTTGCTGGACGTACTTTCAGAGCAACATGAACAGCATCAGGATCTGTTTAACAGCAATCGCCTGACCTTCTCAGAAGCGCTGGCGAAGCTGTATCAACGCCTGAATCCGCAGATCGACATGGGGCAACGCACGCCGCAAACCATTGGTGAAGAGCTGCTGGACTATCGTAACTATCTGGAAATGGAAGTTGAGGTTAACCGTGGCTCTGACGGCTGGCTGCGTGCTGAATCTGGCGCGCTGTCAACGGGTGAAGCGATCGGGACCGGGATGTCTATTCTGGTGATGGTGGTGCAAAGCTGGGAAGATGAAGGTCGCAGATTGCGCGGGAAAGACATCTCTCCTTGCCGCCTGCTGTTCCTTGATGAAGCAGCACGACTCGATGCGCGCTCTATTGCGACTCTGTTTGAGCTGTGTGAGCGTTTGCAGATGCAGCTGATTATCGCTGCGCCGGAAAACATCAGCCCAGAGAAAGGCACCACCTACAAACTGGTGCGTAAAGTCTTCCAAAACACCGAGCACGTTCATGTGGTGGGGCTGCGCGGATTTGCGCCTCAGTTACCGGAACCACTGCCGGGGACTGAAGATGCCTCCTCGCAGGCAAGCTAAGCAAAAAGGCGGCTACAAGGCCGCCTTATTTTTTTCCGCAAAGACGTTATGCCTGGTGTAATTTCTTTAGACTTCTTTACATTAGGTTAGGCAAAAACTTTTTGATGTTTATATACTAAAGGTAAGCCCAACGCGTCACGGGCTTGCTCGTCATACTTCAGTTTGTATTGGCGTTTTACAGGTCCGCCCCCGTCAAAATAAAGGGGAATACAGGCGGCCTGGCTATTCAGAGTATGATAAAGAAAACAGGGGGCAAGGGATGTTGCTTAATAAAATGTGTGGTCGTCGGCTGTCGGCAATCAGTTTATGCCTGGCCGTAACATTCGCTCCACTGTTCAATGCGCAGGCCGATGAGCCTGAAATGATCCCTGGCGATAGCTCTGCGACCGTCAGTGAACAGCCAACAGCGTTATCGCAGCCGCAGGTTCAATCTTCTGCGACGGCTATCATGGCGGGTATTCAACCGCTGCCAGAAGGCGTGTCTGTCGATAAAGCCCGCGCCGAAATACACTCTCAACTGCCAGCAGGCTATACGCCGGTCTACATGAGCCAGCTGGAACTGCTGTATGCCGCACGTGAAATGAAGCCGATGTGGGAAAATCGTGATGCGGTAAAGGCCTTTCAACAACAGTTGGCCGAGGTCGCGATTGCTGGCTTTCAGCCGCAGTTTACTACCTGGGTTGCACTTCTGACTGATCCGGCAGTAACCGGTCAGGCGAGAGACATTGTGCTCTCGGATGCGATGATGGGGTATCTGCACTTTATCGCTAATATACCTGTCAAAGGTAATCGCTGGCTTTACAGCGATAAGCCCTATGCGCTAACGACGCCGCCGATTTCTGTCATCAACCAGTGGCAGGTCGCACTGGATAACGGTCAACTAACTTCGTTTGTTGCCAGCCTGGCGCCTCAGCATCCGCAGTATGCAGCCATGCATGAATCGCTGCTCAAGCTGGTAGGTGATACACATCCCTGGCCGCAGCTCACCAGTACAGCAACGCTACGTCCGGGGGAGTGGAGTAATGACATCCCTGCGCTGCGTGAAATTTTGCGACGAACCGGGATGCTGGAGCCTGCCGTCAGTACGTCTGGCAAAGAAGGTCGTGGCACCTACGATCGTGAACTGGTTGATGCGGTAAAGCGTTTTCAGACGTGGCAGGGACTTGGCGCCGATGGCGCGATTGGCCCTGCCACGCGTGACTGGCTGAACGTGACGCCCGCTCAGCGTGCGGGCGTGCTGGCGTTAAATATTCAGCGCTTACGCCTGCTGCCGAGTGAGCTGTCTACCGGTATCATGGTGAACATTCCTGCCTATTCGCTGGTTTATTATCAGAATGGCAATCAGGTGCTGGCCTCGCGCGTTATTGTCGGGCGTCCAGATCGCAAAACGCCGATGATGAGTAGTGCGCTGAATAACGTGGTCGTTAACCCACCGTGGAACGTTCCGCCGACGCTGGCCCGAAAAGATATTCTGCCTAAGTTATGGAATGATCCGGGATATCTTGAACGTCACGGCTATACCGTAATGCGCGGCTGGAACAGTAAAGAGACGATAGATCCGTGGCAGGTTGACTGGGCCACCATCACTGCGTCCAATCTGCCGTTCCGCTTTCAGCAGGCTCCGGGCGCACGTAACTCGCTCGGACGCTATAAATTCAATATGCCGAGTTCGGACGCTATTTATCTGCACGATACGCCGAACCACAATCTGTTCCAGAAAGATACGCGGGCGTTAAGTTCCGGCTGTGTGCGTGTGAATAAGGCATCTGAGCTGGCGAATATGCTGCTACAGGACGCGGGTTGGAATGATACCCGCATCTCGGATGCCCTGAAGCAAGGGGATACGCGGTACGTGAATATTCGCCAGAATATTCCGGTCAACCTCTACTATCTGACCGCATTTGTTGGCCCGGATGGTCGCACGCAGTATCGTACAGATATTTACAATTACGATCTGACAGCGCGATCCAGCGCACAAATTGTGTCAAAAGCCGAGCAATTAATCAGATAAATGAAGCAGTTCGAGGAAAATGATTGTCGTAAGTTATGCTGGAAACGGGGCAAAATGGCTGTGAGCCCCGTATTTCCTGGGGTTGGGAGCCTTGACGTGGACTACTTAGCCAGATAAGGTTTCCCGCGTGCGCTAGAGCATACATACGATAACATTGACCTTGTAGACCTTAATACCATGGACAAATTTGACGCTAATCGCCGCAAACTGCTGGCGCTTGGTGGTATTGCCCTCGGCGCTGCCATCCTGCCTACGCCTGCGTTTGCAACACTCTCTACCCCACGTCCGCGTATATTGACTCTGAATAACCTGCATACCGGTGAGTCAATAAAAGCAGAGTTTTTTGATGGCAGGGGCTATATTCAGGACGAATTAGCAAAACTTAACCACTTTTTCCGTGATTTTCGGGCCAATAAAGTGAAATCCATTGACCCCGGACTGTTTGATCAACTCTTCCGTCTGCAGGGCCTGCTGGGTACGCGTAAACCCGTACAGCTGATCTCCGGTTATCGTTCCGTCGATACCAATAATGAACTACGTGCGCGCAGTCGCGGTGTGGCCAAGAAAAGCTACCACACCAAAGGCCAGGCCATGGATTTCCATATTGAAGGCATCGCATTAAGTAATATTCGCAAAGCTGCGTTATCTATGCGCGCAGGTGGTGTAGGATACTACCCCAGCAGTAACTTTGTGCATATCGACACCGGCCCTGCACGGCACTGGTGAGCCATAAGCTTAATGAAACAGGAGCTGTATGAACTATCGTATTATTCCGGTCACTGCATTCGCCCAGAACTGCTCGCTAATCTGGTGTGAGCAGACTCGTCTGGCCGCGTTGGTCGATCCCGGCGGCGATGCCGAGAAAATCAAACAGGAAGTGGATGCCAGCGGTCTGACGCTAATGCAGATCCTGCTTACTCACGGTCATCTTGATCATGTTGGGGCGGCAGCTGAACTGGCACAGCATTATGGTGTACCGGTTATTGGTCCGGAAAAAGAAGATGAGTTCTGGCTACAGGGTCTCCCTGCGCAGAGCCGCATGTTTGGCCTGGGCGATTGTGAGCCGCTGACGCCCGATCGCTGGCTGAACGAAGGTGATCGGCTCAGCGTTGGCAACGTGACGTTGCAGGTGTTGCATTGTCCGGGTCATACACCGGGACATGTGGTCTTCTTTGATGAGCAATCAAAGTTACTGATTTCGGGTGACGTGATTTTCAAAGGTGGCGTAGGGCGCAGCGATTTTCCGCGCGGAGATCACAGCCAACTGATCGATTCGATTAAACGTAAACTGTTGCCGCTGGGCGATGACGTGACGTTTATTCCGGGTCACGGCCCACTTTCTACGCTGGGTAACGAACGGCTTCATAACCCGTTCCTGCAGGACGAAATGCCTGTCTGGTAATACCGCAGATAAATAAAAAGGCCGCTATTGCGGCCTTTTTTGTACGCGATAGATTACAGTACTGCGACAATCGCTTCGCACAGCGGCGCCATGTTATCTGGCGTCATTCCTGCAACGTTTACACGTCCGGAAGCGACAGCGTAGACACCAAACTCTTCACGCAGACGTAGAACCTGCTCTTTTGTCAGACCGCTGAATGAGAACATGCCGTTCTGTTTGATGATAAAGCTGAAGTCGCGGTTCGCACCTTTCTCCTGCAGCGTATTCACGAACAGTAAACGCATGCGCTGAATGCGTTGGCGCATATCGGTCAGTTCCTGTTCCCAGATGGCACGCAGCGCGTCATTGCTCAGAATCGTGGCAACTACGGATGCGCCGTGCGCTGGCGGGTTGGAATAGTTAGCGCGAATGGCTGATTTCATCTGACTAAACGCACGGTCGACGGTTTCAGCATCAGCCGCAACCAGCGTACAGGCACCTACGCGCTCATTGTACAGACCAAAGTTCTTGGAGTAGGAACTGGCAACGATCAGCTCTTTGTGCAGCGCGGCGAATGCGCGCAGACCTTCTGCATCTTCTTCCAGACCGCGGGCAAAGCCCTGGTATGCGAAGTCAAACAGCGGCAACCACCCTTTCTCGACAGAAAGCTGAGCCAGCGTTTGCCACTGCTCAAGCGTAGGATCGATACCGGTTGGGTTATGGCAGCAGCCGTGGAACAGTACCACATCGCCAGCCTGAGCTTCGCTGAGGCTGGCCAGCAGCGCATCAAAGTCTAATGAGTGGTTCGCTGCATCGTAATAGTTGTATTCACGAACTTCCAGACCGGCAGAGTTAAAGACGCTCTTATGGTTCGGCCAGCTTGGGTTGCTCACCCATACGCGTTTAGCCGACGTATTTCTTGCGAGAAAATCAGCTGCCACGCGCAGTGCGCCAGTGCCGCCAGGGGTCTGTGCTGTACGTGCGCGTTTATCGTTGATAAGCGAACTCGTTTTACCAAACAGTAATTCCTGAGTGCAACGACCAAACTCTGGAATACCGTCAATGCCAAGGTAGTTTTTGGTGGTTTCATTTTCCAGTATATATTGCTCGGCTTTTTTTACGCTGGTCAGTACCGGCGTTTTGCCTGTCTCATCTTTATATACACCGATCCCGAGGTTTATTTTTCCAGGGCGGTCATCGGCACGAAACAAATCAGCCAGACCCAAAATGGGGTCGGCAGGAGCGGCGGTAATGTTCTCAAACATGACGAGGTTCCATAGTGATTACAGAAGGGAAGTCCGCTATCAGGTTAACGGTAGATTTACAAAATGCCAACCGTTACTGACGAAAAGCTGAGGTGTTTTTTTAAGACGCAAGAATTTGCTAGCAGATATAAAAAAACAGGACCGAAGTCCTGTTTTTAAGGCATTTAACAAAGAGGTCTGCTATTAGAACTGGTAAACGATACCGAGTGCTACGGTGTCGTCAGAGTTCACACCCAGTTTGTTGTCAGAATCGATCTGGTTGATCTGGTAGTCAACATAGGTGGACATGTTTTTGTTGAAGTAGTAGGTTGCGCCTACTTCAATGTAGTTCACCAGATCTTCGTTACCTACACCTTCTACGTCTTTCGCTTTAGATTTGTTGTAGGAGATGGACGGGCGCAGACCGAAATCGAATTGGTACTGAGCGACAACAAAGAAATCTTGCGTTTTGTTGGCGAAGCCGCTGGTGGTCACGCCATTCTGGGTAGTGGAGAGGCGGGTTGCGTTACGGGTTTCACCGTAGTTCGCTGCCAGGTAGATGTTGTTAGCATCGTACTTCAGGCCGGTTGCCCACTGTTCAGCTTTTTTGCCACCGTTAGCGTAGAAAGAGTTTTCCTGCGCGTTGGTACGGTCAGCTGCACCGTAAGCACCAACGATACCGAAGCCATCCATTTCGTAGCTTACAGAACCGCCAACGCCGTCGCCGTTAGAACGACCGGTATTGCCATCACGCTCGTTTTTACCCAGATACTGGATACCGAAGTTCAGGCCGTCAACCAGACCGAAGAAGTTAGAGTTACGGTAGGTCGCAACACCACCTACACGGCCAACGAAGAAGTTGTCGCTGTACGCGGTATCACCACCAAATTCTGGCAGCATATCGGTGTAACCCAGGGCATCGTAAACGATACCGTAGTTACGACCGTAGTCGAAAGAGCCCAGATCGGCATATTTCAGACCAGCAAATGCCAGACGGGTTTTGTTACCATTCTGAGCGTCGCTGCCGCCTTCGGAGTTGTTACCGGCAAAGTTGTATTCCCACTGACCGTAACCGGACAGATCGGAATTAATCTGAGTTTCCCCTTTGAAACCAAGACGGGCATAAGTCTGATCGCCATCGTTGCCAGCGTTATCAGAAAAATAGTGCAGACCTACGGTTTTACCGTATACATCCAGCTTGTTGCCATCTTTGTTATAAACTTCTGCAGCGTTAGCTGCCCCGGCTACCAGCAGAGCAGGGATAACCACTGCCAGAATATTGCGCTTCATCATTATTTATTACCCTCATCGGTTTTTATATGACACCTGCCACTGCCGCCAATAAATTCCGTCAATGAAAATTTACGGAACTATTGATGAGAGTTTGGTGTCTTTATGTGTCTGACAGGCATCTTTCCATTCAAACTACCGTTTCGCTACCGTCAAAGTGCTACAAATATAAAGATTTGGTTTCAAAAAGAAAAAATGTGTAACAAGATGTTATTTTTGTGCAACTTTGTGAACAGCGTCAAACTTCGGATACCCTTGCGCCCAAAATTCTCGTTTTTATTTCTATTTATATGATTTTCTTATATTTAATTTTGCTAAGGTTATTTTTTCTCCGTAATACCGGAAAGTTTGGATTTTACAGGTAACGATTTTTGGACGTCTGGAGTGCCGTGCGAAAGGCTAAAAAATGTACTATTTAATCAGAAAATGCTAATCCACAATAAAATTACTGGTTATTTTTTGTGCAAATGTATTGCGATGAAATATTACGTAACAGGTGGAGGGGATTGAAAGGTTGTGTTTAACGTGAGATGGGTATCCAGATAACATGAAAAGGGTATAAAAAAGGCCAGCAATGCTGGCCTTTGAAACAATAACGCACGTTTAGAAGGTGGCGTTACGCGGAGTACGCGGGAACGGAATAACATCACGGACGTTTTGCACGCCGGTGACGTAAGCGATCAGACGCTCGAAGCCCAATCCGAAGCCGGAATGCGGAACGGTACCGTAGCGACGCAGGTCGCGATACCACCAGTAATCCTCTTTGTTCAGACCCATTTCCAGCATACGGGCATCCAGCACGTCCAGACGCTCTTCACGCTGAGAACCACCGATGATTTCGCCGATTCCAGGAGCCAGAACGTCCATTGCAGCAACGGTTTTACCGTCTTCGTTAAGGCGCATATAAAACGCTTTGATATCTTTCGGGTAGTTTTTCACCACCACCGGCGCTTTAAAGTGCTCTTCAGCAAGATAACGTTCATGCTCGGAAGACAGATCCACACCCCAGTAAACCGGGTTTTCAAACTGTTTGCCGCATTTTTCCAGAATGCTTACCGCGTCGGTGTAATCCACCTGCGCGAAGTCAGCGTCAATGAAACGTTCCAGGCGTGAAATCGCGTCCTTGTCGACACGTTCAGCGAAGAATTTCATATCATCTGCACGCTCTGCCAGTACGGCTTTGAACGCGTATTTCAGCATCGCTTCAGCCAGGCCTGCAACATCGTTCAGGTCAGCGAACGCCACTTCTGGTTCCAGCATCCAGAATTCTGCCAGGTGACGACTGGTGTTAGAGTTTTCTGCACGGAACGTCGGACCAAAAGTATAAATTTTGGACAGAGCGCAGGCGTAGGTTTCACCGTTCAACTGACCGGAAACGGTCAGGAAGGCTTCCTTACCAAAGAAGTCTTTATCGAAATCGACTTTACCCTGATCGTTACGCGGCAGGTTTTCCAGATCCAGCGTAGAAACACGGAACATTTCACCGGCACCTTCCGTATCGGAAGCGGTGATCAGCGGAGTCGATACCCAAAAGAAACCCTGCTCGTGGAAGAAGCGATGCAGCGCTTGCGCCAGCGTATGACGTACGCGCGCTACCGCACCAATCATATTGGTGCGCGGACGCATATGCGCCACTTCACGCAGATACTCGATGCTGTGACGCTTAGCCGCCATTGGGTAGGTATCAGGATCTTCAACCCAGCCCGCGACTTCAACTTCAGTGGCCTGAATTTCAAAGCTCTGTCCTTGTCCAGGTGATGCAACGACTTTACCCGTTACGATAACTGAACAACCCGTCGTCAGGCGCAGTACGTCCTGATTGTAATTGGGCAGAGAATTATTGATGACGGCCTGTACAGGATCAAAGCAGGAACCGTCATAAACGGCGAGGAAGGAGATGCCAGCTTTTGAATCTCGGCGGGTACGCACCCATCCGCGCACGGTGACTTCGCTGTCAACGGCTACGCGGCCCTGGAGTACGTCGGCTACAGGCACAACGCTCATAATATTCTCTCTGTTAATAGTCGGATATATAAACACATGTCCACCCATAATGGGGGGGATACCTATGTTACCTGGCATCTGCAATCAGACAAGCAGAATTCGTAGCTGGAGTGAAAGATTTCGGAAATAAACGCGAATAAGGGAGCCAAAATGGCTCCCTGGAAGGATTAACTGGCTTTTTTAATATGCGGGAGATCGAAGGCTTTGCGCAGTGCACGAACAAATGCTTTATCGTGGCAGATGGTTTTACCCGGGCTGTCAGATAACTTCGCCACTGGTTTGCCGTTACATTCCACCAGCTTAATTACGATATTAAGCGGCTTAACCTGTGGAATGTCGCATGTTAGCCGTGTCCCAATACCAAAACTCAACTGTACGCGGGAAGAGAAGTGGCGGTAGAGTTCAATCGCTTTTTTCAGATCGAGGTTATCTGAAAAGACCAGCGTTTTGCTCAGCGGATCAATACCCAGTTTTTCATAATGGGCGATGGCTTTTTCACCCCATTCCACCGGATCGCCTGAGTCATGGCGTAATCCCTGGTAGCGGGTCGCAAACTCAACGCCAAAGTCGCGTAAAAATGCGTCCATGGTGATGCAATCGGTCAATGCAATGCCGAGTTGATCAGGATACTCATTTAACCAGGCGGCCAGGGCTACACGTTGGCTGGTGGCAAGTTCAGGACTGATTTGCTGATGAGCCTGGAACCACTCATGCGCCTGCGTACCCATTGGGGTTAATGACAGGCGGCGGGCCAGATCGTAGTTACTGGTACCGACAAACCAGGGCTCTTGCTGCAGGCGTTTAACGATAGCCTGCTGTACTTCGCGCGAAAAACGACGACGCGTACCGAAATCCATCAAATGGAAGCGGGACATATCGACATCTTTTGTTAAAGCAGAGAATTCTACTAGTTTGCTTTCCAGCTCATCGAGTGCCTGCGGGACGCCTGATTCAGGTGAGCGATAACGGTGTACCAGTTCGCTAATCACCGCTAACAGCGGGACTTCCCACATGATCACTTCACGCCACGGACCGGTTAAGCGGATGTTTAGCTTACCGTTATCATTGGTGACGCAAACCTGTTCCGGGTTATAGCGGAAATCACGTAACCAGGTGAGGTAATCAGCTTTAAAGAAAGGCAGGCCGGAGAGCCACTGGTACTCATCCTCCTGCAGTCGCAGGTGCTGCATAGCATTCACCTGCTCACGAATAGAATCGGCATAAATACCGAGCAGGTCATCGCCACGGCAACGAAATTCAGCCGCTACTTGTACGTCATAGTAGTGGTGAAAAACGGCTTGCTGCATATGCAACTTATAAGCGTCTGTATCCAGCAGCGAGTGCAGAACAGGAGAAGCGAATTGTGTCATAGGTGCGCAGTAGCATCCTCTCACGGGAGCGTTTAGTACAATAAACAACTAAGAAAACCGCTGGAGTATACCCTGTTTAGCGATTTATTGAACCCCGATCACACCATAAGCTCTCTTTCTGGTCGAGGGCAATTCGTGCCACGTGTTATAAAAATGTAGCGATACCACCGATAACCAATTGATTTAAATGCTATCTACTGTGCTGATACAATGCCTTGGGGCAGTGATGGGGCAAAACGTGAAAAAGCCTGGTTGAGCAGAGAAACCTGTTCGGCACTCTTTTCTGACATCCACCTTCCATACACCTTGTAAACCATCTGAGCATCGGTATGCCCCATCTGAGTTGCTATAAAGTTTGGGTTTGCACCAGCTGATAATGACCAGCACGCATAGGTATGCCGTGACTGGTACGCGTTACGGTAGCGAATACCCGCGCGCTTGATTATCGGGGCCCAAATTTTATTAATGGAATTAACCGCGTAGTGATATCCTGTGCGAGGTCCACGTTTGACACATTGAGGGCTGAATACGAAAGTGCACGGTTGTATGACGGACTGTCCATACTCACGCAATTTCACTTCAACCTCATACTGCCGGCCAAGGCGTGTCAACTGGGCCTGATCCCTCAGGGCATCAATAGCTGGTTGTATGAGATAAATCACCCTGTCAGTTCCTGCCTCGGTTTTTGGCAGGGTGAACTCATACGTTTGGGTCAGGTTACGTTTAACCGTAATGGTACCCGCAGTGAGATCGATATCTTCCCATGCAAGACCACATAATTCCCCATGCCTCATTCCGGTATAAACGGCAACGGTCCAGAGGTTACGCATCTGCTGGTGGCCACATGCCTGAATGAACCTGATGAACTCGTCTGACGTGAGTGGATCGGGTTCGTCTTTAGCCTTCCTGAGTCTGTTAATTCCGCTAAACGGGTTTTCCTTTGCATAACCGTTATCAGCTCCGAACTGGAAGATCTCGGCCATCAGCATCATGTAATTATTCACCGTGGACGACTTCCGGCCTTTTACCTGTGTCCGGTGATCCTTCTTCATCACATGAAAACCCGTCATCAACTCCTTCCTCACATACAGCAAATCCTCAGTGGTCACCGCAGAAACCATTTTGTTTTCGCCGATGCGCGGAAGCATGTTTTTTATGATGGATTCGTACCTGCTCATGGTGTTTGAGCTGATCTCCATTCTCTTCAGCTCTGACCATCTTTCGGTAAGCTCCAGCACAGTAATTTCCTTACTACCCTGACCGAACCGGGCAAGGTTCGGTGAGTTTGGGAATTTTTCCGCATAGTTAAAATTCCCCATTCTTATCGCAAAACAAACCGAAGAACGAAGCTCGCCAGCTATTTTGCGATTTTTGGCAGTGTCAGGGACACCGAGGTTTTCTCTGACACGTTTGCCTTTATATACAAACCAGACGCGGAGTGAACCGCCGTGGTTTTCGACGCCTGTCGGGTATGAAGCATTGGCCATTAATCCCTCCTGACGTCCAGGAGCGTCGACGAGTGTACTTCTTTTCATGCTCTCTGCGCACCAGGTTGATTTTTTTTCTGTGCTTCGATCCAGAGATCTACCGCTTTCCTGTTGTACATGCATTCACTCGAGGGTTTCGGATTACCGTCTGGTGAGACGTGAAGGTATTCCCTGCCCAGAAGCCATGACTCTTTGCGAGCGCGGGTGATGGTACCGGGCTTAAGCCCGGTTACAGAGATCAAAACTTTTTCAGTTACCCAGTCGTTAGGTACTAGCATAATCACATTTGACATAACCACCTCACACCACGTCAAGGCCACGGCAGTGGCGCCACACATCAAACATCCGCTTTACCACTTCCCGGCAGTAGAAACCGTCGCAATCGCGCGTAAGGTCGTAACGGCTCCCGTACCTTTGGCGCATCCATATTTCGAATGCCTTGTGCATTACTTCACCTCCGCAGATAACGTCGTCACAATGACATGCTGGCGTGCGTTGGGTTTTATCAGGAAAATAGCCTTTTCATGCCTGAGACCGTATCCACCTTCACGTTCGCAGCGCGCGACAGAAGCACACAAAGAGCGGGGAATACCTTTCTTGCTGGCATCAAATACCCATGCGTCTTTGAGGTCGAGGATCAGATTTCCTACATCGCCACCAATGCGTTCGATATAGCGTTCAATAGCGTGAACAGTCACCATGTAGTGGCTAAACTGAACACATCCGGAGGCGGTCATTATTGGCGTAGTGGTGGTCATCACTTAACCTCCACGCCGATTCCGGCGATAACACAGGCTCGCTCGATAGCTTCTTTCACCCAGCACTTATAGCTTTCCGGATGGAATACCTCGTTTTTGCCCGTACCGCTCCAGAATGCCTTCGAGCTGATATCCGGCAGGGTGATGGTCAACGGCTTACCATTGGTGACATCGTTAACCTCATTCGTCCATTTCTCTCCAGTCTGTGATTCCAGTCGCTGCAATAATTCGCCAATGCTCAGAGGCGCGATAAGTTGCTGACGTAAACGCTCAATCTCTGCCGCCATGTAGTAACCTGTTTTGCTCCAGGTATCCACATCATCGCCGGTCATATCCGGTTCCATGGTCGCCATCAGAATGGCGTCGTGATAGTCCTGGCTGCCGCTGGTGATCGCAACGGCGTAGGCATCACAGTTTTCGCGCTTATGGATAAGCACGACAGGATTCTGAATTTTGCTCATCGTGTCGCCTCCCGAACCGCTGTTTTATTGGCTCTAAGCATTTCCTTCGATCGGCCAGAAATGACTGTTTTCATCAGGAAGAAACCGCGGCGGTTGGCTACCACACCAGGATTACGCATCAGGACTGTATCGACTATCCGGACGTGTTTTCGAAACTCGAAGACGGTACTAATAATTGTTAGTGTGGCCACCGCACCTTTGTCGTGAATTTCAAGTTTCATCAGTGGATCTCTCCCTTCGATTGCATCACCTTACGGTGCAGTTCGAACACCGTTGATTTCATCGGCATGATTACCAGCACCGGATCGCCGTAGAAGCTGTTAACCGCGGCGTTAAACAGCACCCGGCATGGTTTTTCAGGACCAAAGAGTTTGAAATTAACGGGCATGGACGTGAATTCCTTACCAAACATGCGATAAGGCAAAGCCAGCAATTCAGCGGCGAACGGAGGGAACTCAGTACAGGGTTCTTCCTCTGTCAGCAGCAGCTTGCCAATATCTGGAAACTTGCCTTCAACCAGCTCAAGCTCGTTATGCCCAACAGGCCGCTCGTAGTCGTCCATGTGACAGGCGATCCACTGGCTGCCAATTTGCTGGAATACAGTTCCTTCTGCGCTGGCCGGGATATCACCGTGCAGGATAAATACGCCTTCCACTTCAGGTTTGGCGTCATGCTTCATCGATACAGCGGCAATGCCGTTCGTGGCCTGAATGTGAGTTGACGTGATATGTACGCCACGCAGGAGCTTTCGTTTTTCTTCCTGGCTGGCAACACAGCACAGAGCGGCACGGAGCAGATCGGTATAAATAAACATGGATTTCCCCTTAGTGAATCACGGCCGCTTCTGGCATGCTGTTGGTGTTGATCATTCCGATGTAGTCATCGTGAAGCATCTCAAGCCCCTCGCGCCCAAAAGGGGACATCCTGAATCCATACCCGGGATCTGCAATCACCATGTCCTTGTACATGCGCAGCGCCAGCGCTGGACCTTCCTCAGCGCCGTATTTCTCGATCGCGATACCTTCAACATGGTTAGCAAGAGAAAAGCGCAGCGGGCCGGGGTAGATGCTCAGGTCGCCTTTCTTACCCGAGTAAATGACCGCTATATCAACGCCGCCGTCTTCGTTCGGGATTTCGATAGTGCCGTTCTTATCCTTCTCTTCATTGATAAATACCGTTGCTACCAGCCAGCGCCACAGAATGAGTTCTTTCTCTGCGCCTAAAGAAATCCAACCAGCTGCCACTGCTTCCATAATGCAGGCTAACCAACGCAGTCCTTCTGAGTTACGGGAGTCAAAGCGTGAACCATCAAACTGTTTAACCGCACCAGACCAGCCAATAACGCGATTTCCGATTTTGATGCCGTTTGGCGTAGTTTCTGGCGCTTCGTTATTGCTGCTCATCGAATACCCTCCGGTTTACTGGCCTGCAGTGCATCAACCTCTTTCACGAATCGGTCATGCATGGCGTCCCACTTTCCGAGCCACTTACGTGCTTCGCGCTTACGCTCCAGAATCCGGCGAATGCGCCGCATGCATCGGGTATGTGCAAAGAGATATTGCTGTGTGTGCTGACCCATGTGGTTGACGAGCACACCGTTGCTGAAAACAAGTTCGTCTGGTTCATTGGTGTTCAAACCGGCACGATGAAAAGTTTTGGTTACCATGTAGTGAGCAAGGTTACTGATCGCTGCGCTCCTGCTGAGGAAACGGCGCGAGTAGCCGTGTCGTGATACGACGTAAACGGGCTGCAGCTCTTTGGCAAAGGCGCTGTCAATTGAGGTGGTGCTGATGCGTTTATCGTTCATTTCCGGTCCTTAACTTTGCTATATCGTTCGTGACTCATTACTTCCCAGTTCCGGCCATCGTCTTTCGATAACAGCCTCCAGCGCGGATTAACCTTCAGGCTGAGATACCCGGTACGCCGCATACGTCGTGCATATACTCGCTTCCGTCGGTATCGCAGCAGGACCTGCATCGCCTGCAGGTGAACGCGCTCAGGTATTCGAATTGCTGTCAGTGCCACCAGTTAGCTCCTGTATACGTAGCCCGGCTTCGCGGGCCATTTCGATAAAAGTGTCCAGTGCGCAAATATGTTCGTCGTCGAGCAGCCGGCGGTCGCATGTCACACGACCTCTTTCGATATAAAGAACAACGCGCCCGGTGAAATCCGGAAGCACATGCAGATCCACGTTGAGGACTGGGGGGGGGGATCTGCATTCCGTGCATAATTGTTTGTTGTGAGGCCATCAGTTAATTCCTCCACATACGTATTTCTCTTTCGCGTGTTTAATTAATTCCGCAAAAACCTCGTCAACAATCATCTTTCCTGTTTCGGTCAGATATTCGGTATGCCCGTTAATGTCGACACTTTTCATATACGTCTGGCGAATAAACGCTTCTGCCTCTGCTGCAAATTCATTTCGCGCCTGTTTTTCGAAACGCTGTAATAATTGCAACATGGCTTCTTCGTCAATATCAATAAACTGGATATTGTCATCCGGCATTGAAACAGTAAGGCGATAACTTCCTGTCTTGCGCTTCATTCGGTTTAATGCTGCAATAGCAATACGGCTGCGATAAATTTTAATTGTGTTGTTTTCCATTATCATTACCGCCCGTAAGCCTTGCGCAGAAAAAGGTTTGCAATATGCAGATAGCTATTGCCATAAGAGGCAAAGAGCTTTGCTGTTTTATGTGCCGCTTTATCTCTGAGAAAAGTCATTATTGCCCCCCCTTGGATGTATTCTCCATGGTCATTTTGGTCATGAAGCAAAGCTCATTAAGTAACGAGGTGAATCTTCCCGCTACCTTCACATCAGTGCGTGCGATTGCTGGCATAAGTAACTGGGTAAATTCAGCACGTAGCTCATGCGCGTATTTATTGGCGCACTCTGCTGTTTTGTGTGCCTTGTTTATATAAAGAATGTCGTCATTCTGATTAACTGAATGGACCTTGTTATTTAACACTTCACTTTTGACGGTAATATTCATCTGCATTTCCTCAGGGTGAGTGATGCCACACCAGTCAAGGCGTTAATTATTAATTTGCTAATTACGAGTTTATTTTTTCAGATTTTTTGCTGATTACTTCTTGTAGCTCTGCAAGCTTTTCAAAAACTATAGTCAGAGTTCCGATTGCAGATAATTCCTGCGGAATGCAATCCATCGCATTACAAACCGCCATTTTGCAGTTTCCGGCTTCAGTAGCCCAGGAGTTAAGCACGCCAGATGTTAATCTCTTGCTTGCCACTGTGGATGAATTATCGACGATGGCGTGCTGGGTAATGCGCGTCTGGGTTAGCATAGTGACGTATTCATTAACTCCATCCAGTGTTTTCTGCATTGAGCGAATAAGGCAAGCAATTGCGTTATCAGCTTCTGGTGGCAATTCATTGATGCGGTAAATAACCTCAAGTAACGAGGTGTTTTCTACAATATCAGCTGCGACACCTTCGAGAATTTCAACTGGAGTTTTCATTTTCTGTTCTCCATCTCATTAGCGTAAGCTGCTTCTGCGTATTGCTTGGCTAGAATAAAAATGCAGTCACCAAGATCTGAATGGTCTTCTCCATCGGTAACCGAAATAATTAATCCCGCTTCAATCATCACCGCTATCTGATGAAAAGCGGTTTCCGGTTCGAGGGTGAGGCCTTTAAAGGTTTTCATTCATTTGTTCTCCGACCATTCATTACCAATCTCGCGGTTTATAACAGAAAGATTTGCTCTTAACTTATCGATACAAATTCTGATTAGTGCTGCTGGTTTATATTCAACATCTTTATCAGATTCTACGTACTCAAGTGCATTGATTACTCGATCAATATCCTTCGCAATTTTGTGGATGGTACCGTTCTCGGAAAACGCTTGTTCTGCATTCATTTCATTGGCTCCGTTGTCTGTTGATGAAATGAATTTAGCAAAATGGTAAATCTTGTGCAATAGCTAAATGCTAAATTATTTACTTTTACGTTTATGTATTTGATAAATAATATGATTAATTTAACTTTATTGTTTCGTAGACATAAAAAAACCGACCATCGGGTCGGTTGGAGAAAGGTGTATGGATGGGGCTTATAAGGTGGGCATTTCATCATTGTCAACATAACGGGTATGCTTAACAATAGCCGAAACAAAATGCATTTTCTCAATGCTGTCAGGACTCAGGGTTATAGGTCTATGATCACTATTTACACTTGAGAACTGATAATCGCCATCGCGAGTTTTACTCATGATTTTTATCATATTATGCCCATCTTTTGTTCGCACAAAAACTTCATCACCTGTATGAACCTGGGTGTTTGGCTCTATGACGACATACTCTCCAGACTGTATGCGAGGCCACATACTGTCCCCCTTTACTTTCAGCCCATAAGCGTCTCTATCCGCGCTGTATATTTGTAACCATCCAGCGTGGATTTCTAGCATATCGATCATTCCGTCAATTCCAAGAATCGCTTCCCCTACTACTGGCACAGCTCCTAGCCTGACCGTTCCGACATACTCCAACTCATTTTTAATACTGTCAGGAGCATTGCGCGGGCTATCCAGCCAGCCAAACGGACGGCCCATGGCCTGTTCAATTTTTCGGGCCATTTTGTCGCCTATGTTCCGACTGCTATTTTCGCCAAGCAATTGGCTCAACTGTGCAGGGCTTATCCCGCATAGTTCTGCGAAAGCTGCTTTTGTCGTATGCCTGTCGCGCTTCAGGAACTCAAGGATGAGCTGCTCAAGGTTTGATTTACGTATGCTTTTTATGTCCATGTCGAAATAATCTCATTATTTAGCAATGTGGTAAATACACAAACTGCTAAATGATTATTGCATTTCATTTAGCAAATAGCTAAAGTTTGTTCATTGCAAAGGAGACCGTAATGAACAACCAATTACTTGCTTGGCGTAAGTCCTCAACAAAAGAACAGTGGGCAGATCTTGCTAAAAAATCAGGCACATCTTCGGGATACCTGAACCTGATTGCCTATGGCTATCGCAATGCCTCTCCCCGTCTGGCCTTGGCGATCGAAAGCGCATCAAAGTCATTCGTGGATAAGCCCGTTATCGCAAAAGAGCAGCTGGTTTTCAAGATCGGAACTGAGGTGTGACATGTCACAGCGATATTCTAACCATGAGGCGCTAAGGATGATTCTGGTTGAGCTTGAGCGAAAGTTTCCTGGATCTGTAGATATCGATCAGGTCACTGGGAATGTAAGTCTCATTGGGTGGTCATTGGAACAATTTAACAATTCCAAAGACGATAAGTGCGCCACCGATAACATCGAAGGCAATCCCGGCCAAGCTGACTTTTCTGGGGTAGCCGGACAGCTTCCCGGATGGGCGGCCAAAAACTCCGGGGATCAATACCTCCTGGTAGGGGTGGTTAATCCATTCGCCGACACCCCACAAAGCGCAACCAAGGGAAATAAGACCAGTTGCTGCTGTCGGGTACGCGGTCAATACCCCAGTTCCGTTAACCAGAAACACAAAGAATCCACCTGCAATAAGCACTTTGTACCAGTAGTTAAGAGCAAGTTTGGCGATCGGATTTTCCATGTTCTTTCTCGTCTGATGTTTTGGAAGGAGTAACAGTATGAATCCGATGGTTTTTATTCGCAATAGTACACCTATTTTGCTAATGACTGGTTTGCTTAAATCAAAGGCGTTGGCAGGTGCAGCATGAGCAGTAAAATTCTAGGGAACGTTTGGGATGCTTGCGCCGCTCATGATATTAAGGGGGCCAAGCTGCTAATTATGGCGCGCCTGGCTGATTATTCAAACGATGATGGGATCTGCTATCCAAGCGTTGAAACTATTTGCCGACAGTTGGGTTTGGGCGAAAGTACGGTAAGAACGGCTATTGCCGAACTGGAGTCAGCTGGTTGGCTGCGTCGTGAATCCCGCCGCAAAGGTAATCGCAATACGTCCAATCTTTATCATCTTAATGCCGAACGTCTGGAGGCCCTGGCACGCATTGAGAAGGACAAGGTAGCTGCGCTGAAACAGCAGCGCAGGGGGGACGGTTTTCACCAGCCAGATTCTGAACCTTCAAAATCTGAACCGTCAGATTCTGGACGTTCAAAAGGTTTTCACCCGTCAGATTCTGACAAAAAAGGCGTTCTCACCCGTCAGATTCTGACCCCAGATCCACAAGTAAATTCAAAACATGATCCATCAGTAAATTCAAAACATGAATCACAAGATATTGGCGCATCCGCTGACGCTTCTGCACCAGCTCGTTCTGCAAAGCAGGAATATTCACCTGAATTTGAAACAGCCTGGCAAGCATATCCAAAACGCGCTGGTGGCAATTCCAAGGCAGCAGCCTACAAAGCCTGGAAAGCCCGCCTGAAAGATGGCGTTAAGCCTGAGGACATGCTGGCAGGCGTTAAGCGCTATGCGGCCTACGTCAAAATAACGGGGAATGCTTGCACACAGTTCGTCAAGCAGGCGGCAACGTTCTTTGGACCCGATTGCCATTTCGAAGAAGCCTGGCAAACTCCATCCGCTCCCGGAGGTGGGCGTCGCAGTGCGCTTCCGGTATCTGGCTTCAGTGAACAGGATTACGGACAAACAGACTGCAACTGGTGACAAGGGGAAACACAATGCTGAACATCAAACAACGCGAAGAAAGGGATTCACTACTGGCGAAACGCGAAGGACTTCGCGAGGAACTGGCGTTCGCTGTAGAACATAAAAAACCGTGGCAGTGGGGAAGTTGGGAGTCAGGCGAAGTCCACACCGTAGTGTGCGAAAAACATGGCGACTATGAGCGCATGTCGCTCACTGGTAAAGCGTTTCGTGGTACCGAAAATGTTAAACATTCCCTGTGCCCGGGGTGCGTGCGCGATGAGCTGGCGGCAGTCGATGCCGGGCTGCGTGCGTTGCAGGTATCTGACCTGCTGGACAACGTCGGGATCGCCCGCCGATTTGAGGGCTGTGAGTTTAGTAATTATCAAGCGGTTAATCAGGGTGCTGCAAAAAACCTTGCAGCCTGCCAGCGCTACGTCAACAGTTGGCCGGAGCGTCTTAACGCAGGAACGGGGCTGGTGATGACCGGGAACTGCGGTACAGGAAAGAACCATCTGGCGGTATCGATGGCAAAGAGCATTGTTCGTGAGTATCTGGCCAGCGTGGAAATCACCGATGTTATGCGCCTTACCCGGGCTGTGAAAAACACGTGGCGCCATGGTGCTGACAGTACCGAAGAAGACGTTATCGAGCGTTTCGCATCACTGGATCTGCTGATTATCGATGAGGTGGGCGTGCAATTCGGTAGTCAGACGGAAATGACCATCCTGCAGGAGGTTATCAATGCCCGTTACGAGAGCGTGCTCCCGACCATCCTGATCAGTAACCTGACCTTTGAGCAACTGAAAGAGTCCATTGGTGAGCGTATCGTGGACAGGGTTACCGATGGTGGACGAAACCGCCTGGCGTTTGGCTGGGAAAGCTATCGCGCAATTGCTGCAGGGGTAACCGCATGATGACTCCGGTATGGAAAAATAATGATCTGGAAGGTGCGGTAATTGGCGCGATTTTTCTGCGCAATACCGATCCTGAGGTTCTGGGCATTCTTTCCCGTATGCCGGCGAGTGTATTTTCCGTCCGTCAGTACCGTGAAATTTATTCCGGCATTTGTCGTCAGGCTCGCGGGACCGGAGTGATAGATCCGCTGTTGCTGTGTGAGACCATGCCAGAACACAGCGCAACGATACTCGAGTCAAGCCGTATCGCCTGGGCTAAATCAGCTCTGACGTATTACGTTTCCACACTGGAACGTAACGCTGCCGTTCGTGATGCTGAGGCTGTAATCGAGAAAGCGTTAGCTGGCATTCGCAATGCTGCCAATGGTGAAAACGCAGTCGAAGCGTTGAAAGCCGCGCAGGAGTCCATGGCTTCAATTTCACTCACTCCTGATACCGTTCAACCTGTGCATATTGATGAAATCTTACCTGCAGTAATTGATCGGGTAGATGCAAGAAATCAGGGGCTGGAAGAGGCCAAACCGCTGATGACCGGCATTGAAGAACTGGACGCTAAAACCGGCGGCATTGAACCGACAGATCTGATCTTCATCGCGGCTCGTCCGTCGATGGGGAAAACCGAGCTGGCCCTGGACATTATCGATAAGGTATCAGAGCAGGGGCATGGCGTACTGTTTTTCAGCATGGAGATGGCCAACATCCAGATTGGCGAGCGAATGGTATCTGCTGCTGGTGGTATGTCAGTGTCCAGACTCAAATCGGCCGCGAAATTTGAAGATGAAGACTGGGCACGGTTATCTACAGGTATCGGGCATCTGACCGGGCGCAATATCTGGATGGTCGATGCCACAGATCTGACGCTTGAGCAGATCCAGCAAACGGCAACCAGTCATCAGATTGCTCATCCAGAAACCGCGCTGGTGGTTATCGATTATCTGTTACTCATTAAGATCCAGAGCACGTCACGCTATGACCTCGCAGTGGGTGAATTGTCGAAGGGGTTAAAGCGTCTCGCTAAAACAAACCGCACTCCCGTTCTGGCGCTGAGCCAGCTTTCGAGAGGCGTGGAATCCCGACCTAACAAACGCCCTATGAACTCAGACCTGAAGAACTCCGGCGAAATTGAGGCAGATGCTGACATCATCATGATGCTCTATCGCGATGAAGTATATAACCCCGAATCACCGGCAAAAGGGATCGCGGAAATTAACATCACCAAGCAGCGTAACGGCGTTCTTGGGACCGTATACCGCCGTTTCTATAACGGGCATTTTCTGCCGATTGACCAGGAAGAAGCGAAATCAAAATCAGCATCGCAGCAAAAATCACAACCGCGTCGGTATGCAAAAGCCTGAGGAAATTATCATGAAGCTGGAATCATCACTCAAACATTTTAGCCCACAGGGGATGCACATCAGCGACAGCGTGAAAGGCACTTCTCCGGATCGTCTCACTGGCACCGATGTTATGGCGGCTATTGGTACCACCAGCAGCCGTGCGCGTTTTGGCCTGGCTGCTTTCTTTGGTAAGACCGGGATCAGCAAAAGCGATGAGCAGTTGGCTGTACAGGCGCTGGCGCGACATGCGATGGAGACAGCACCAAAGAACGTGCGCAAAGTTGCCGGTGGTGAGTTCGGATGGTGCATGCTGATGCTGGCGCAATTTGCCTTTGCTGAATACTCCCGTTCAGCAGAAACCAGCGTGACGTGTCACATCTGCAGTGGTACCGGAAGAACAACCCGCGAGCAGATTACCCGCAAGGTTTCGTACCCATGGGGTAAAGCTCCATATTGGGCCTGCCGATCTCGTGCTGTTCGACCGTCTGACTGGGAGCAATGGACGGAGGTAACAGAGGTTGTACCGGCGGTCTGTGATGCTTGCGAAGGCAAGGGAACGATCAGCGCCCGTTGTCGTTGCGGCGGTAAAGGCGAAGTATTGGACCGCAAATCGACTAAAGACCGCGGCGCGCCGGTTTTCAAAACGTGTGAACGTTGCTCTGGTAATGGCTTCTCTGCAATTTCGTCGGCGACAGTGCACCGTGCCATTCTGAAGCGTCTCCCGGACCTCCATCAATCCTCATGGTCACGCAACTGGAAACCCTTCTATGAAATGCTGGTGGACACTCTGCGCCAGGGGGAGCGTCACGCAGCAGTGGAATTTGAGAAGGCGACAACTTATTAATATGATCGGAGCAAATAGCGACACTTTTTTGCACGTTAGTGTTGACTTTGCATAAAACTGTCCTGTATGCTTCTAATCGTGGAAGATACCGTCCAAACGAAATCAAACATTGAAACCCTGCCTCGGCGGGGTTTTTGCTTTTCTAAGGCTGCCATCGGGTGGCCTTTTTTGTTTCCCCTCAACCTTTCTGAGAGGATCAACAGCAATATGAGGGGGCAAAATGTCCGCAGAACCGATATCTGCAACGGTAACGGCAGGCGTGGCCGCCGGCACTACCGGAATAACTTTCGCGACGATGTTTCCAGAAGCTACGCCTGCCGTAATGCTTTGCTCACTTGCCGGGGCCGCACTTTATGTCCTGAGTAGTGAAGACCACAAACTCTGGAAGCAGATACTGTTCGCGCTTATCTCGTTCATTGGCGGGATTTACTGCGCAGCAACAGCATCTGAAATCATCGCGGCGCTTATCAATGCGGCATTAAGTCACCTTTCTCCGCCAGTTGCCGTGAAAGTATCTCCAGCCATTGGTGCGCTGGCGGCCTCAACGGTTTCTGTCACCCTCCTGCTTCGCGTTCTCAAACGCTCGAAGACAGGAGACTTACCCGGATTGAAGGGGGAAGAATGACGTGGCAAACACTGATCCTGAACATTAATGCTGTGGCATGCATCCTTATCACCATACGCCTGATGTTCTTCAGGAAACCTGGTACCTACGTTCGGCAAGCATCGCATTACTGCACAGCAGGCCGCCGCACTCGGCAGAACGGCAACGCAACCGGCAAATCAGAAAGCGATAGCCAATCTGGTTTATGGCGGTGAGTGGGGCAAAAAGAACCTAGGCAACCAGGTTGCTGGTGATGGGTGGAAATATCGCGGTCGCGGCCTGAAGCAAATCACCGGGCTCAGCAATTATTGCAACTGTGGCCACGCGCTGAAGTTGGACCTTGTAACCCAGCCTGAATTGCTGGAACAGGATGAATATGCTGCTCGCTCAGCTGCATGGTTCTATGTCTCGCACGGATGCCTGCTCCATTCCGGCGACGTGGAGCGCGTCACGCTGCTTATCAATGGCGGACGTAACGGGCTGGATAAGCGCCGCGCGCTGTTTAACCTGGCGAAATCTGTGCTGGTGTGAGGTCATTATGGGGTTTGAAACTTTAATTGGTATTGCTGCAGCAGTAATTGCCGCCATCGCTGGCGCTTTCGGCCTGGGCCATGGTGTCTTTCTAAAGCCGACAACAATCTTTCATTTACGGGGCCGGAAGGTCGTGTGCTTGTGCAGATTGGTAAACTAACAGGAGTGGCTCCCAATGTCTGATTTTGGATTTGCCTCATGGGACGCAAATGGTGTCCCGAATAACTACGGCATTAAACCTGTTTCTGTAGTGGGAATCATCGATCTTGCTTTAGGTCAGAAAACGGGAAGCTACCAGTTCAACCTTGAGCCTGGTTTAAAGGTCGGTTTTGCAGTTGGTACTATGGAGGATAAAGGGACAATAAGTTACACAGACAAAAGAAGCATTATTGCCTCAGGAAACACCATAACAATACAGCCTTCAGGTGGTGATGGTATTAACGATTACCCGGCAATGAAGGTACAGTTAATCGTGTTTGCGGAGGCTGTATAAATGGCTAAATATGGCGCATTGATTTCATTACCTAACGGAAACCCTTTTATCACTCCAGATTCCACACCAATGACGCTTTACCGAAAAGTAACGATAAATTCAACTTTTGGGGGGAGCTTTAATAGTGCTTCGGTGTCAGTGACTGTCGACGGTCAGAAGGGGGGGATTGTATTTGCAAGAACCAGCGCCCCGGCGAAAATATCAGCTTCAAAAAGTGGCAACACGTTCAGTGTTGATGCGTCTAATTACAGAG